>ERZ1026874.180-NODE-180-length-43530-cov-12.755101_pt1 | contig 43530 bp, 43 predicted proteins | sample MGYA00380167_ERZ1026874 | MGnify/ENA primary metagenome ERZ1026874 (study PRJEB33269, sample SAMEA4719803) | human gut metagenome | biome: human-associated habitat; feature: organic feature; material: feces | place: Cameroon | collected 2013-10 ...
AGAGCTGCCGCGTCACCGTGCCCGACCACCAGCTGAGCCTGGCCATCGGCAACAAAGGCCAGAATGTCCGCCTGTGTGCCCACCTGACCGGCTACAACATTGACATCCGCCCCGAGTCCGGCTACTACGGCGAGGACGAGGAGTAATAAAGGGTAACACCGCGCAATTCCCGCACTTCGTGCTTAAGCATCGCTCCGGCGGCTGCGGCACGCCATCTGCGTTGCAAAAATGCTCGAGAATACACAAAGTATTCTCTGCGCTTTTCGCTTAGCAGCTGGCATACCTCGCTCGCCGTATCGGCACTTAGAATTGCGTGGCGTTACCCAGCAAGCCGCCCAGCGGTTACCATATTTTAGAAAAGAGGTCGGCTACTTGCAGCAGCAAAAGCAAAAGAAAATCCCGGTACGCCGGTGCGTTGGATGCAATGCCCAGCGCCCCAAGCGTGAACTGGTCCGCGTAGTGCGCAGCCCCGAAGGGGAGATCAGCATTGATCTGCGCGGCAAAGCGCCGGGCCGCGGCGCCTACTTGTGCCCCTCGGCCGCCTGCCTTGCCAAAGCGCGCAAGGCCAAACGGCTGGAACGCACCTTTGAGGTCCCCATCCCGGACGGCATCTATGACCGCCTGGCCGAGGAGATCCAGTGTGCGGAACAAAGCGCAAAGGAGGCGGCAGACCATGGCGAATGAACAGCACCCGCTGATGGGTGCCCTGGGGCTGTGCCGCAAGGCCGGCAAGCTGCTGCACGGGTATGACCGCGTACAGGAAAACGCCCTGCGCGGCAAGGTTGCACTGGTGCTGCTGACGGCTGACGCCAGCGAACGCACCGTCAAGCATATGAAGGAAGCCTGTGAGGGCATCGTTGCCTGTGAGCAGATCCCTCTGACCAGCGCCCAGCTGGCTATGCTTACCCCGAAACCCGCCGCCGTGTTCGGCATTACCGACGAACACCTTGCGCAGCTGTGCGCAAAACATCTTACCTGATAAGGAGGACCACAATCTATGGATTTTAAATACAAGATCGCTGATGTTGCCAAGGAGTTCGGCGTACCCACCAAGAAAGTGATCGAGACCGTAGCCCCCATTACCGGCGAGAGCTACAAGACCGGCAGCACCTTTGGTGAAAAGGAACTGAACCTGCTGCTGGAGACCCTGACCCGCGAGAATGCCGAGGGCAGCCTGGATGCCTACCTGGCCAGCGGCGCCAAGGAAGAGCCCGCCCCGGCCCCGAAGGCCCCCGTTGAGAACAAGAAGCCCGCTGCCGAGGCCAAGAAGCCTGAGCAGAAGCCCGCCCCGAAGGCCGAGGAAAAGAAGCCCGAAGCCAAGAATGCGGAAGAGAAAAAGCCGGAGAGCAAGAAGGACCGCAAGGCCGAGAACAAGCCCGCCGAGAAGCGCAGCGAAAAGCGCGTTACCCTGCAGGAGCTGGCCGCCGACACCGGCATCAAGGAGCCTGTCAAGGCCGTGGAGCAGGTGCAGGTCAACCGTGCCCAGGTGTCTGTTGACACCCGCACCGTCGACGTGAACGTGGATAAGTTCAACGCCCGCTACGACGACCTGGCCGACAGCCGCAACATGCCCAACAAGCGCAAGAACCAGCCCACCGGCAAGAAAGAAAAGTTCAACAACCGCAACAACCGCCGCGGCCAGCAGTTCGGCCGCCGCCGTGAGACCGAGGCTGAGCGCCTGCAGCGCATCCAGCTGGAGAAGGCCCGCAACGCGCAGCTGAAGATCTCCATCCCCGATGAGATCACCGTCGGCGAGCTGGCTACCCGCCTGAAGCAGACTGCTGCCAAGGTCGTTGCCAAGTTCATGCAGATGGGCGAGATGCACGCCATCTCCGATGTCGTCGATTTCGACACCGCCGCCCTGATCGCTGAGGAGTTCCACGCCAAGGTCGAGCACGAGGTCCATGTCTCCATCGAGGAGCGCCTGTTTGTGCAGGAAGAGGACAACGCAGCTGATCTGGTCGAGCGTCCGCCGGTCGTCGTGGTCATGGGCCACGTTGACCACGGCAAGACCTCCATCCTGGATGCCATCCGTAAGTCCAACGTCACCAAGGGCGAGGCCGGCGGCATCACCCAGGCCATCGGTGCTTACCAGGTCAAGAGCGGCGATAAGCTCATTACCTTCCTGGACACCCCCGGCCACGAGGCTTTCACCGCCATGCGTGCCCGCGGCGCCAACATGACCGATATTGCGGTTCTGGTCGTTGCTGCCGATGACGGCATCATGCCCCAGACTATCGAATCCATCAACCACGCCAAGGCTGCCAACGTCAAGCTGATCGTTGCCATCAACAAGATGGATAAGCCCACCGCCAACCCGGAGCGCGTGAAAGAGCAGCTGACCAAGTACGAGATCGTGCCCGAGGATTGGGGCGGCGATGTTGCCTGCATCCCTGTCTCTGCCGTCACCGGCATGGGCATCAGCGACCTGCTGGAGCGCATCGCGCTGGAGGCCGAGGTCATGGAACTGAAGGCCAACCCCAGCCGCCGCGGCAAGGGTGCTGTCGTCGAAGCCCGCCTGGACAAGGGCCAGGGCCCCATCGCCACCCTGCTGGTACAGAACGGCACCCTGCATAAGGGTGACTGCCTGATCGCCGGCACCTCCGTCGGCCGCGTGCGTACCATGCGCGACGACAAAGGCCGCGAGATCACCGAGGCCGGTCCTTCCACCCCCGTCGAGATCACCGGCCTGACCGAAGTGCCCGAAGCTGGCGAGCTGTTCGAGGCTGTTGAGGACGAGCGTCTGGCCCGTGAGCTGGCCGACAAGCGTACCGCCGAGGCCAAGGAAAAGCAGTTTGCCGCTTACACCAAGGTCACCCTGGATAACCTGTTCGACCAGATGGCTGCCAACGATATGAAGGAGCTGCCCATCGTCGTCAAGGCTGACGTCCAGGGCTCCGCCGAGGCCGTGAAGCAGAGCCTCGAGAAGATCTCCAACGACGAGGTCCGCGTCCGCGTGATCCATGCTGGCGTCGGCGCCATCTCCAAGTCCGACGTTTCTCTGGCTGACGCTTCCAACGCCATCATCATCGGCTTCAATGTCCGTCCCGATGCCGTTGCCAAGGCTGAAGCCGAGCAGACCGGCGTTGAGATGCGTATGTACCGCGTCATTTACGATGCCATCAACGATGTTTCCGACGCTATGAAGGGCATGCTGGCCCCGAAGGTGCGCGAAGTTGCCCTGGGCGAGGCTCAGGTCCGCCAGGTCTACAAGATCTCCAGCGTTGGCACCGTTGCCGGCTGCCGTGTTACCGACGGCAAGATCACCCGCGATGCCCAGCTGCGCCTGGTGCGTGACGGCATCGTTATCTGTGAGGATTCCATCGCCAGCCTGAAGCGTTTTAAGGACGACGCCAAGGAAGTGGCCGAGGGCTTTGAGTGCGGCATCACGCTGGCCAAGTTCCAGGACATCAAGGAAGGCGACGTCTTCGAGTGCTTCAAGATGGAAGAGTACCGCGACTAAGAGGGAAACAAATCTATGCCTACCAAAAACCATGGCCGTATGGCCCAGGATATGAAGCGGGAGCTGATCGCCATTATCGGCGAGATGAAGGACCCCCGCATTACGGGCGGTCTGCTGACGGTGACCCGTCTGGACGTAACGCCCGATCTTGACCAGGCGAAAGTTTATATCAGCGTAATGGGCCGCGAGGGCGGCCCTGCGCCGGTCGTCAAGGCGCTGAACAAGGCTTCCGGGCATGTCCGTACCGAGGTCAGCCGCCGTATGCACATCCGCAAGGCACCGCGCTTTGTCTTTGTAGCCGATGAGGGCGCTGCTTACGCCGCCCACATCAACAAGCTGCTGGACGAACTGGCGGTCGCGGAGGGCGGCGACGCGGAGTAAGCGTCTTACGCAGTTGTAATATCTTCTGGAAAAGAGGAACCCTATGACTCAGAATGTAGACCGCGAGACCGTTGTTTCGCGCCTGCTGGGCACCGATGACATCCTGATTCTGTGCCACAAAAACCCGGACGGCGATACCATCGGCTCGGGCGCTGCGCTGTGCAAGGCACTGCAGCACCTGGGCAAGACCGCCGCTGTGCTGTGCAGTGATCCCATTCCTGCCATGTATGATTACATGCAGATCACCGTGTACGACGGCAGCTTCACCCCCGCCTTTGTGGTGGCGGTGGACGTGGCTGGTATCCAGCTGTTCGGCGACCACAATAACATCCAGGATTACGCCGAGCATGTCGACCTGTGCATCGATCACCACGGCTCCAACAGCGGCTACGCCTACGAAACGCTGGTGGACGACCACGCGGCTGCAGCCGCCGAGCTGCTGACCGAGCTGATCCCCCAGATGGGCGTGGAGCTTACGCCGGAGATCGCGGCCTGCCTGTACACCGGCGTGGCCACCGACACGGGCTGCTTCCGCTTTACCAACACCACGGCCAACACCCACCTGGCAGCTGCCAAGCTGATCGAGGCCGGGGCCGATGTAGAAAAGCTGAATGAACGCCTGTTCGAGTGCCGCTCTCATGCACGCATCCAGGCCGAAAAAATGGCGCTGGAAAGTCTGGAATTCTACTACGAGGACCGCTGCGCCCTCATCTGCCTGACCTGGGATCAGATCCAGGCTGCAGGTGTGGCCGGGGCTGAGTTGGAGGATTTGACCAGCATTCCGCGTTCCATCGAGGGCGTGGAGGTCGGCCTTACCCTGCGCCAGCAAAAGGACGGCAGCTACAAGATCAGCGTGCGCACCGGCCACGACACCAACGCCTGCAACATTGCACGGCGCCTGGGCGGCGGCGGACACCCCCGCGCTGCCGGGTGCGAGATCAGCGGCAATCTGGACAACGCCAAGCATGCCATCCTGGAAGAAGTTAAAAAGGAACTGGACCGCGCTGAGGCGGAGAAGAACAGCGAGAACGCATAAGGATATTGCCCATTTGTAGGGGCGGATGCTCGCATCCGCCCGCGGGTCGATGCAAGCATCGACCCCTACAGTGGTCAGCATCCCGCAATCGCATAACAGAAAAGGAACCCTGCGTATGCAAACGCCAAACGGCATTTTGCCCGTGGATAAGCCCGCAGGCTGGACCAGCTTTGATGTGCTGGCGAAGCTGCGCGGCGCTTTGGGCACACGCAAGCTGGGGCACTCGGGCACACTGGACCCTATGGCGACCGGTGTGCTCGCCGTGTTTATCGGCAAAGCCACCGCGGCCGCCGACCGCCAGCTGAACCACGATAAAACCTACGAAGCTACGATCCGCTTGGGCCTGCGCACCGATACCGGCGACATCACCGGCACGGCGCTGGAAACAGCCCCCGTCACAGTGGGGGAGAGCGAGCTGAAAGCCGTGCTGCCCCAGTTCACCGGTGAGCTGATGCAGCTGCCGCCGATGTACTCAGCGGTTAAAATCAACGGCCAGCCGTTGTATAAGGCCGCACGCAAGGGCCAGACTGTCGAGCGCACGCCCCGGCCCATCACCGTGTACTGCATTGAATATCTGGGCAGCCCCGCCCCCGGCGATTATACCCTGCGGGTGAGCTGCTCCAAGGGCACCTATATCCGCGTGTTGGTCGAGGACATCGGCACAGCCCTGGGTGTGCCCGCCACGCTGGCCGCGCTGCGCCGCACCCAGGCCGGAGAATTTGGCATCGAACAGTGCCATACATTGCCGGAGATTTTAGCTGCCGCCGAGAGCGGTGCGCTGGAATCGAACGGCTGGGTGCTGCCGATCGAGACCGTGTTTGCGCCGCTACCCCAGCTGCATGTGGACAATGCCGTGAAAAAGCACCTGCTGAACGGCTGCCCTACCAGCCGTTATCCCGCCGAGGACGGCCGCTACCGCGTGTACGGCCCGGACGGAGCGTTCTTAGGGCTGGCGGCCATCACCGGCGGCGTACTGAATGTAGAAAAACTATTTTGCGAAAGGGACTGAACGCCCATGCAAATTTACCACACCTTGACCCCAGCCCCCGCCCCGCAGGACAGTGCCGTTGCGCTGGGGTATTTTGACGGCGTACACTCCGGGCACCGCGCCGTGCTGGGCGCTGCCGTTACCTATGCGGCGCAACATGGCCTGACTGCCGCTGCTTTTACCTTTGAGCTGCCCGGCAACAACAGCCTGAAGGGCGGGCGTATCCTCTCGCTGGCGCAAAAGCACACCCGCGTGGCCCAGCTGGGTATCGCCCAGTATTGGGAGCCATCCTTTGAGGAGTTCCGCGCCCTCTCGCCGGAGGATTTTGTCCGCCGTGTGCTGGTGGACTGCTTCCATGCAAAGGCGGTCTTCTGCGGCGACAACTTTACCTTTGGCGCTTACGCCGCAGGCAATGTAGCGCTGCTGGAGCAGCTCTGTGCCCCCTACGGCATCACCGTAGACGTAGTGCCCATGGCCCAGTACGGCGGGCAGACCGTGTCGTCCACCCGCATCCGCGCCGCGCTGGAGGAGGGCCACCTGGACGACGCCAACGCCATGCTGGGCAAGCCCTACGCCATTGATTGGGCTGTGACCCACGGCAAGGGCATTGGCAGCGGCAAGCTGGGCACGCCTACCATCAACCAGAACTACCCGGCCGAGGCCCTGCAGCCCTGTACCGGTGTGTACCTGACCCGCATTTGGCTGGACGGCCAGTGGCGGCCCGCCGCTACCGGCATCGGCCGCCGTCCCACCGTGGACAGCAGCGCCAATGCCGCCGTCACCTGTGAGACCTTTGTGCCGGACTACGCCGGCAATGTCTACGGCCGGGCCCCTGTGCTGGAGTTCCACAAGTACCTGTGCCCGGTGCGCAAGTTCGGCTCGATGGACGAGCTGGCTGCCCTGATCCACCACGCCGCCGAGGAAAGCAAGGCTTACTTCGCGGCGCAGCACTGAAAGGGGAGGGAAGCACGATGTCAGATGGAAAAACCGCCGTACTTACGCGGAAGTCCCCGTTGGAAAAGTTTGCGTCCTTCTGCGGCAGCGCAGCCGCCTGGCTGGCAGCACTGGTGCTGTTCGGGCTGGCAGCGGCTTCGCTGATCGCGCGGATGGACTTGCTGGATGTTTCCACCTTGGCCGAGGGCAAGGCCCTGCGGGTGGGGATCTCGCTGCCTAAACTGTTGCTGTTTGTGGTGCTGACCGCTTTGTTGGCCGGGCTGTGCCGCCTGCTGCGCGGGCTGGATGACCAGAAAAAAACCAACCGGCTGATTGCCGGGGCGGCTGTACTGGAATTTGCGCTGGCGTTGTGGTGGGTGTTCTCCCAGCAGATCTACCCGGCGAATGACCAGGAGACAGTCTGGAAGATGGCCGAGGCGCTGGCGAGCGGGGATTTTTCTGCTTATGCACCAGACAGTTACGGCTGGACTTATTTCCAGACCTGCCCCTATCAGGGTGCTATGGCACTGTTTATGGAGCCGTTTATCCAGTTGTTCGGCAACGGTGCGCTGCGGGCATGGTCGCTGTTTGGTGCCATTTCCGCCTCGGCCTGCCTGCTGGCGCTCTGCTGCATTGCCAGGGAGTTTGGTGCCAAACCTCGCACCCAGTTGCTTTGCGCAGTGCTCTGCCTGCTGTTTGTTCCCATTCCGATGTATGCCTCTTTTGTGTATGGCACTTTACCGGCCCCGGCCATGGTGTTGTGGGGCGGCTACGGGTTGCTGCGTTTTATAAAAGGCGGAAAACCGAGCTGGCTGGCACTGCCTTTTGTGCTGTTCCCCCTGGCCGTACTGGCCTATCAGTCGGCGCTGATCTTTATCATTGCTGTCTGCATCGTGGCTGCGTTTTCCGGCTTTGGGCGCAGTGGCAAGCAGCTGCTGCGCGGTCTTGTGCTGGCAACGCTGCTGCTGGCCGTGCCGGTAGCTGTGGAAAACATCGGCCAATCGGTATTTTTCAGCCGTGTGCCGATTCCATACTCCACCGGCATGCCTGCCAGCGCCACGGTGCTTATGGGTATCCACAGCGGTACCTATTATGGGCCAGGCGGTTTCGATGGAAGCAGTTGGAACCTATTCTGGGACAACAACGCCGACACTGCTGCCGCCAATGCGGCTGCGGTCAAAGGCATTGGCGAGTACTGGAACACCTACCTGCACAACCCCAAGGAGGTCAAGTTCTTCCTGCAAAAGACCGCCTGGCAATGGCTGGACCCCTGGTTTGAGGCCCTGACGATGAACGGCCCGTCCATCACGGTGGCCGGGGACGCGGGCTGGCTGGCCACCACGTTGGGCGGCGGCGTGCTGTTTGCCCCGGTACAGACCGTGTTGCGGGCACTACTGACCTTTGTGTATCTCTTTGCCGGCTGCGGCACTTTGGCGCTGCGCCGCAAAACCGGCGGTGCTGTTTGGGCGCAGCTGCTTGGCATCGCGTTTTTCGGAGGTTTCCTCTTCCAGCTCGTCTGGGAGACCAAAAGCCGCTACTGCTTCCCGTTCTTTGTTTTCCTGCTGCCTCTGGCTGCGGTCGGCTTTATCACCGCGCTGCGCTGGGCAGGGGATAAGTCTGCAAAATAATTGTAAAATACCTGCATCCTGCCCCTTGTAATTTGGGGGAGGGTATGGTATACTTATGACTGTTACCGTGGCTCGGTTTGGGGCGTATGCCTCTAGGGTTCCAACTACCCCTTACTGCGCCTTCGGCAAATCCATATTTTTTTGAAAGAGGTATTTACCATGAGCCAGAAATCTGCTATCGATAAGCAGCCCATCATCGCCAAGGCAGCCATCCACGAGGGTGACACCGGTTCTCCGGAGGTCCAGGTTGCTCTGCTGACCGCTCGTATCAACCACCTGACCGAGCATCTGAAGACCAACAAGCATGACAACCACAGCCGCCGCGGCCTGTTCAAGATGGTCGGCCGCCGTCGTAATCTGCTGGCCTACCTGCAGAAGAAGGACATCAACCGTTACCGTGCCCTGATCGCTGAGCTGGGTCTGCGCAAGTAATTTCCGCAAAAACGGGCAGGGTGCATATGCACCTTGCCCGTTCTTTTTATAGTAACCCCTGTTCTAGCATCCCTTATTATGGACGAAGGCCGCCCCGCCACTGCCGTTTTGCGCAGTAAATCGAGCACCCAAGCATCTGGCTTGGCTGCTGGCTTTATTGCTCAAAACCGGGGTGCGGTCCGGCCACGACATATCATCCCAAACGAAGGAGAAAACCTATGGCTTACGAATTTGCTTCCCGGCTGGAAACCTTCCCCAAGTACCGCAAATTTGAGACGACCTTTGCAGGCCGCCCCTTTGTGGTCGAGACCGGCAAAATGTGCGGTCTGTCCAACGGCAGCGCCATGATCCGCTACGGCGAGACCTGCGTGCTGTGCAACGTCACCATGAGCGACAAGCCCCGTGACGGCGTTGATTTCTTCCCCCTGAGCGTGGAGTTTGAGGAAAAGCTGTACGCCGCCGGCCGTATTCCCGGCAGCTTTATGCGCCGTGAGGGCCGCCCTGGTGAGCATGCCATCCTGTCCTCCCGCGTGGTCGACCGCCCCATCCGCCCGCTGTTCCCCAAGGATATGCGCAACGATGTCTGCGTGACCATGACCGTCATGAGCCTGGACCCCGATTGCTCCGCTGAAATTTCCGGCATGAACGGTGCCTCTCTGGTCATCGCCATGTCTGATATTCCCTGGGGCGGCCCCATCGCCGGTGTGTCCGTCGGTCTGGTGGACGGCGAGATCGTGCTGAACCCCACCAAGGAGCAGCGCGAGCACAGCGACCTGTCCCTGACCCTGGCTGCCAGCGAGGAGAAGATCGTTATGATCGAGGCCGGCGCCAACGAGGTCGACGAGGAGACCATGATGAAGGCCATCCGCGCCGGCCACGAAGAGATCAAGAAGATGCTGGCCTTTATCAACAGCATCGTGGCCGAGATCGGCAAGCCGAAGAAGAGCTTTACCCCCGTAGAGCTGGATCACGCCCTGCTGGCTGACGTGTACGCCAAGCATCTGGACGAAGTCAAGGCCGCCATGGACACCGACGACAAGAATGTCCGCGACGCCGCTATGCTGCCCATCATGGATGCCATCGCTGCCGAGCATCCTGACCTGACTGCCTCTGACCTGGATCTCATCAGCTACAAGCTGCAGAAGAAGGTCGTGCGCACCTGGCTGCTGGAAGATGGCAAGCGTGTTGACGGCCGCGGCATCAACGAGATCCGCCCGCTGGCTGCTGAAGTCGGCCTGCTGCCCCGCGTGCATGGTTCCGGCATGTTCACCCGCGGCCAGACCCAGGTCCTGACCATCTGCACCCTGGGCTCTACCAAGGACGCCCAGCTGATGGACGACCTGTCTGACACCCAGTACAAGCGTTACATCCATCACTACAACTTCCCGCCGTATTCTGTCGGCGAGGCCCGCGCTCCCCGCAGCCCCGGCCGCCGCGAGATCGGCCACGGCAACCTGGCAGAGCGTGCCCTGATCCCCGTGCTGCCTGACCAGGCTGAGTTCCCGTACACCATCCGCTGCGTGTCTGAGGTCCTGTCCTCCAACGGCTCCACCTCTCAGGCATCCATCTGCGGTTCCACCCTGGCTCTGATGGACGCCGGCGTGCCCATCAAAGCACCGGTTGCCGGCATCTCCTGCGGCCTGATCACCGACGGTGACCCGCTGCACGGCGGCCGCTGGATGACCATGCTGGACATCCAGGGCGTCGAGGATTTCCACGGCGACATGGACTTTAAGGTCGGCGGCACCCGCCGCGGCATCACTGCCATCCAGATGGACATCAAGGTCGATGGCCTGACCTACGAAATCGTCGAGGAGGCCCTCGAGAAGTGCCGTAAGGGTCGTCTGTACATCCTGGATCAGATCATCAAGCCGGTCATTGCTGAGCCGCGCGCTGAGTTGAGCAAGTATGCGCCCAAGATGTTCAGCATGATGATCCCGGTCGACAAGATCAAGGACGTCATCGGCAAGGGCGGCAAGGTCATCCAGGAGATGTGCGCCAACTTCAACTGCAAGATCGACATTGAGGAGGACGGCCACGTCTTCATCTCTGCCGTTGACCAGGATGACGCCAAGCGCGCCATTGCTACCATCAAGACCATTGTGGAGGACCCGGAGATTGGCGCCATCTACAAGGGCCGCGTGACCCGCCTGATGAACTTCGGTGCTTTCGTTGAGATCGCACCGGGCAAAGAGGGCCTGGTCCACATCTCCAAGCTGGACGATCATCGCGTCGAGCATGTGGAGGATGTCGTTGCTGTCGGCGATCCCATCTTCGTCATGGTTACGGACATCGACCAGCAGGGCCGTATCAATCTGTCCCGCAAGGACGCCCTGGCCGCCATCGCCAAGAAGCGCGCCGAGGCCGCTGCCCAGCAGTAATGCCGGGGTTTTCGTTCCTTCTTTGAAAAGAAGGAACCGAAGAAACTTTCAATTAAAAATTGTGGGTATCCCATACGGGATACCCACAATTTTTGTTTAAGAGTTCTTTCGGTTCCTTTCTTGCAAGAAAGGAACAAAAGACCCCGACACCCCGCTTGACGGCGGAGTGCCGGGCGTGTATACTTAAAGTTAGAGTATAGTTTAAGGAGCGTGTCGTTTATGTACACAGTCGGAGAGATGGCGCGGATGCTGCATGTACCGGCATCAACGCTGCGCTACTATGACAAGCAGGGCCTGCTGCCCTTCGTGGAGCGGTCGCCGGGCGGTATCCGCGTTTTCAAAGATAGCGACTTTGAATGGCTGCGCATCATCGAGTGCATGAAAAAAGCCGGTATGTCGTTAAAAGACATCCGCATCTACATCGAGCTGGCCATGCAGGGGGATTCCACCATCGACGCCCGGCTGGCCATGTTCCGCCGCCAGCAGGACACTCTGCGTGCCCAGATGCAGCAGCTGCAGGACACCATGCAGGTGCTGGAATACAAGTGCTGGTACTACGAAACCGCTCAAAAGCTGGGCAGCATCGACGCTGTAAAAAACCTGCCCGACAAGGATATCCCCGCCGAAATGCAGGCCGTAAAGGCCCATTTGTGCGATTGCCCGGATGAGGAATGAGCATAGTTTCCCCTTGGGGGGAGCTGCATACAACGAAAGGCCAGAGCCGAACAGCTCTGGCCTTTTCTTTATGCAAGAAGCAATTACAGCTTCTCAACAACTTCCTTGGTGTCGCGGGCGATCATCAGTTCCTCGTTGGTCTCGATGATCAGGGTGCGGACACGGGCGCCCCAGGCGGTAACTTCGACAACGTCCTTCTTCTGCTTGTGCGCATCGCGGTTCTTGTCGGTGTCAATGCGGATGCCCAGCCAATCCATGTGGTGGCAGATCTTGGCACGGGAATCAGCATCGTGCTCGCCGATGCCGCCGGTGAAGACGATGGCGTCAACACCACCCATAGCAGCGATGTAGCTGCCGATGGTCTTCTTGATCTGGTAGTTCAGCATGTCGCTGGCCAGCTGTGCGCGCTCGTTGCCGTTCTCGGCGGCCTCTTCCACGTCACGCTTGTCGCTGGAAACACCGGAAACGCCCAGCAGGCCAGACTTCTTGTTCAGGATCTCGTCCAGCTCGTGGCCGGTGATCTCCAGGTTGTACTTCAGGTAGTTGACCACAGAGGGGTCCAGGTCACCGCAGCGGGTACCCATCATCAGACCGGCCAGCGGGGTCATGCCCATGGAGGTGTCGATAACCTTGCCCTGGTCGACAGCAGCAATGGAAGAACCGTTGCCCAGGTGGCAGGTGATGAGCTTCAGACGCTCGATAGGCTCCTCCAGGAACTCGGCAGCGCGATGGCTGACGTACTTGTGGCTGGTGCCGTGGAAGCCATAACGGCGGACGCCGTACTTCTCGTAGTACTCGTAGGGGATGGCGTACATGTAGGCCTTCGGGGGCATGGTGGAGTGGAAAGCCGTATCAAACACAGCGATGTTGGGCTTATCCTCGCCAAAGACCTTATAGGAAGCCTCGATACCCAGGATGGCGGCGGGGTTGTGCAGGGGAGCCAGGGGGCTCAGGTCATGGATAGCCTTGACGACCTCGGGGGTGATCAGGCAGCTCTCCTTGAACTTCTCGCCGCCGTGAACAACGCGGTGGCCGATGGCGTCGATCTCGGAAACGCTGTCAATGACCTTGCCATCGCCGGTGGTCATCTTCTTCACGACCTCGGCAAATGCCTCGGTGTGGGTGGGGAAGATGGCGGGCGTGGTGGCCTTGTTGCCGTTGCCCTCGTGGGTGATCATGCTGCTTTCCATACCGATGCGCTCGCACAGACCTTTGCAAAGAACCTTTTCACCGTCCATGTCGATGAGCTGGTACTTCAGGCTGGAAGAGCCGCAGTTGATAACCAGAACTTTCATGGGGTATCCTCCTTATTTTTAAGGGCACCGTTACGCCCTTTCCTTATTACAATTTTTATTATATAATGTGGTTAGTGTTTTTGCAAGGCGAGAACGCACAAATCTTGCACGTTCTTTTTTTAACAACCTGCTCAGGAGTTTTTTGCATGGAATTTGCCGGAATCATCACCGAATATGACCCTTTTCACAACGGCCATGCCGCACAGATCGCTGCGGCCAAGTCGGCAGGCGCGGGCTGTGTGGCTGTCTGCATGAGCAGCGGTGCCGTCCAGCGGGGCGGCGTGCCCGTGCTGCCTGAGCGTGTGCGGGTGTGCGCGGCGCTGGATGCCGGGGCGGATTTAGTCATTGCACTGCCCGCACCCTACGCCTGTGCCACAGCCGAGCAGTTTGCCGCCGCCGGGGTGCGGCTGCTGGCCGCGCTGGGGTGCGATACGCTGGTATTCGGGGCCGAGGACCCCGACGCCGCCCAGCTCTCGCAGGTGGCCGAGCTGCTGGCCAGGCCGGAGCTGGACGCCCTATTACGGGAACGGCTTTCCACCGGCATGACCTACGCCGCCGCACGGGCCGAAGCCGCCGACGCGCTGCTGCCAGGGGCGGGGACACTGCTGCGCACGCCCAACAACATTTTGGGCATCGAGTACTGCAAAGCCATTTTGGCGCAGGGCGCCGCCCTCACGCCGCTGGCGCTGCCCCGGCTGGGTGCAGCCCACGGCGGCGGCAGGCCGGGGGCGCACAATGGCATCCCCATGGCCAGCGCCAGCTACCTGCGCAGCCTGCCGGTGGGGGATTGGGAACCCTACGTGCCCCCGCGGGCGGCAGCGCTGTACACCAGGGCTGCGGCGGCGGGACTGCTGGCGGATGGAAACAAATTCGAGGTTGCCGTGCTGGCGCTGCTGCGCGCGAAACCCGAAGCCGATTTTTCCGCCGTGCGCGGCGTGAGCGAGGGGCTGGAACACCGCCTGGCCTCCGCCGTACGGGAGGCCACCAGCCTGGACGACCTGTACACCCGCCTAAAGACGAAACGTTACCCCCATGCGCGGCTGCGGCGGCTGGTGCTGGACGCTGCACTGGGCATCCCCGCCGAGCTGCCTGCGCCGCCCTACATCCAGGTATTGGGGGCACGCAAAACTGCGCTGTCCCGTTTAAAGCAGGCCGCGCTGCCCGCCGGGACCAGTTTAGCCGACCTGGCACGCAGCGGGGCGGAGGCTGCAAAAATCAGCGAATTGCACAGCAAAGCTGTCGATTTTTCGGCACTTTGCAGGGTCAAAACCCAGCCGATGGGGCTTGCCTTTACGACCAAACCCGTGGTAGTATAAAATACATATGGAGAAATGCTCGTAGAACTGTAAGATTGTTGCATTTTTAACGGGCAAAATCGGTTCGTAAAAGGAGAAGAAACCATGGCATTGCATGTAATGGATGAAGCCAACCATTGCCTTGGATGCAAAAAGCCCCGCTGCCAACAGGGCTGCCCCATCCACACCAACATCCCCGAGGTCATCCGCCTGCTGAAGGACAACAAACTGGACGACGCCGGCAAGATGCTGTTTGAGAATAACCCCCTGACCACCGTCTGCTCACTGGTGTGCAACCACGAGAACCAGTGCGAGGGCCACTGCGTGCAGGGCATCAAGGGCGCACCCGTGCATTTCTCGGTCATCGAGAACTACATTTCCTCTACCTACGCCAGCCAGATGACCAAAGGTCCCGCCACCCCCAACGGCAAAAAGGCCGCCATCATCGGCAGCGGCCCGGCTGGCCTGACCATCGCGGTCATTCTGGCGCGCTACGGCTACGACGTAACAATTTTTGAAAGTCACGATAAGATCGGCGGCGTGCTGCGCTACGGCATCCCGGAGTTCCGCCTGCCCAAAAGCGTGCTGGATGATTTTGAGTACCGCCACCTGCGCCTGAAGGACATCAAGGTCCGCCCCAATACCGACGTGGGCAAGGCCCTGCTGCTGGAGGACCTCTTCCGCGATGGGTACAAGGCGATCTTCATCGGCACCGGCGTATGGCGTCCCAACACGCTGCACATCAAGGGGGAAAGCCTGGGCAATGTACACTATGCCATCAACTACCTGCAAAACCCTGACGTCTACCACCTGGGCCGCCGCCTGATCGTCATCGGCGCAGGCAACGCCGCCATGGATGTCTGCCGTACCGCCCTGCGCCACGGCACCCGCCATGTGGAGTGCTTCTCGCTGTCCAAAAAGATCACCGCCAGCGAGTACGAGGCCAGCTACGCCAAGCTGGAAGGCGTCAACTTCCACTTTAACAAAAAACCGGTGGAGATCACCGACAAGGGCGTAGTGTTCCGCGACCTGAACGAAGCCGAGGACGGCACCCTGACCGACATCCCGGGCACCGAGGAACTATACCCGTCCGACAGCGTGATCGTCTCCATCAGCCAGGGTCCCTGCACCACCATCACCGAGAGCGAACACGACCTGAAGACCAACGAGCGCGGCCTGTTTGTGACCGACGAGCTGGGCCACACCAGCATGCCCGGCGTGTTTGCCAGCGGCGACGCCGTCAAGGGCGCGCGCACCGTAGTCGAGGCCGTGGCCTACAGCAAAAAGGTGGCCGAGGCCATGCACGAGTACATGCAGACCCTGCCGCCCGAGCTGCCCGACGAGTACGCCAATGTACCCGTGGCCAAGTACGATGACGGCAACTGATTTTTACACATACCCATCCAGCGCGGGGCGTTTTGTCCTGCGCTTTGTTTTTGCCTGACACAAATTGGAAACATAGCTGTGTTAGGGTAGGGGAAAGGAGGCGATGTTGCGTGAAATCTCGTTTTGTATTTTTATTGCATGTTTTTACAGTTTGTATTTTATCTGGTTGTGGCGCAGGTCATAATGCGCGTATGGATGTTGATTTTTCGGCATCTGATGCTGCTCAGACAGCGGAAAGCAGCGCGGTGGTGGTTGCGGAGGATGGCGCAAGCACGCTGCATATGCTGGGTGCGGCGAACAAATACGGCTGGTATCAGGTAGGGTACGATGAAACGGATGTGTGGTACAGCACCGTGGTCGATTTTGCCGCAGCCGAGGAGCGGGAGATTTCTGCCCCAGACGGCCTGCCCATGAACGGCCGGGTGGGCAATTTGCAGGTTGACGATGCGCAAATCGTCTGGAGCTGGTCCGGCATGCTGACCGACACTCCGGCGCTGGTGGTGACGGATTTTGACAGAAACCAGACCGGGGCGGTCAGCTTCCCGCAGGGATGGTACCTGGCCGGTTGGGCACCGATGGCAGCTGACGGGCAGTACCTATATGCCAAAGGCGGTACGGTCTCCGATGATCCCGCCCGCCTGGACGAGCGCCGCCTGCTTCGGCTGGACCCGGCCGCCGACACGGTAGAGACCGTCACGACCTGGGACGAGTACGGTGGCCAGCTGCTGGGTGCCTGGGATGGCAAGCTGCTGCTCACGCGGCGGGTGCCCGGCGCTGATTGCCCGGAGCCTGTGTATGCTTATTACAGTGTCGACAATTTTAACGATCTGAAGCCCCATTTAACCGAGGCACTCTGCGCACTGGACCCCGCCACCGGCAGTGAGACCGTGCTGGCCGAGGGGGCGGTGTATACCTTTGGTCCGCTGCGGAAGTTAGCTGGGGATGCGCTGTGGTGGGTGGACGGCACCCGCCTGCTGCGCCAACCGTTGGGCACAGACGAGGTGCAGACGGTGGCTGAGCTTCCACAAGAGATGACGCTGGACAGCGTGTATGACGAGGATGTGTTTTTGCTGGCCCGCCAGGATAAGCGGCAAGTGCTGTATGTGTATCATCTGGCCGACGGCACGCTGGCCGAAAGCCCCCTGCGCTGTGCTCTCAAGTACGAGGATCATTATATTCCCATCGTCTGCCAGGCTGCGCCAGGAATGTATTTGATTATCGAGGGCGAGACCGCCGTGACGAAAACCCTCACCGGCACCGATGGGCGGCAATACAACATCAGTTCCCCAGTAACGCAGTATGCCCTGGCTACGCGATCGGCAATACTGGATCCCAGCGTCCCGACTACGCCAGTGCCGCCAGGCATATGGCGAAAATAGCAGCGCGGAAATCTCCCTTTCCATAAGGGGGATTTTTTATTTTGTGCGTCTTGCACAAATTTTCGCCGTGATTTTTGTTGCTTGAAAATGATTGTTTGTGGTTGATTCTGGTGGTCGTTGTGCTATAATGCAATCAGAATCAATCAAATACAGCCACAAATTGCCAAGTCCAATCAGGAAGGAAATAAAAAAGGAGGCCCTCCATGCTTGCGGAAGAACGATTTTCCCAGATTCTGGCGCTGCTGGCGGAAAAACGCACCGCCACCGTACAGGAACTTTGCGAGGCCCTGAACGTCAGCGAGTCCACCATCCGGCGCGACCTGCTGGAGCTGGACCGTCAGGGTCGGGTCAATAAAGTCCACGGCGGTGCCACGCTGCCAAGCAGCCAGTTCCGAGCCGACGAGCCCACGATGGAAGCCAAGGAAACACTGGCCGTCAGCCAAAAAAACACCATCGCCAAAGCCGCCGCCGCTCTTATCCAGACCGATGATTTCGTCTACCTGGACGCCGGGTCCACCACGCTGGCCGTGGCACGGGCCGTCAGCGGCGCGGCGCTGGACGCCCACTACGTCACCAACGGCATCGCCCACGCGCGGCTGCTGGCGCAAAAAGGCTGCCGCGTCTTTGTGCCTGGCGGCCTGCTGCGCCCCCAGACCGAGGCCATCATCGGCGCGGCAGCCATGGCGGCGCTGCAGCAGTACAACTTCACCAAGGCGTTTTTGGGGGTCAACGGCATTGATCTGGCCGCCGGGTTCACCACCCCGGACCCCGAGGAAGCCGCCGTCAAGGCCTGTGCCGCCCGCCGCGCCCGCGAGGTATGGTTTTTGGCCGATGACACCAAGTTCGGCAGCATCTACCCGGCCGTAATCGCCGGGCTGCAGGATGGTTCTATCCTGACCAACCGCTGCCCTGATCCCCGCTACCGCCAGCAAACGCTGGTAAAGGAGGCAGAAGCATGATCTATACCGTTACATTTAACCCCGCCATCGACTACGTCGTCCGGCTGGACAGTCCACTGCAGGTCGCGGCCATCAACCGCGCTACCGGCGAGGATTGCGTGCTGGGCGGCAAGGGCATCAATGTATCCGGCGTGCTGGCCCAGCTGGGGGTCGAAAGTGTGGCTCTCGGCTTTATCGCGGGCGAGACCGGCGCCTGGCTGGAGCGCGGCCTGGCCGCCCAGGGCCTGCACACCGATTTCATCCACCTGCAAGAGGGGATGACACGCATCAATGTCAAGATCAAGGCCGGGCAGGAGACCGAGCTGAACGGCGCAGGGCCGAACATTCCCGAAGCCGCCATGCGGGCGCTGGAAGCCAAGCTGGACGCGCTGCAAAAAGACGACATGCTGATTTTGGCGGGCAGCATCCCGGCCTGCCTGCCGCAGACCACCTACGAGCGGCTGCTGGCCCGGCTGCAGGGCCGCGGCGTGCGCGCTGTGGTAGACGCCACCCAAAACCTGCTGCTGAAGGTGCTGCCCTACGAGCCGTTCCTCATCAAGCCCAACAACCACGAGCTGGCCGAGATCGTGGGCCGCGAGCTGACCAATGATGACGAGATCGTCACTGCCGCCGCCAGCCTGCAGGCCCAGGGTGCCCACAACGTGCTGGTAAGCATGGCCGGGGACGGCGCGCTGCTGCTGGACGAAAACGGCACGGTGCATCGCATTGGCTGCCCCAAGGGCAAGGTGGTCAACAGCGTTGGCGCGGGCGACAGCATGGTAGCCGGTTTTGTGGCGGGATACCTGCGCACCGGCGATTACCGCTACGCGCTGCGCCTGGGCACCGCCTGTGGCAGTGCAACAGCGTTCAGCGTTGGGCTGGCAACGAAGGCGGATATTGAAAAGCTGCTGAGAATGATTTGATAAATAGAAGGAGACCCGCTATGCGTATTACAGAACTGTTTACTGCGCAGTCCATTGCACTGGATGAGGCCGCAGCCGATCAGGCACAGATCATCGACCGGCTGGTGGAATTGCAGGCCACCCACGGCAACATCACCGACCGCGAAGCCTACAAAAAAGCCCTCTACGCCCGCGAGGCCGAAGCGTCCACCTACGTGGATAACGGCATCACGGTGCCCCACGCCCGCACTGCCTGTGTGACCCGCCCCAGCCTGGCCGCCATGCGTCTGGCCGCGCCCGTGCAGTACAACGCCGAGGATGACGGTAAAACCGACCTGCTGTTTGCCATCGCCGCGCCGGAAAACGGCAGCCTGCACATCGACATGCTGGCCCGCATGATGCAGATGCTGATGAACGACGATTTCGTCGAAAAGCTGCGGGCCGCCAAAACGCCCGCCGAGTTCCTGGCCGCCATCGACGCCCAGGAGGACGCCCAGTTCGGCGAGGAGAGCTTCACCCAGCAGGAGATCCCCCAGCAGGGCTACCGCGTGCTGGCTGTGACCGTCTGCCCCAACGGCATCGCACACACCTACATGGCCGCCGAGGCGTTGACCAAGGCCGGTGACCGTCTGGGCCTGCCCACCAAGGTGGAGACCAACGGCTCGGACGGCGCAAAAAACGTGCTGACCGCCGAGGAGATTGCCGCCTGTGACGGCATCATCATTGCAGCGGACAAAAACGTCGAGACCACCCGTTTTGACGGTAAGCCGGTGATTTTTTCCCGCGTGGATGACGGCATCCACAAACCAGAAGAACTTATTAAAACCATCGCCCACGGCGAAGCCCCCATCTTCCACGCCAAGGGCGGCGCACCGGCGGCCAACGAGGCCAGTGCCAACGACTCCGTCGGCCACACCCTCTACAAGCACCTGATGAACGGTGTCTCTCACATGCTGCCCTTCGTGGTAGGCGGCGGCATCATGATCGCGCTGGCGTTTTTGCTGGACGATTACACCATCGATCCCTCCAACTTCGGCATGAACACCCCGGTGGCGGCCTTCTTTAAAACTGTAGGCAACGCAGCGTTCAGCTACATGCTGCCCATCCTGTCGGCCTACATTGCCATGTCCATTGCTGACCGTCCCGGCCTGGCCGTGGGCTTTGCAGGTGGTGTGCTGGCTATGAACGGCACCAACTTTGCCGGGCTGGCCCAGGGCGACACCACCGGCATTTCGGGCGGCTTTTTGGCTGCGTTGCTGGCCGGTTTTGTCTCCGGCTATATCGTCGAGGGTCTCAAACGCATCACCGAAAAGCTGCCCGCCAGCCTGAACGGAATCCGCCCGATGCTGATCTACCCGCTGGGCGGCATGCTGGCCATCGGTGCCGTAATGTGCGGCATCAATCCGGTCATGGGCGTGATCAACACCGCCATGACCGACTGGCTGAACGCCATGGGCGGCACCTCCAAGGTGCTGCTGGGTGCCATCGTGGCTGGTATGATGGCCGTGGACATGGGCGGCCCCGTCAACAAAGCCTCCTACGCCTTCGGCATCGCGGCGCTGGCCTCCGGCAACTACGGCGTCATGGCCGCCGTCATGGTAGGCGGCATGGTCCCGCCGATTGCCATTGCACTGTCCACCACCTTCTGCCCCAAAAAGTGGACCGAGGACGAGCGCCGCAACGGCATCGTCAACTACGTAATGGGTCTGTGTTTCGTCTCCGAGGGCGCTATTCCGTATGCGGCGGCTGACCCGCTGCGCGTGCTGCCCAGCTGCGTCATCGGCGCGGCACTGTCGGGTGCGCTGTCGATGACCTTTGGCTGCGCCTTGCGTGCGCCCCACGGCGGAATCTTCGTCTTCCCGGTCGTGGACCACGCGCTGCTGTACTTTGTGGCGCTGGCCATTGGCAGCGTGGTGGGCGCAGTAATTTTGAGCCTGCTGAAAAAAGACCGAACCGACGCTTGATACTATGATAGAACAGACGGCCCCCGCCGGAGATTTTCTCCCGGTGGGGGCTGTTTTGGCTTGGTTGATGTGTTTGCCGGATTTTGCAGTACGTGTTTCCCCGGCCGCAGCATGCAGGTCTGGTCGTTTGCAAACCCGCCGCGGCTGTGCTATAGTAGTAGCAACACATAAAATGGAGGACTGCTATGCTGCCTGTTACCACGCCGGGAGCCGAGATCGTTTTTGAGGGCACCTGCAATTTCCGCGAGCTGGGGGGCTACCGCGCTGCCGATGGCCGCCATGTGCGCTGCGGGCTGCTGTACCGCGGCTGCAGCCTGGATACGCTGCAAAGCCCCGCTGACCGTACCAAGCTGGAAAGCCTGCACCTGCGGGAGATCCTGGACCTGCGCAGCGCCGGAGAAGCCGCCCGCCAGCCCGATGCGGCCGTGTCCGGGGCGCATTACCAGCGTATCTGCGGCATGCGGTACGCCGATGGCAGCGAGATGGACTTTTCGCCCTCCGGCATCCAGCGCATTGCCGCCGAAAAGGCCGCCTACGAGGCCAAAGCCGGCCACCCCGTACACGATTTTTACTGGTTCACTGACCTGTACAAGCAGATGCCTTTCGGCAACCCGGCCTACCATGAGCTGTTCCGCCTGCTGGAGGAGCATCGCGTACCGCTGCTGTTCCACTGCACCTGCGGCAAGGACCGCACCGGCATTGCCGCTATGTTGGTACTGCTGGCGCTGGGTGTAAGCCGGGAGGATGCCATCGCCGACTACATGCTGACGAACGTTTACCGCAAAGCCATCATCGATAAATTCATGCAGGATAAGCCCGCCGATCAGTACGACCTGCTGCTGCCTGTGGAGGGCGTAAGCGAATCGATGGGGGCAGGGGCCATCGATGTACTGCTGGAAAAGTACCCCAACTATGAGGCGTATTTTGAGGCTGAATACGGCCTGACCACGGCGCGCCTGGCCGCGCTGCGGGATTTTTATCTGGAATGATTATTTTGGAATCATGCGTCACCTGCGGTGATAAGAACTACGCCGCCGACCAGCTGAAAAAGAGGATATGGCACGTGACCATCATCGCGTTCGTGTTCTGCGCGTCGGTGTGGTCACTGTCGATGGCCGTGCCCCAGGTGTACGCGCGCATCTTTTCCGCCAGCAAGAGCAGTTGATGCACGCAGGCGGGGCAAAAAAGTAAGGCGCAGCTGCGCGGATTTTCGGATTTTTACAGATTTTTACAAAAAAGTTTGAAATAGCTGTTGACAAACGGTTTCCCACACGCTATAATATATGAGCGTTGAGGGCAGACGCCCACAACGATGATTGCGATGGGGATTCGCATAATGGTAGTGCAGCGGACTCTGACTCCGCCCGTGGGAGTTCGATCCTCTCATCCCCAACCACACCGCAGCAGCGCAGCTGCTGCGGTTTTTTCTTTCCGGGGTGTAGCGCAGTTGGTAGCGCGCTTGGTTCGGGACCAAGAGGCCGTGGGTTCAAATCCCGTCACTCCGACTTGAAAAAAGAGAAGGTCTGACATCTAAAAGATGTCAGGCCTTCTCTTTTTTCAATTTTTGGCATTGGTGGGATTTGAACAGGGCGACGGCACGCAATGCCGGGACCAACAGTCCAGTGGACTGTTGGTCAGCCCGCGGGAAAATCTCGTCACTCGCGCCCGTGCGCCTTTACGTGAAACTTTCTTACCTCTTATAAGGCTGCACATGGCATCGCGGATGCCCCCCTGCAATTCATTTTATAAAAGGAACATTTTCCTTTGTTCACACCTTATTTACACGATCTGCCTTGAAATTTTATCTCTACCGCGGGTAGAATAGCTGTAATATTACCGCGCACTTTCCGCGCGGGCAAGGAGCGTGCAGCTATGGGCAGTGAAAAGAAATCTTCCCCCAACATCGAGAGCCGCCGGCGGCATATTTTGCGCATGCCGCAGGCGGTGTATTCGGCCAGCGGCATCGTGGTCAACGGGCGGCGGCTGAAAAGCTTTGTGTTTACCACCGACATCGCTATCATCCGCAACTGCGATGCCGACGCCGTTTTTGCGGTGTATCCCTTTACGCCCCAGCAAGCCATCAGCCAGGCGATCATTCAATCTTCCTACATCCCGGTGTTTTGCGGCATCGGTGGCGGCACCACCCAGGGGCTGCGCACCCTGACGCTGGCCCAGAGCGTGGAAGGGCAGGGGGCTATGGGCGTTGTAATGAACTCCCCCATTACCAACCGCAACCTGCTGGCAGTGTCCCGCGTGGTAGACATCCCGGTCATTATCACGGTAACCAAAGCCGATACCGATATTGCCGCCAGGCTGATGGCAGGGGCGTCCATTTTAAATGTGGCCTGCGGTCCCGACACAGCCCGCGTAGTGAGGCTGATCCGCGCACAGTTTCCAGAGGTCCCTATCATTGCCAGCGGCGGAAAAAACGATGAGAGCATCGCCGCCACCATTGCCGCCGGGGCCAATGCCATTACCTACACACCGCCGTCTGCCGCCTTTTTGTTTAAAGAGATGATGGAGAAATACCGCGAAGAAACTTGACAAGGCCGCCCCAACGGCGTACATTTATACTATAATAAAATATCTATCAGGGAGGTTTTCTTATGGCGATTCGTGTTGGCATCCTGACTTCCGGCGGCGACTGCCCTGGCCTGAACGCCACCATCCGCGGTGTGGCCAAGGCGCTGTACCACCGCATGGGCAGCAAGGTCGAGATCGTAGGTATCATGAACGGCTACGACGGCCTGATCAACGGCAACTACCGCGAGATGAGCCCGGACGAGTTTTCCGGCATTTTGACCGTGGGCGGCACCATCCTGGGCACTAAGCGTACCCCCTTTAAGAAGATGCGTGTGGTCGAGGAAGACAAGGTGGACAAGGTAGCCGCCATGAAGAAGAACTACCGCGCCGCCAAGCTGGATTGTCTGCTTTGCCTGGGCGGCAACGGCACCCACAAAACCGCCAACCTGCTGAGCCAGGAGGGCCTGAACGTCATTGGCCTGCCCAAGACCATTGACAACGACATTTACGGCACCGACGTGACCTTTGGCTTCCACACCGCCGTGGACATTGCCACCGAGGTCATCGACCGCATCCACACCACTGCCGGCAGCCACAGCCGCGTGATGTGCATTGAGATCATGGGCAACAAGGCCGGCTGGCTGACGCTGTATTCCGGCATTGCGGGCGGCGCGGACATCATCCTGCTGCCCGAACTGCCCTACGACATTAAAAAGGTTGCTGCCGCAGTGGAAAACCGCGCCAAGGCAGGCAAAAACTTCTCGATTTTGGCCGTGGCCGAGGGCGCGTTCTCTCAGGAAGAGGCCAAGATGAAGCGCAAAGAGTGGACCGCTCAGCGTGCCGCCGCCGGTTATACCACCGCCACCGCCCGCATTGCCAAGCAGGTCGAAGAGCTGACCGGCGCTGAAACGCGCATCTGCGTGCCCGGCCATATGCAGCGTGGCGGCAGCCCCAGCGCCTATGACCGTGTGCTGGCCACCCAGTTTGGCGCCTACGCCGCCGGGCTGGTTGCCGACGAACACTACGGTGTGACCGTTGCCATGGTGAACCGCCACGTGACCGCCAACCCGCTGGCTGACATTGCCGGCAAGACTCGCGGCGTGCCGGGAGATTGTGATATGCTCAATGTTGCCCGGGCTATGGGGATCTGCCTTGGTTAATTTGTTCGTTTATAGTTTCTCGCTTTCAAGAGGGGCCACGTTCTGGCCTCTCTTTTTTTATAAAAAATCAGCAAAGACTATTGACATTAAACCCGCGTTTAATGCTACACTGGTAGTGGAAACAAACCCAGGGAAAGGACCTGTTACCTATGGATAAATTACAAGCATTGCAAGACTATCTGCGTGAGCTGGGCAGTGTGGCGGTGGCGTTTTCCAGCGGGGTGGATTCCACCTTTTTGCTGAAAGTCGCCCACGATACGCTGGGCGACAAGGCCATCGCCGTGACAGCTAAGTCCTGCTCGTTCCCCAAGCGGGAACTGGAGGAGGCCACCGCCTTCTGCAAGGCCGAGGGCATCAGGCAAGTCATCGTTGAGTCCGAGGAGCTGAACATCGAGGGCTTCTCCCATAACCCCGAGAACCGCTGCTACCTGTGCAAGCATGAACTGTTCGAGAAAATCATCGCAGTTGCGAAAGAAAACGATTTGCAGTATGTAGCCGAAGGCTCCAACATGGACGACAACGGCGACTACCGCCCCGGCTTGCAGGCCGTAGCCGAGCTGCAGGTCAAAAGCCCGCTGCGCCACGTGGGATTGACCAAGCAGGAGATCCGCGACTACTCCCACCAGCTGGGGCTGCCCACCTGGGACAAGCAGTCCTTCGCCTGCCTGTCCTCCCGCTTTGTGTACGGCGAGGAGATCACCGCGCAAAAGCTGGGCATGGTTGACAAGGCCGAGCAGCTGCTTCTGGACCTGGGATTTCACCAGCTGCGGGTGCGCATCCACGGTACGATCGCCCGCATCGAGGTGCTGCCCGCCGAGTTTGAAAAGCTGCTGCAAAACCGTGAGCAGATCGTGGCCGAGTTTAAAAAATACGGTTTTACGTATGTTACTATGGACTTGCAGGGCTACCGCATGGGCAGCATGAACGAGACCCTGAACCTGAAAGGCTGATGCTATGGACGCAAAACAAGTGTTGGAGCAGGTGCGCAGCGGCGCGATAAGCGTCGAGGACGCCGAGCAGTTTTTCCGCCGCGCACCCTACGAGGAATTGGGCTACGCCAAGCTGGACACCCACCGCAAACTGCGGTCCGGCTTTGGCGAGGTGGTATTTTGCAGCGGCAAGGCCGACGAATTTTTGTCGAGCATTTTTGAAAAATTGGCCACCGAAGACGGTGAGGTACTGGGCACCCGTGCCACGCCCCACCAGTTTGAACTGGTCAAGGCCGTCTGCCCCAGTGCAGTGTACGATTCCATTGCCCGCATTATAAAGGTAGAAAAGCCCGGCAAGGTGCTGCGCGGCTGCGTGGCTGTCTGCACCGCCGGCACTGCCGACATCGCCGTGGCCGAGGAAGCCGCCCAGACGGCCGAGTTTTTCGGCACGAAAGTGGAGCGCATCTACGATGTGGGCGTCAGCGGGCTGCACCGCCTGCTGGACAACCTGGAACCTATCCAGCGCGCCAACTGCGTAGTGGCCGTGGCGGGCATGGAGGGGGCACTGGCCAGCGTCATCGGCGGGCTGGTGCAGAACCCGGTCATTGCTGTGCCTACCTCGGTGGGGTACGGGGCCAGCTTCGGCGGGCTATCCGCACTGCTGACGATGATCAACTCCTGCGCCAACGGCATTGCTACCGTCAACATCGATAATGGCTACGGCGCCGGGTATCTGGCCACCCAAATCAACCGCCTGGCCCTAGGCACGAAAGAGGATTAACGTATGAACGAAAAAAAAGACGCCCTGTATCTGGAATGTTACTCCGGCATCAGCGGCGATATGGTCACGGCGGCGTTGTTGGACCTGGGCGCGGACGAGGCTGTGCTGCGCAAAGCGCTGGCCAGCCTGCCGCTGGATGGGTTCAGCATCAACATCAGCCGAGTGAAAAAGGCCGGGCTGGACGCCTGCGATTTTAACGTGGTACTGGACGCCGAGCACGAGAACCACGACCACGATATGGCCTACCTGTACGGCGGGGTGGAGGAGTGCGGCCACACCCACGATGTGCATGAGCACAACCATGACGAGCACGACCACCATCATGACGAGGATGGACATGCGCACCGCCATGGGCATTGCTGCCACGACCACGAGGCTGAACATTGCCACGACCATGAACATGTCCACGAACACACTCACGGCCACCATCACCACGTACACCGCGGGCTGGCCGAGGTGCTGGACATCCTGAACAAAGCCGATCTGACCGACCGCGCCCGCGCCACGGCCGTGCGCATCTTTACCATTTTGGGCCAGGCCGAGGCAAAGGCCCACGGTGCCACGCTGGAAACCGTGCACTTTCACGAAGTCGGCGCGGTGGATTCCATCGTGGACATCACCGCTGCGGCCGTATGCCTGGACAATCTGGGCATCGAGGACGTCATCGTCCCCGTGCTGTACGAGGGCACCGGCAGCATCCGCTGTGCCCACGGCGTGCTGCCCATCCCGGTGCCCGCCGTGGTGAACATTGCCGCCGCTGAGCACCTGAACCTGCACATCACCGGTGCCAAGGGCGAGTACGTCACCCCCACCGGCGCGGCCATTGCTGCCGCCGTGCGTACCAGCGACCAGCTGCCCGCCGAATTCACCGTTTCCAAAATTGGTCTCGGCGCCGGAAAGCGGGAGCAGGAACTGCCCGGCCTGGTGCGGGCGATGCTCATCCGCCCCGCTGGCAGCGAGTATGCCGCGCAGGACGTCATCTACAAGCTGGAATCCAACATCGACGACACCACCGGCGAAGCGCTGGGCTACGTGATGGAGCGGCTGCTGGCCGCGGGTGCACGGGACGTGCAGTACAGCCCGGTCTACATGAAAAAGAACCGTCCTGCGTATCTTTTGACCGTGCTTTGCCTGGAGGAGGACATTCCCGCATTGGAAGAAATCATTTTTGCGGAGACCACCACCATCGGCATCCGCCGCGCGCGGATGGAGCGCAGCACCTTGAAGCGCCATATTTACACCATTCCCACTTCACTGGGTGATGTAGAGGTCAAAATGTGCCTGGTGCCCCATTGCAATGGGAACGAAGTTTTCGAGGATGTAGAAGAGCGCTGCTATCCCGAGTATGAGAGCATCAAGGCCATCTGCAAGCGCACGGGCCGCTCCTATCAAGATGTAACACGCCAGGTCCTGCGCGAACTGGCCGAAAATAAGGAGGACTAACCATGCATATGGCAGACGCATTATTGGCGCCGGGTGTTGCCGGAGTCATGTACGCCTGTTCGGCGGTGGCGGCGGGGCGCTCGGTGCGCAAGCTGAACCAGCAGCCCGATGACAAGGCCGTGCCCGTGATGGGCGTGATGGGTGCCTTTGTTTTTGCCGCCCAGATGATCAATTTTACCATCCCCGGCACGGGTTCCAGCGGTCATTTGTGCGGCGGCATGCTGCTGGCCGCCATCGTGGGTCCCTACGCCGCGTTTTTGACGATGATCGGCGTGCTGCTCATCCAATGCCTGCTGTTTGCCGACGGCGGCCTGATGGCGTTGGGGGCCAACATCTGGAATATGGCGTTCTACGGTTGTTTTGTGGGCGGGCTGATCTGGCGCACCTTTACCCGCAAGGGGCTGAACCGTGCAAAAATTATCGCCGCATCGCTGATTGGCTGCATCCTTTCGCTGCAGCTGGGGGCGTTCTCGGTATCCGTAGAAACGCTGGCCTCCGGCATTACGGCGCTGCCCTTTGGTGCGTTTTTGCTGGCCATGCAGCCCATTCATCTCGCCATTGGCGCGGTGGAAGGCTGCATCACCGCCGCTGTGCTGGTGTTTTTGTACGAGGCACGCCCCAGTCTGCTGTGGCAGGGCAGCGTGGCCGCCGGGGAGAAGCAGCGCCTGACCTTACGCGGCACGCTGGGCGTGCTGGCGGGTGCGGCCGTGGTCGTTGCAGGCGGGCTTTCGCTGCTGGCATCTGCCTTCCCCGATGGGTTGGAATGGTCGCTGCAGCGTTTGACCGGCAGCACCGAACTGGAAACCACCGGCCCCGTGCAGGCGTTTTTTGCCCGTATTCAAGAATGGACGGCCCTGCTGCCGGACTACAACTTTGCAGGCTCCGACGCGGCTGCCGGGACCAGCGCGGCGGGCATCATCGGCGCGGTCGTGGTGCTGGCCGTGGTGATTTTGGGCGTAAAACTGGTAAAAAAGGCGGTGCATCGACGTGGATCGTCTGCACAGGGCCATTAAGGATGTTCACCGGCTGGACGATCTGGCCGCGCGGGATACCTGGCTGAACCGGCTGGCCCCGCTGCCCAAACTGCTGGCGGCGGTAGTGTATTTGGCCGTCACGCTGTCCTTTGGGCGATATCAGCTCACCGGCGTACTGGGTATGGGACTTTGGCCGCTGCTTTTGCTGGAGCTGGCGGACTTTACCCCCGGCGATGCCTTGCGGGCGTTTAAACCCGTGGCTGTGCTGCTAACCGTGGTGGGGCTGTGCAACCTGCCGTTCGACTGCGCCGTACTGCTGCATGCGGGGCCGCTGTCTGTGACCGGGGGCATGCTCTCGCTGGGCGTGCTGCTGGCCAAGGGGCTGTTCTGCTTTCTGGCCGTGTGGGTGCTGATTGCCTCCACCGGGATGGAATCCGTCTGCGCGGCTTTACAGCAATTGCACTGTCCGCGGGTTCTCACCACCACAATTTTACTGATATACCGTTACATTGTGCTGCTTTTGCAGGAGGGTATCCGCATTGCCACCGCCTATGCGCTGCGCGCACCCGGGCAAAAGGGCATCCAGTTCCGGGCGTGGGGTTCGCTGCTGGGGCAGCTGCTACTGCGCAGCATCGACCGCGCCCAGCTGGTGTACGAGAGCATGCAGCTACGGGGCTTTGCAGGAGCTTTTCCGCCAGGGCAGAAAAAGCACGGCGGTTGGCTGTTTTTGGCAGTCACGGGTTTCTACTGCGCCGTTTTCCGCGCCGTGCCGGTGTTTGAGCTGGCCGGACGACTTTTGTAAAAAAGGGAACAATATTATGGCAAATTCCGAGTCTATCCTGACGATGCAGGACTTGACTTTTTGTTATGATGGCCACAGCGCCGCGCCGGTCTTGCAGGATATAAACCTGAACATTGCGTCCGGCCAGCGGGTGGGCCTTGTTGGCTGCAACGGCGTGGGCAAATCCACACTGTTAAAGCTGCTGGTGGGTATTCTGCCCATGCAGCAGGGCACGCTGGAAGTGGCGTGCCTTGCGATGCAGCGCGAAAATTTGGCATCTATCCGGCGGAAAGTGGGGTACATTTTTCAAGATTCGGACAGCCAGCTGTTCATGCCCACAGTGGCGGCGGACGTCGCCTTTGCGGCGCAGAACTACGGTTACCCGACCGAGGAAGTGGCCGCCCGCACCCACCGTGCCTTGCAGCAGGTGCACATCGAGGATTGCGCCGACCGGCCGGTGTACCGGCTGTCCGGTGGGCAGAAGAAACTTGCGTCTATCGCAGGCATCCTGACGCTGGACCCGGAGCTGATCTTGATGGACGAGCCGTCCGCCGCGCTGGACCCGAAAAACCGGCGCAACTTAATAGAAATTTTGCGGGGACTGCCCTGTGCGATGCTGATTGCCTCCCACGATCTGGATTTTATCTACGATACCTGCGACCGGGTGGTGCTGCTGTACGAAGGGCGCATTGCCGCCGACGGCCCGGCCGAGGAAATTTTGCACGATGGTGCGTTGCTAGCTGATTGCGATTTGGAACTGCCTCTGCGGTTTCAATCGATATAATGTATTTTAAAGGAGGAAACCTTTTATGGCAAAGTCTACTGTCTATTTCACCAAGGAGATCACCCCTGAGGCCGTGTTGAAGATGTACCGCCAGCTGGGCGTGGAACTGCCCGGCAAGGTGGCCGTTAAAGTCCACAGCGGCGAGGATGGCAACCAGAACTTCCTGCGTCCCGAGTTCATGAAGCCGGTCATCGACGCCGTCCACGGCACCGTGGTCGAGTGCAACACTGCTTACGGCGGCGCCCGCAACGAGACCCCCAAGCACGTACAGCTGATGAAAAAGCACGGCTGGAGCGACCTGTTCGACGTTGACATCATGGATGCCGAAGGACCGGACGTTGTCTGGCCCGTGAAGAATGGCAAGGTCCTGAGCGAGAACCTGTTGGGTAAGGGCATCGAAAACTACGACAGCATGCTGGTTTTGATCCACTTTAAGGGACACCCCATGGGCGGTTACGGCGGCGCACTGAAGCAGCTGTCCATCGGCTGTGCTTCCAGCGCCGGCAAGGCCTACATCCACTCCGGCGGCAAGGTCAAGGATCAGGCCGTGCTGTGGGAGAACATCTGCCCGCAGGATACCTTCCTGGAGGCCATGGCCGACGCCGCCAGCACCGTGACCGACCACTTTGCCGGCAAGATTGCCTACGTGGCCGTGATGAAGAACCTGTCCGTCGACTGTGACTGCTGCGCCGTGGCCGAGAACCCCTGCATGGGCGACATCGGCATCCTGTCCAGCCTGGACCCCGTCGCGCTGGACCGCGCCTGCCTGGACCTGGTCGAGCACAGCGCCGACCCTGGCCGTGACCACTTTATGGAGCGCGTCAACAGCCGCCACGGCGCCCACACCATCGAGGCCGCCGAGGCCCTGGGCGTTGGCACCACCGAGTATGAGTTGGTGAGAGTGTAATAACAATTCTCCAATCAGGGAGCGGGCCTGGCGGCTCTCTCCCTGATTTTGTTTCTGGCCTTTTTGGGCGATGTGCGGTATAATAGACCTATACAAACCAGGGGAGAGGGGGCGCGCCGCATGCCGCAGAGAATTTATATGGCCATCGACTTGAAATCGTTCTACGCTTCGGTGGAGTGTGTGGAGCGCGGGCTGGACCCGCTGCAAACCAACCTCGTTGTGGCGGACCCCTCCCGCACCGAAAAGACCATCTGCCTGGCGGTGTCCCCGGCACTGAAAGCCTACGGCATCCCCGGCCGCGCCCGGCTGTTTGAGGTCATCCAAAAGGTGGGGCAGGTCAATGCCATGCGCCGCCTGAACGCCCCCAACCGCACCTTTACCGGCAAAAGCTGCGACGCGCGGGAGCTGGCCGACCACCCGGATTGGGCGCTGGACTACATCATCGCGCCGCCCCAGATGGCCCACTACATCCAGCAAAGTACACGTATCTACAACGTTTATTTAAAGTACGTCGCGCCGGAGGACATCCACAGCTACTCCATCGACGAGGTGTTTCTGGACGCCACCGCCTACTTGAAATTATACGGCCTAACGCCGAAAGAATTTGCCCGCAAGATGATTTTGGACATTTTGGCCACCACCGGCATCACAGCCACGGCGGGCATCGGCACCAACCTGTACCTGGCCAAGGTCGCCATGGACATCCGCGCAAAGCACATCCAGCCGGACGAAAACGGCGTGCGCATCGCCGCGCTGGACGAGATGCGCTACCGCCGCCTGCTGTGGGACCACACCACGCTGACGGATTTTTGGCGGGTGGGCAAGGGCATCGCCCAAAAGCTGGAGACCCACAATATGTTCACGATGGGTGACGTAGCACGGTGTTCGCTGGGCGGGCCGCAGGATTTTTACAACGAGGAGATGCTTTACCGGCTATTCGGCGTCAACGCCGAGCTGCTCATCGACCACGCCTGGGGCTGGGAACCCTGCACCATCGCGGACATCAAGGCCTACAAGCCCGCCGCCAACAGCTGCGGCAGCGGCCAGGTGCTGCACTGCGCCACGCCCGCCGACCAGGCACGGCTCATCGTGCGGGAAATGGCTGACCAGCTGGCGCTGGACCTGGTGGACAAACACCTGATGACCAACCAGCTGGTGCTGACCGTGGGCTACGACCGGGAAAATCTGACCGACCCCACCCGCAATGCGGCCTACCATGGCCCTGTTGCCACCGACCGCTACGGGCGGCAGATCCCCAAGCATGCCCATGGCACAACGAATTTAAAGCAGTACACATCCTCCACGCGGTTGATTTTGGACGCTGTGACAGAGCTTTTTGACCGCATTGTAGACAAGCGCCTGCTGGTACGGCGGGTGAACCTGGTGGCCTGCCGCGTGCTGGACGAAGACGCCGCCCGTGAGAAGGACAGCTGCGAGCAGTTGGACTTTTTCTCCATCACCGAAGGCGCCCAGCAGCAGGCCGCCGCCGAGGAAAAGGAGCTGGAGCGGGAGCGCCGCCGCCAACAAGCCATGCTGGCCATTAAAAAGAAGTTCGGGAAAAATGCCATCATCAAGGGCATGGACCTGCAGGAGGGTGCCACCGCCATGGAGCGCAACGCACAGATCGGAGGGCACAAGGCATGACCCACCGCTATGACGACATTATCAACCTGCCGCATCATGTCTCGCAGAAGCATGCACCGATGGCTCGGGCCGACCGCGCGGCGCAGTTTTCGCCCTTTGCAGCGCTGACCGGGCTGGACGCCGCCCTGCGGGAGACCGCCCGCCTGACCGACCAGCGCATCACCCTGGACGAGTACGAGCAGGCCGCACTGGACGAAACGCTGCAAACCGTGCGGGATGCACTGACCAAAAAAGAGCATCCTACCGTGGAAGTCTGCTATTTTGTGCCCGACGCCCGCAAGGCAGGCGGTGCCTACTGCACCGTGACCGGCGTGGTAAAGAAGATGGCAGAGTTTGAGGGACTGCTGATTTTGGCTGACGGCACCGAGGTGCCAATGGGGGAGATCGCGGTTTTGGAACTACACGGATAACGGAACGGAAGGGTCAAAAACAACACAGCTATTTCAAAAGCATCAAGAAAACAAGATCGACATGCTGAACGGATCGATTCGGAACAAGCTGCCGCTGTTTGCACTGCCTGTGGCGGCTACCGCTGTGCTGGAGCAGCTGTTCAACGCGGAGGCCTGGCCATGGTGGGCATAGGTGTACCTTGTCTTCCCCTGCAGCCGCACCTTCCAAACTATCATGCTGGTGTATCCGATCAGTTTGTCGTTTACCGCGCTGTTGATTTTGATTGCACCGGTGTGGTATAGACCGCCCAGGAGATTTGTTTGATTTTTTGTTTCGGTGCTTCGGCCCTGCCTACTCGGCAGGGCTTTTTTATAAGAAAAGAGGGACCACAAGATGGTCCCTCTTTCGCACTGCATGCTATTATACTTTTTTCAGCAACCCATCAGCAGTTAAAACCGCCGTATCCCCTTCGTTAATATCCGCGGCGGCCAAAGCCGCATCGGGGTAGGGGAGTACCCGCTTCACCCCGTCGGGCGCAACCAGGGTCACATCGACCAAAACCTCCGCCCCCGGGGCGGGTTCCTCGCAGCCGTACATCTGCTCGTCTATGCGTTTTACTACGTAAGTCATGGCGGCACCTCACTCGCTGCGCAGGCGCTTGTGCAGCTTTTTCTGCTCGTACATGGCGGTGTCGGTCTGCTTCCGCACGCTGTCCAGCACCTGCAGGCCGGAGCAGCAACCCACCCTACCTATATTAAATATAGTGTAACACACCATTTCCCAAAAAACAAATATTCCGACAAAATTCTTTTTCGAGCATAAAACCCGTGTAGTGCTAAGTTGTGCAGATTGCATAAAGGTCGGGTTAATCCCTACAAACTGCAGGGTAATCTATCGTACTTCATAACTTTTTTCACCACGGGCAAAGAATAAACGATACATCGTTTGTTAACAATTATTTCAAACTTTTTCTATTTTCTTGAAATATATTATTGCTATTTTGCACAAAATCTGCTATACTTAACACGATCTTTCAATCACATTGCGCTTACGCACCTTTGTAAGCGACTACCATGAGAAGGAGGAATTTTTTTATGGAATTTGTGATTGGCATTATCCTCGTCCTGACCTTTTTCGGCCTGGCCTACTACTGCGTAAAAGGTCACAACCTGATGATCGGCTTCCTGATTATCTCCATCGTCTGGACTGTCCTTTCTCTGCTGGGCACTCTGGTCGCATCCCCCACATTTATTGCAGAGAACCCCATCCTGCAGTTCGGCGGTGACTCCGGCACTACGCTGGTTTCAATCCTGAACAAGATCTACCAGTCCGCCCCTGAAGGCTGGGGCACCACGCTGGTCAACGTCTGCTGGGGCGCCTGGTTTGGCCGTGTCCTGATGGAGACCGGCATCGCCTCCACCCTGATCCGTAAGACTGTTGAGCTGGGCGGCGATCGTCCCATCATCACTATCGTTCTGCTGAACGTCGTGACTGCCTTCATCTTCACCGCCATGATGGGTGCCGGCCCCGTTATCGCCATCGGCGTTATCGTCCTGCCCATCCTGATGTCCCTGGGCATCCCCAAGGCAATCGCCATGTTCACCTTCATGGGTTCGGTCTCCGCTGGTATGTACCTGAACCCCGTCCTGCAGTTCTCTCAGCTGCGCGCCTTCATCTGCGCTGCCGATGAGATGCCCGAGTTCACCTTCAGTTGGTACACCTCTCACTGGGGCATCTACGCGCTGATCATCAGCGTCGTGGTCGTCTCCGTGCTGACTGGTATCTACCTGAAGATCGGCAAGAAGAGCCACGCCTGGGCTGCCCAGGCTGCCCCGAAGAACATCCAGACCGATGCCCCGCTGATTGCCCTGATCCTGCCCATCGTTCCCGTCGTTCTGAAGATCTGGCTCGACTTCTCCGTTATCGGCGGCTTCGTCATCGCTGGTTTCGCTGCCCTGTTCCTCTGCGGCAAGATGAACAAATCTTTCAAAGAGAACTGCCAGCTGGTCAACAAGCTGTACTATGACGGCGTGGTCGACACCGCTCCGCTGGTTGGCTTCCTGCTGACCCTGCCCATGTTCAACACCTGCGCTTCTTACGCTTCCCCGTACTTCAAGGAAGTTCTGGGCGGCATCATGCCCACCAATGAGTATGTGGTCTGCGCCCTGTTTGCAGCCCTGTCTATCCTGGGCTTCTTCCGTGGTCCCCTGACCCTGTACGGCTGCGGCGCTGCCACCCTGGGCGTGCTGTCCTCCGTTGGTCACTTCAGCGTGCCGTTCCTGTTCTGCGTGTTCACCATCCCGGCAACCACCGTCAACGTTGGTTCCTGCATCACCCAGAGCTGGATCGCCTGGGGCCTGGCTTACACCAAGGTCGAGTCTCGCGACTACCTGAAGCTGTCCATCCCGTTTGCTTACATCTGCTCCATTCTGCTGTACGTCCTGACCGCCTTTACGGTCACCGGCCTTGGCCCCGAGTGGTTCCTTTCTTAAGGCCTGACGCAGCTTTGATTTAAGCAGCAAAAATTTGCCGCCCCAGTTAGTAGGCTGGGGCGGCTTTTTGTATATTTTTGCTCTCGCATTTTGGCGGCGTTTGTGCTATAGTAATGGCGGAGAAAATTTGTACGGCGGCCCGCGCTGCCGCAAAAGGAGTTGTTTTGCATGTATGATGAAGCTCTTTTAAAGGAACTGACCGAACTGGAAAACACCGTGCGGTTTGACAGCTTTGATTTTAACGATGCCTACGCCCTGGGCAGTGCCCTGCGTGCGGCGGGGGAGAAGGCTCCCAAGCCGATTGCGGTGCGCATTGTGCTGGATGGCATGATTTTGTATCAGTCCTTCCTGCCGGGCACCGACGCTACCAACAACAACTGGATGGACAAGAAGCAGCGCACTGTGCAGCTGACCGGCACCACCAGCCTGCGCGCCGCCGTGGAGCGGGAACTGTACGGTGCCAAGGCCCCCTGGCAGCATGACGAGGAGCACTACGCTTTCTGCGGCGGCGGCTTCCCGCTGTACGTCAACGGCGAGTTCCGCGGTGCGGCGATTATTTCCGGTTTGCCGCATTTGAAGGACCACGCGCTGCTGTGCGAAACGGTGAAGGCTTACTGGGAGAGTAAGAAGAAATAATTTCTGATTTTGTTTGCACTTTCAAGCGGGACCACCATGCGGTCCCGCTTTCTTTTTTACGGCATCCTGCCTTTCTGTGTTCCTTTTGGAGACCCAAAAGGAACCGAAAAGGTCCCCGCTACTTCCGATAGCGCGGGAGGCCCGGCTTAAGAGCGCTTGGTTCGTGCTGCGCACGAACGCTTCGCAAAGCGCGCTCTTAAGAATTTAACAAAGGTTGGTTTGGCGGCTGCCCGCCGCCGATTCCTCTGCATGGGAACACGGTCTCGCTAAAGTGTAGGGGGCGATGCTTGCATCGCCCCGCAACGCCTGCCCATGCGGGCCGATGACGAGCATCGGCCCCTACAGTATGGGTGCAGAGGAATTTAGGCCCCGAAGGGGTCAATATGGAGAACGGGCTAAAAGCGTTAAGAAAAATGCAGCACTCCTGCATTTTTTAGCTTTTGGGGCGGCTGACCACAGCTTTGGGGTTTTCAGGGGCGAGTAGCCCCTGAGGCGGGGTTGCGGGGTCGCGCAGCAATCAAAGCCCCTGTGGGGCTTTGAACCGCACGAGCGGGCCAGCTTTGCTGGCTGGCGGCCATCGTTTTGGCTGCCAAGCGCGCTGCCTCGCAACAGCGAGACTTTTTTGCTTCCTTTTTGGTCACAAAAAGGAAGGTTCTTATGGATGCAACCCATAATAAAAGGACGTCACCGCATGGTGGTGACGCCCGCAAAGCAACATATTAAAATCAAAGTGTAAACTGAATCCCGCAGAACACTGCGTAAATTACCAGCAGCGCCACACCCTGCACACGGCTAAGCTTTCCCTTAACCAAGGCCGGCGCGGTCAACAGTACCATAACCGCAATCATAACGGGGATTTCCAGCACCAGGCTGGAGTTCATGCCGAAGATCGTGGCGCTCTGTGGCACCGTGAAGGGGGCCAGCGCGACCGACACGCCGCTGACCAGCACCAGGTTGAACACGTTGGCGCCGACCACATTGCCCAGCGACAGGTCGCTGTGGCCCTTGATGAGCGAGGTAATAGCCGTGACCAGCTCTGGCAGGGACGTGCCCAGCGCCACAAAGGTCAGCGCGATAACGCTCTCGGGTACACCCAAAGCCTGGGCGATCAGGGTGCCGTTGTCCACCAGCAGGTTGGCGCCCATGGCGATCAGTACCGCGCCCAGCACCAGCAGCATCAACATACGGGGCAGGGGCATGGTCTCTTCTTCCTCTTCATGCTCCTCTGCGGGGGCGTTCTTCATCTGGTGGATGTTGGCCGCGATGTAGGCCACGAACATCGCCAGCATGATAAAGCCCATGGGACGGGTGAACTTGCCGAAGCCGTAAGCCGCCACGCAGTAGATGGCCGCCGCCGCAAAGAAGAACAGCACCGGCATCTTCAGCGTTTTGGGGTCCACTTTGCCCGGGCGCACCGCAATGGTGATAGCCGCAATCAGCGCCGCATTGCAGATGACCGAACCGATGGCGTTGCCGTAAGCGATCTCGCCGTGGCCGGACAGCGCCGACATCGTGGAGACCATGACCTCGGGCAGGGTAGTGCCGATGGACACCACTGTGGCGCCAATCAGCAGTTCGGGCAGATGGAACCGCCGCGCCAGCGCCGATGCGCCGTCCACGAACCAGTCGCCGCCTTTAATGAGAAACAGCAGCCCGACAATAAACAGCAGTACAGGGATCAGCATAAAAACTCCTTTTTTCATAGTTGGCAGTTAAATTTGCATATTTTATCAGTATACCATATTGTAGCAAAATTGCAACTGCCCGGCCGCCAGATTGACAAATTTCGACATGCAGGGTAGAATGGGGCCAAACGGAAAGGGGGCCGGCCTATGACCTGGACCGAAGCCAGCGGCACCTACTGGATGGCCGTGCTGATTATGGGTGTTTTAGGGTACATCAAGCAGAGGGAGCTGCTATGGCGCAACGCCGACCAGCGCCGCCGCGTGTACACCCGCAACCCCACGCTGCCCTGCGATTATTTGGGGGCGTTTAGTTTGGGGGAATTCTGGGGGTACCTGCTGCAGGTGTTTGGCACCCCAATGCCGGTGTTTGCCAGTAAAATTTTGCACCGCGCCCTGACCGTGATTACCGACGACCTTGCCAGCGCCCTGGTGGCCCTATGGGTGTTGTTGATGGCCGTTATATTACCGTTGGTCGTGGAAATTTTTGTGGATCGCTGGTATTATGGGACGAATGCGTTTGATAAGTGATTTTCCTCCGCTTGCGGCTTGAGGCTTCTCTCACCGGCCACCTTGCGGCCGGTTTCTCGTTCAAACAGCATTTTGCTTTTTATGTGTTCCTTTTGGAGCCCCAAAAGGATGGCCTAACGGCGGCCTGCCATTATAAAAGGCCCTGCCGTAAGGTAGACAGAGCCGATAAGGTGCAAACAAAAATCACTACTGGTCGGCAGTTTTCTGTCCAATATGCGCTTCGATGGCCGAGCGATCCAGTTCCTCACCAATAATGATAAGCACTTCCTGCCCATCGGGAATAGCCTCTACGTGCATCGTGTCGCGGGTGGCATTCAGCTCGCACCAGCCGTCAACGGTCTGCAAAAAGCCCTTGATGCGCAAAATATGCCCGCAGGCCGGATCAGCAAACAGTGCCCGGGCGGCATCCTGCAGCTGGGGCAGCGTAAGGTGCAGCTCCATGAAATACAGCGACGTGAACGCCTTGTGCTCGTCAAAATGCAGCTTGACGTAGCTGGCCTGGCGGTGGCCGCAGCTGTCCAACCGTTGCATATCGGCGTCGGTCAGGGCGTCCCAGGGCTTGCACAGGGCGTCGGTGTCGGCGGCAAAACGGCGGGCGCAGTGGCAGGCTTCCAGCGCACGGTTCAAATGCGCCAGTGTTGCCTCAGCCTGGCCGGGGGCAGCCAGCTGGCAGCGGCTCATCAGCACCATACCCGCGCTGGCGGCTTCGCTGGCCAGCAGATACTCGCCTTGGGGGCTGAGCTGCGTTTCCAGCAGCGCGTCCACAATGGCAATAACATTGCCCAGCGTGTACCAGCGGTCCAGCGGCTCGTCCCGCAGCACGTCATAGAACTCGTCCACGTCGAAAATGCCACTGGGTTCCACCAGTACACGGTCAAAGCCCTGCATCGCCAGCGAGATCAGCTTGGTGCGCATCCGGCGCTGGTGGGTGTCACAATCGCAGCCGCCGCTGATGGTCTCGATGTCGCAATTGTCACCCAGCAGATCCTGCAGCAGCATTACGTCGACGTTCACCGCGCCGAAGTCATTTTCCAAAATGCAGACGCGCTGCCCGCGGGCGTTGAGCCAATGCACATATTTGCGCAGAAACGTTGTTTTTCCCGCGCCTAAAAAGCCGGTTATTAAGTCGACCTGTACCATAAGCTTTCCCTCTTTCTATTGCACCGGGCCGTCAGCGATCCGGCTCGCAGTCCAAAATGGACGGGATGTTCGTCCAGCGGGGCATATCACCCTTGTAGCACTCATGCAGCCAGGCCACGGCAGCGTCCAGCCCCGCCTGGCTGCCCTCAAACTCAGCGGATCGTATCTTTTCCTCGGCGGTGTGCTCAACGCTCCACGGCCCGGGCCAGACCGTAACGGTCAAAAACTCGATCTTTCGCTTGCCGTTCTCGTCCGCCGGGTCGGCCTTTTTGCCCGGCGTAATGACATACCGCATCCCTTGCTCCGCCCCCGAGTAGGGGTTGCCATTGTGAAACCAGTGATAAATTGGAAAAGCGTCTAACATAATGTACCTCGTTGTGTAAAGATAGTCTACGCTATGTGATCCTCATAGATTCAGATAAGTGCAGTACAATTTATATTCTTTGCTGTTGTTTTTCACAGTTTCTGTCACACGGTGTCCATCACTGTACTCAATAACAAACGTAGTTGTGTGCTTATTTTTGCCAGACATCACGCCCGCCGCTGCACCAACAAGGCCAAGACCCGGACTGACTATCCCTAGCATGCCACCAACCGCACCGCGCAAAGCAGTGCTAGATGCACTACGGCGGCTGTCCTCCGTGACAATAAAAGTCCGTACAATGTGAGGTTTTTCCTGCACCTCCAAAAGGGATTGCCAGAAAGATTTCGTTGGCTTTGTGGGCTTAGTCTGGGTAGGGGTAGTGTCGGTATATTTTACGACTAGTTCAGGCAGCGAAAGGTTCGCGTCATCCTCAGCGGTCTCTGCCTCCGGAGTCACTTTCTTTTTTTCCGGCGCAGCGGCCGGGTTTCCGTCCGACATCCAGTTGGCCACCGGTTCTGCGTCCAGCGGACGCAACTGTGCGCCACAGTTCGGACAAAAGTTAGGAATCGTCTCGCCCGGTATCTCTTTACCACAATGCAGGCAGTACATATTTGTTCCCCTTTTCTGGTCGTCACTTTCTACTGCAATATCGTGCTACTATTTTCAGTGGAGGAATTTTCTCTTTCCATCTCCACCAGTTTGTTACCATCCCACAACTTCACTTTTGTTTTTCGAGCCATTTCAATGGCTGCTGTAGTAAAGGTTCCGTTTGTCATTACCACAGCTATCATGCAGTCGTAAAATTGGGCACCCGAAAAAGCTTCCTGCACTGCCTTGATACCAACTTTTTCTGCATTGTAGTACTTGCACTGAATGCCATACGTAATGCCGTCTTTTTCTGCTACTATATCAACGCCATAGTCGCCGCTGCTCTGTGTGACTTCAGATTTGGAAAATCCGTTTTTCAAAAGCACGGCCGCACAATAGTGCTCAAACTGGTAGCCTGTCATCTGGGAGACTTCTTGCTTATCTTTGTTCAGTTCTTTTTCTTGTTCTAAAGCCTTTTCAAGGTGCTCCAGCATTTCCTGTTCATCAAATGATGTCCAATATCTTTTTTGGTCCGCCATCACAGTAAGTAAATGATAAGATTGCAATTGATTCAACAATTCCTGAGCCCTCGTTTTGTCCTGTATTCCCATCCAAACCGCAAGGGTGTCCCGTTCTACAAACATCTGAGTTGTCGCATAACGTGCCACTTCATACAACAGTTCTTCCTGCGAGAGTGTTGCAAATCGTGCTGTGCGTTCTTGCTGCGCCCGGATAGCAGCTTCCCGTTCTGCCTGCAATTTCAATTGTTCTGCACGTGCTTGTTCTGCATTTGCTACCATCCTCTTCGTCAGTTCGCGCTGACTGGCAACAGCAGCTTCAGATTTATACCGCCTAGTTTCCGAGACGGTATGTAGCAAAGATGTAGTTGTTGCCATCGGCAAATTGGTTTCTGCGCTTTCTTCCACCTTATGGCATACTGTAGCTGCTTCAAATTCGCACTGCTTAGTTTTTGGTTTAGAATACAACAGTGATGTTGTCGTTTCTAGCGATAATTCGTTTTCTCTTTTCTTTCCTCTTCGCTCTCTTGACACACCACTAAGACTATTAATTCCCATAACAATAAGGGAACCACCTGTACCTACCCAAAACAAAGTTTCCCATATGGCATACGCCACAAGAAAGTCCCAAAAGTCAGGTGCTTCTGTTTCATCTGTCTGCGCCAACCAAAAAAGAAACAACGTTATGCTCAAGCTGATGATTGTAACTCTTACCAGAGGCAGGTCACTTCCCATTTCCTCTACTTTTCTTTTGTGGTACAGCATTAGCCAGAAGGGAGCTGACAACGGTACTCCGTAAAGTACCGCTTTAAAAATTGCATTTATCATTAAAGGAATTGTTGCCATTGCTGGGGTAGTGCTCAATCCCTCTATAAATATAATCGTAACAAACAGATATATTATCAGATAACTTATAAATCCCGATGGTTTCTTTGGCCATTGCGTCCACATATATCATCACGTTCCTTACTTTTTCTTGTAATATTTCTACTTAGTTTTATCTCGGATTTTCTCTATCTATAGTAATAGTATGCGCCAGTAATAGTATGCGCCCGGGAGGTATTTCTCACCGCTGTTCATGCGCTCTGTGATTTCCTCACATTACAGCCCAGCGTAGTCGTTTAATCAGTCAACAGAAACTCTTCGCTTGCTATATCAGTACTGCAAATTATAAATTTTCTCTTTCATATTCCATAATTATTGATAGTTTTATGCTACTACAAAATTGTATCTTCGTCAATGGAAACCAGAAAAGCTCACATACTTCTTATTTTCAGCGCTTTTCCTCCAACCCTTCCCACAAAATCGACCTCTTGACGATCGGCCAAGTTTTCTACTAAAAACTGCACCAGCGTACCCCTAAAGTGGACGTAAAAAGTGCATAGCACCCAGGTTGCACCAGAATAAATATACAACGTGAAACGCTATGAATCATCACGAAACAAACAAAAAACCGCTAAGCTATGCAGCTTAACGGCTTTTTGTTGGTGTATCACCAATATTCATTATGGAGCGGGATACGAGTCTCGAAGCCTATTATTTGGACGTATCACCGCTGTGTATAAGCGAATTGCACCCGAAAAGCGTTTATTTTTCTTTTTTATTGTGTTATAATTCGGACTTTCAAAATTGTATCATGCGGCGCATTTACAGTAACGCATCCAGGCGCTTACGGGCATCTTCCAGCATTTGAGGCTTGAGGGCCATGTAGACCTCGTGAATCATCTTTGCATTGGCGTGGCCCACCAGCTGGATGGCGATTTCCTCCGGCACACCAGCCATGGCCAGCATGCAGACGTACTCGTGACGGAACTGGTGCCCACAGACGGGGACACGCCAGGTGCTGTACTTCACGACCTCGCTGCGGCCGCGGCGGTACACGCGCTTGGTGTGAACGACCTCCTCGCCCACGCCGTACTTGCGCCAGAAGCGCTGCCACATCGTTTCGTACTTTTTCAGCGTGATTGGCTTGGTGTCCAGCCCGATGATGTAGGTGTCCGGCGGCAGGTGGCGGATTGGTTCTAAGGCCTCGGCCAGCATGGAGAGCAGGGGAACCTTGCGGATACCTGCGGGAGTCTTGGTGTAGTCCCGCATGTGCGGCGCGTTGTTGATGTGCTCCACGGATTTGTAGATGTGAAGTGACCCCCAAAAGTTAGACAATATTTTGAAGTAAAAATTGTTCAAGCA
>ERZ1026874.182-NODE-182-length-43166-cov-119.936837_pt1 | contig 43166 bp, 45 predicted proteins | sample MGYA00380167_ERZ1026874 | MGnify/ENA primary metagenome ERZ1026874 (study PRJEB33269, sample SAMEA4719803) | human gut metagenome | biome: human-associated habitat; feature: organic feature; material: feces | place: Cameroon | collected 2013-10 ...
CTTTCAACATTCCTTCATCAGGTGCTTTAAAAGCACTACCATGCCACATCTGAACTACCTTTTGGTCTTTACCATGAAAAATTGGAAGTTTGCCAAAACAATAGTAGACAAATCCTGCAGAAAAGAACTCTTTTATCCCTTGAACATTACTAATGAATTTAACATTAGAAGGAATATGACTTGAAAATTTATTATAATCATTAGTACTACATACGATTTGATACTTTTGATTATACCCATTCTCTATCAAATAATCATATAAAGCCTTCACATTATCACGAAATCCCATATTAGAATATAGCATGATTTTCTTCTTGTCATGCTTCTTTCGTTGATTCAGCCAAGAAAAGGCCGAGAATACAGTGTTCTGCAAAAACACCTTAACTTTTACGTTTTTTATCATAACCCCAGAACATTAATTTAATCAAGATATAAAATACACACTTTTAGTGATGGCGCTTCCATCTTTTATACTTGCGTATTTGCCAGAAAAACTTTTTCAAAAGCTTAAATTTAAGATGAATAAAATCTATGACCTCATACTCATCTGTCATAGTATAGGTATGAAAATTATCTACACCACAGACTCCATCAATCTTAATCTTACTGTTATCAAATTCAGAAATGACCTGCTCAGAAAATTTTTCTCCATCAAACTTCACTTCATAGATGAATATACCATTGCCATAACCTTTCTGACAATTTTGTACAGGACGACATAAGCGCCCCTTTTCATCAATAAAGAACTTACCTGCAGGGCGACAAGCATTCTTATCATAACTCAATGTTTGAATCAAACTTACGGATTTTGTTTTGGCGTCAAATTCATAAATCAACAAATCCCATGACACTTTTTTATCATGGTAGGTGAATAGGTATTTCTTGCCATTCAAATCCAAAAGAGTTGTGTCTGCATAATGAACTCCAGCTACTAATGTTTTTAGTCGTTTCCATCTTCTCGGAAAGATCTCAGCCTGATACAAATCAACCGTTCCATTCTCCTCGGATTCAGGAATCATGAAATATTCATTTTGCTCACTTCTCCAAACCATTGGATATGACATATGAAAATTGTTGTCTATCAACAATTCGAAATCAGAGACCTTATTGTTCTGTATTGTAAAGAATCCGATATTTCCCTTATATGTCTTTTTATCAAAAGCTTCCACAAAAAGATATGTATTTCCATTATCAGCGAACAACATAGGATCAGCAAACCAATATCTATCTGTATTAGGAATTTTGATAAAACTATCTTCATAAAAGTCCGATTTATCCGTACGTTTTCTATAGGCTATCTGCCAATCTCCACTGATGAAAGCCCAATTATAAAATTCCTTTATTGTCATAACAATTATTTTTGATATATTTCTAACAACTTATCTTTTATCAAAGATGTTTGATAATTTTTCTTATAGCATTCAAGTTCCTTCTCTTTCATCATAGACACATCTTGTGCTAACAGAACGAGAAGTTTTTCTTTTAAATCTTCGACATTACGATTTTGAAACAGAAGGCCTGCACCTGTTTTTTCAATATTCTCTTTAAAAAACGGGACATCGCTAGCTAACACTGGAGTCTGGTAATAGTAAGCAATGGAAAGAACTCCAGATTGTGTAGCAGAGATATAAGGATATACAACACACTTTGCATTTAGATACATAGCTTTAAGCTCTGTATCTTTAACATAACGTTGTATCCAAATGACATTTTTCTCATTTTTGTTTCGTTCAAATCCGATTTCCCCCTTTCCAGCAATTACCAAATAGTAATACTCGTTCAGTAGAGGAGTATTCACGAAAGCCTCATATAAGTAGGAAATTCCCTTATACTCTTCAATTCTACCAAAAAACAAAATATATGGTTTATCCAAATTAGCTAGTTCTGGAGGGTATTCGGTACCTTTTTCTATTTCAAGTGTTACCAAAGAAGGAAAAGAATGATAATAAAGCTCTTTATTGGGATACATACTCAGCAACTTTTCATACTGTGCCTTACCATTAGTTACCAAAACTTTTCCGTAATTAGTATTTTTGCGTCTTTGCTTTTCACTTATCCAGGCTCTCAGCATCTTGTGAGGTGCCTTTTTTGCCTCATGTGCTTCTAAATCATGTACTGTACCAACCACTCTAATACCTTTATTTTCCAGTATCTTTGCAGTCGAACATGGAGCGGGATCACAAATATAATGCACAACTCTAATACTTTTAATTCTACATAACTCTAAAACAAGATTGGAAAACTCCTTGTCCCCCAAAAGCATAGACTTTAGTTTATTCCAACTAGAATTAGCCTTCTTGTAGAACGTACAATGAGATTTCAATTCATTCTTTATGTTTATCTGAAAAAAATTATCTTCGTAATCATAAAGGAGGAAATACACATCATCCTCTGGAGAAAATGTATTTACTATCTCACTTACATACGGCCCCATACCTGCGTACGAGGTCGTTGCTACTATCAATGTTCGTTTCATATTTAATTTCAAAACACTTGTCTAAAACTATTAATGCCTATTCACGTGATTAATCAGAACCATACAGTCCAATAAACTTACAAGTCATCGTATATCATTTCTCAAAAAAATATTGTTGGCGAGCCCGAATTTGCTCACTCTCACTCATTGAATTTTTCTTCTCCAAAGGCATCCAAGGAAACTCATGCGACTTTTCTTGAAGCTTATGGGCATAATCCTCTGTCGTCATTATAAACTTGGCAGGAATACCACCCCAAACTTCATTGTCTGGAACATGCTTGGTTACAATACTTCCTGCAGCAATTACAGAATTCTTACCTACGGAGCAATTTGGCATTAAAATAGAACTTGTACCTATGAAGCAATTCTCAAATAGTTCAATACTGCCTACTTTATCAATATCACCACGCCTTAGTCCTAGCAATCTTGCCACATTGAATACGCTAACATCATGATTGACAAAATTAACGCCAGCAGCAACGATTACATTATCATGTATGCTCACAAGATAAGGTTCTATTCCAAAATTGATGGTATAAAGCTCTACATTCTTACCGAGATAATAAAATTTATCTCTCATCAACTCTGCTCTTTCCTTTGGATTTGCCTTTTTCAGTTTCAATCTAAACCACTTATTATGAAGGAGATTTATTGCCCCCCGAATTTTTCAAACACACCCATTTTTAAGCTTGTAACATTTTAACCTTAATTCAAGGCAACTCAGCGCCACCCTTGAAAAGTAGCTTGTAAACTAGGATGGCACCTTTCGCCCTATATATCTATTTCAATAGAGACTTAAGCAATGCTCCTTGACGAAGCATTTCACCTAAATTTCTAGCATTGTCAACCATTTCAGAATACTTATCTTCCGAAATTCCATTCACTGCATTCGGAATATCACTCAAAGAATCTATGAGTACACATACCCCCTTATCAGACAGCCATTTTGCCAAAGAGGACTGTCTCCACAAGATTACAGGCATACCACAAGCCAAATACAATGATATCTTGTGAGAAGAATTGATTTTAAGATATTCCCCCAAACTCCCAGAACAAGTATCTATAGAATCACCATCCCAAAGCAATCCCCATCCAGCTTTTACTATTCCTGTTTGATTTGGTTTAAAAGCTCCCAGGTAACTTATCTGAGTATTCTGTGTAATCGACTTATCTTTCAAAAGACCATACAAGCGATATTGGATGGTAGAAGGAATTTGGCATTTAGACAAAGTTTGCAAGAACACGCTCTTTTCTAAGTTACCAGCAAATGCTATCACGTTCTTCATAGAAAGTGTTTCAAACTTGTCTATCATGGCATCATCTGAATAATAATCAAATAGATGCATGATTCTTAACTCACCCTCTATACCTTTATTCTTAACTACATTAGCCATAGCATCTGTATGAACAAATATGGTGTCCATACTCTCCAATAACGATACTTCCAAACCTGAAGCCGTAGTATTGCCAAAACGCAAGAAAGTCAAATCATGAACAATATAATTCAAGCGAACATGCTTTATCTTTGCTATTTTTACCAATAAGCTAATATAATAGCCATACCCTTGGATATATAGCTCATCAGATGACTGTAACTTTAGAGCTATTCTCAAAGTATTAAAGATTCCCCCAATTACAGAAAAAAGTCTGTTATCAGGTATTCTGATAAACTTAGGAACAGCTCCTATACTTTCAAGAGTTTTCAGGACATCAGCTGGTGCTTTCTTCATTGCATTGAAATAAGCGCCATTAGGAACTGACTTTACAACGTCAACAATATATTTCATCAATGTTTAAAGATATGCTTTGCCATGCGCATCATTCGCATAACGATGCTTTCGTCACGAATCTGCACAACAGGACAATATGTTATTCTTAATTTGTTATGCTTTACCCAAATATTCAAAAACCATTCTGATATAAAACCATATTCACGAGGCTTTCCACTCCCAAAAAGTTCCTCCTGAATATACATCACCAAGTAGTCTTCTACCTTGATTGCACCTACATGAATCGGCTGAAAACAACTCTCATGAGTTATTGCAGAAAACGGTTTATGGCAATCCATGAATATTTTTAATTATTCTATAACCTATATTTTATTATAAGTTAATACCTTCTCTATAATCGGAGCCATGTCGTAGTACTTATACTCTGCCAATCTGCCACCAAAGATAACATTCTCCTCCTTGTCGGCAAGAGCCTTGTACTGAGCATACAACTCTGAGTTCTGCTTGTCATTCACAGGATAGTATGGCTCCATGCCGTCCTTCCACTCGGTGCTGTATTCCTTCGAAATCACGGTCTTGGGGCAATCATATACCTCGGTTCCAAACATTTCGAAGTGCTTGTGTTCTATCACTCTCGTGAAAGGCACCTCACGCTCGGTATAATTTACCACCGCATTACCCTGATAATTTGGCTCATCAATGATTTCCTGCTCAAAGCGGACGGTGCGATAATTGAGCTTACCAAACTGATAGCCAAAGAACTCATCTATCTTGCCTGTGAAGACAATCTTATCGGCGATGCCCTCCCAATACTCACGATTCTCGAAATAATCCACATTCGTTTGAGTCTCAATGCCCTCCAGCAACCCATCTATCAACTTATTATAGCCACCCACAGGGATGCCCTGGAACTTGTCGTTGAAATAGTTGTTGTCGAAGACGAGACGCACTGGCAATCGGTTGATAATGAAGGCAGGAAGCTCGGTACATTTTCTACCCCACTGCTTCTCAGTATAGCCCTTGATGAGTTTTTCGTAGATGTCCTTACCCACGAGCAGCATCGCCTGTTCCTCTAAGTTATGAGGTTCATTTGCCAAATTCAATTCTTCGTTCTTCACTCTCAGCTCTTCACTATAAGCAGCTTTCTGTTCATCAATCTTCGCCTGTGCCTCCTCAGGAGTGGTTACGCCCCACATCTGGTAGAAGGTGTTCATGTTGAAAGGCAGGTTATAGAGCTTGCCCTTGTAATTAGCCACTGGCGAATTGGTATAACGATTGAACTCTACGATGGAGTTGACGAACTCCCACACCTTCTTGTTAGAAGTATGGAAGATGTGTGCGCCATACTTATGCACATTGATGCCCTCAATGTTCTCACAATAGATGTTGCCACCCAGGTGAGCACGCTTGTCTATCACCAAGCACTTCTTGCCCTGTTTGTGGGCAAGATGAGCGAATGTGGCTCCGTAGAGGCCAGAGCCTACTATTAAGTAATCATATTGTTTCATGTCTACTTTATGATTTTTTTAAACATTAATGTATATACAAGTATCAAATTGACGATAAACCCAAAACCAACCTTTCTTTTATAATCAGCAAAAGAATTGATTATTTCTATATTTGAAAAATACTTAGCATTTCGTGTTAATTCACCCAAAACTGCTTTGGCATGAATCATAAAATGTCGTCCATATTTTTTTCGTTCCAAATAATCTTGAACATAAGCTGCATTTTCAATAATTGCAGCCATTTTTCTTTCAAGAGTCGGCTTTGTTTTGTCTGGAGAAATATTGACACAGCTACTTCTCCATTCCACACAAGCATCAGAAGAATCTATTGTATATATACCTTTACAAGCACCCGCAAATTTCATCCAAGTCAATATATCTGATCCCCATGCTAAATCAAAGTTTTGGAAACCATTCTCCTTCTGATAGATAGAACGAGGGAAGATATACTCAACAACAAAACTATTGATATTTCCTTTTGTCTTATCACGAATAAACTCAAAATCCGTTAAAGTCTGTGGATATTTAGAATTCACTTTCTTCAAGCCATTTTTAAACTCATCAATCGTGATTACATTAAAATGTACCACATAGTTTCTTCTCAGCTCTATTGGCAACTTATAAAACTCCTCCACACAATTCTTCTCCATCACATCATCATCGGAGAAGAGCCATATCCATTCCTCTCCCTGGCTCATATCAATGCAACGCTCCCATTGCGCTACCAAATCCTTGCCACCGAGGTTGGTGTCGAAGCGGCGATACACCAAGTTGATCTTATCCCTGTACCTGTCCACTATCTCCCCAAGGTTGTTGGGGCTACAGTCATCGCCAATATAAAGCGTGAAGTCCTGACAAGTTTGAGCAGCGATGGAATCTAAAGCAGCTGCCAAGAACGTTGCCTTATAGGCAGGGATGATAATTGCTAAATTATTTTGTTTTTCTTTCATATGATAATCGTTTTCTAATATACAATGCACCTATCGGCACACAGACACCCACGAATGAATATAGCGGCCAATACATAAGGGAATATCCCTTGATGATAGGGAAACCAGCCAACTGCTCTATCGGCAAGGCATACACCCAAATGATGAGGAGAGAGACGAGCTTGAACGACAAGAAATGCCACGTCAAGACCTCCAAGGTATGGTCGCCCACAAACATCAAGAATCGCTTAGCCCAGTTCTGATAAAGACTCAGGCGATGACTCAGATTCAGTATCATAATTGTTCCCAAAATGGCACACACCGAATAAGGCAATATCTGGATGGCAGAATAAGACAGCATGGATGTGCCACACCAAACAGAACCCATCGATACGATGATGAAAGCCATAATCGTAATCGGCCACTTATCTGCATCCACATTCATCCGCTTATATGCCCTTCCCATAACGATAAAGAAACCAGCAAAGAAAGTGCGAGAGGCAATATGTACAGTAGGAACTTCGACATCAAACCACGACATCACGATAGCTATCAAGAGCAGAATCGAAGCCCCTAAGAAGTCATTCTTCAGATACTTAAAACAGCCCAAGGCCAAGAACGACCCCAAGAAAAGTTCCTTCAAAAACCAGTAGCCTCCCAAGAGTTGCTCCGTCTCGTTCATAGCCAGAACTATCTTTGCCACATTCTTCACCACATCTTTCCAACCATACAGCAGCGACACCACTCCTTTCCATCCACATACATCATTATAAATGTTTAGATGGAAGAACACATTGTGCAACACGAGGAAGAGCAGCGACCATTTCACGAATGGCACATACAATCCCTTGACCTTGTTAATGGAGAACTGCCTCACATCATTGAGGTACTTATCCTTGAAACAGTAGCCACTAACAAAGAAGAACAGCGGCATGTGGAACATCGTCACAAATTGCCCCCCCACATGTGGCAATCCAGCATGACAAATCACCATTAGCATGATGGCAATCGCCTTCGCTATCGTTATTTTTTCATCTCTCATGAATCAATAGAATCTACAAGATTTTCCTTTAAAATTATACGTTTGACCTCTGAATCTTAGATTTCAACAAATATACTTTTGGGAAGTACTTAAACAAAAACAACTTGAAGGTAATAGAGAAAGGACGCCCCTTGCGGAACAGGCTTATATCATTTTGCAATATTCCATCAATAAATTGACAGTCCTGAGGACGTTTCACTCTCAATATTGGAAATTTCAACATTTGGTCACAAGCATGTATGAGTATTCCCTCCATTAAAGGCATTAAAAAATCATACATCTTAGCATTCCAAACATTCAAATCTTTAGCAATCTCTTGCAAATTATATAGTTCGTCAAAGAACAATCTATTCACAGAAGTAGAGACCTGATGACAGATACTCTGAGCATTATCACGATAGTAATAATGCGCCCTATCAGTAACCGCCAGCAACTTGTCTGTATCAAAAACTTGCTTCACATTATAGTACATAAACAAATAGTCCTCATTATTACGACCTTCACGGAAGAGCGTCTGGATAAATTCACGCTGAAAGAGTTTATTTGTCACTGTCGCATCCATATTAAGTCCCAAGAACAACTTCATATACTGAGAGAATGACATTACTGCCCCATCCTTATACTCAAACGTTCCCACCTTGTAAGGCACAATCTTGCCATCCACATCACGGACAAGAGGAGATGAAACCACTATGATACGCTCATCCTGTTTCATCACTCTCATCAAGTCCTCATACATCGTAGTGTTCACATAGTCATCGCTATCAACAAATCCAATATACTCTCCCTTAGCAACTGCAATACCAGCATTGCGAGCAGAAGACAATCCCCCATTTTTCTTATGAACCACCTTAATACGGACATCTTTTTTTGCCCATTCATCACATATCTGTGGACATTTATCAGGCGAACCATCATCTACAAGGATAACTTCTATATCATGATATGTCTGCTTAATAAGCGATGAAACACACTCGTCAAGATACTTCTCGACTTTATAAACTGGAATTATTATTGAAATCATAATTTTTGTTTTTTGGGTACTCATTAAATTGTAAATATCTAAATAAAACAACAAGTATTACTTCATAATAGGTTGGCTCCACTCCCACACCTGTTGTAATGGTTTTTAAAAGCAAGAATGATGCCCATATCCATATTAAATTATATTTTTTTCTATATAATATGCTCATCAATCCAATGATAAAAGAAATTAAAACACCGATAACACCTAACATGCCAGTATCCATCATAATAGGAAGCCACATACCTTCTGCACCAAATAGGCCAGCAACACCACCTTGAGCAAGCAAATTTCCAGTAAAACCAATACCATTTCCGACCCAAAAATCTTGTGCCATATAGAAAAACGCAATATCCCACTGCCCTTCTCGCATATCAGAAGAACTTCCACCTAATTCTGCACTATCCACAAATATAGAATCATAAATTGAACCTAGATAAGAGCCCATGAATAAAGCTATGAATAAAGCAAATATTAACAACTGAAAACGATATCTTTTAATCGTTGTAACTGTTAACAAGGAAACACTTGCAAGAAGAAAACACATAATAACACTTCTCGTACCAGTCATAAATACGCAAATAGGCAACAACACCAAAAGAATACGTCGCCATTTTTTCAGCATTATTTGATTTCGGTCTCTCTGAAAAATAAAAAGTAAAATAAAGGTATAAGCTGCAGAAATACCAAATGGAACAACGTCCGCAAAAAAAGACTGAGCTCTTTTTACACCAAAACGAGATTCTGTTCTATCAATCAACCATGTAAAAGAACTTTGGTTATTCTCACACCAATGCATAATAGGATTTGCAGAAATTGATTCCTCTATGAAACAATATGCCACAGCTAAAAGTAAAAAAGTTGAAGCATATTTTACATATAGCGAAACTCGTTCTCTACAATTCAATACACAATACAATATACACGGAAACACATATCGGGCTATCAATACAAGATATTGCTTAGAATAAAATCCATGAACATTCATTGTAATCGAATATGAGAGAAGGACAGGAATGCCACACCATAAAAAAGGAAGCTTTCCAAATTGCTTATGATACTTCAATATACCCAACAAAGATATCAGCAAAGAAAGTGTAAGATACAAATTATCCACTGAGTCCAAAGGATCAACAAACAAAGATAACCAACATGCCAATGCTGCTACCAGAATCGTTGTTTTGACAAAATCACGTATCAGAAGACACAATAAAACAATAAATAATATGTAATGTAGCATAGTTCTATCAATCTTTTAACGAAGAATTCAAAAAAGACAACGATTCATTACGCAAAACATCTATCTTACGTTGTTCATCCTCAACATTATAATAGGGTGTAATAACATCCGATAATTCTGTATCTGTAAAAATAAGTTGAGTTGACAAGTCGACAGAATTCAGTAAACTTGAAATTCGATCATCACTTTTAGACTTTCCATTTTCCAAAGCCAATAAAGGTTTTCCAAAATTTAAAGCATAAGCAGTTCCATGAAATGAAGAAGTCACAACTATTTCAGCTTTTTCAAACAAATGTAAGAATTCATAGTTTCCTACAGCACAACTATCCTCAATTTGGATAAAATCACCTAAAAATCCCTGGGGTTTTTTGGACAAAGATACAATTGGCATATTGTATTTTTTCTGTACAAAGCTCAATAAATCTTTCATTTTTTCTTCTGGACTATATGTATATGCTAACATATAGAACAATATAAACTTTGGAGGAAGGCTTAATTTTTGAGTTTTTTGAGCGTAAATATGCCATTCTTCTTTTGTAAGAAGCAAAGTTGGATCCAATACTAATTTTGAATCATTTCTTCCAAAAGTTTCTCTCAATAACTTGACTCCATTTTTTTCTCTTACCCCAATAGCCTCAAAGTGTTTCAAATATGTTTTATAGCCCATAAGATATTTTTGGGGTATCCTGTCACATGAAAAAGAAGAAGAATAAGCAATTTTCTTTCTATTCAATGGAGCAAAATCGAACATATAAGTCATATCTCCAAACATCGTATTAGGGTTCCATATTTGATCACTACCGGAGACATATATATCAAAAATCGGAGGATTTTTAAGTATTGATTTTTTAGACGGATAAAATATAGTACACTGCATTTCCTCCTTTATATATTTATTCAACATTTCCATTTTTGTTGGTTTTCGCAAACCTAAATAGAGCTGAATTTTTCGCTTAATATTCCCTAAACGATTACGCAATGTAATTTTCCTACAACCAAGTCTCAAACCTGCATCCCAATGATACTCATTAGGATATTTATAATCTATAACTTTTACATCATATCCCATCTTTTTAATGATGTATTGCAAAGCAAAAGCCTGCAATACAGAACCAAAATTTGGCTGACGAAAAGTTGTTATTATTCCAACTGTATACATTTAAAATAATATTTTTCTATCAATATAACAATCTATTTTTCTTATGCAAAAGCAGATATAAGGTAAATAATCTATTTGTTTTCAAAAACTTTTAATACGATTATGAATCTTAGTTAAAGCTTTAAATATCAATACGATTTTGCTTATATTAAGACTAGACATTCTCAAAAAGAATCTAAAGATATGATAGGACCTATAATCTTTAGGCATAAATTTCATCTGGCCTTCTGCAACAACATCAAAAGCATGTTTTACTAATTCACAATTACTAGCCTTCAATGTTTCATAACCTTTAGCTGTAAAAGCAACAGCACAACTCACTCCATCTTTATTATCTTTATATGTGTTTCCCCATAGGTCACCTATACGAATGTCTGCTGATGACAAGTCGTACTTGTACTTACAATGGCTATAACACTGCTTACCTAAACAACAGTCTCCCAAGAAAAGGGCATAAAACATATCACCTTGTGAACGTCGACTTTCAAGATAATTTTTCTTTTCTGCAATCAAGTTATCGTAAGAGTCATACCAATTTATCTTCTCGCCATGCTCCTCGCCATCAATGCCCATTGCCCAGGAATCATGCCATCCAGTCCACTTATTACGCCATGACGCATAAGTGATTCTTCCCACTTGCTTCTCTGCCCACTTGGTATATTTCTGCCATACTAACATAGATGGAACACCATGACAGAAGAAATCAAGCAAAACAAAATTATCCTCGCAACGGAACTTCTTGATATATCTACGGAAGGAATCTATCTGACAAGGTGTACCTGTAACCAAGTATTTCTCCTTGCGATTAATGGCCTTAAAGCCATCTACAGTATAACTTTGGATGTATTTACTTCCTGCACTTGGAATCAGTTCTTCTACCGTGGTAGCGATATAATGCTCTGCTCTATTTTTCTCAGCATCATATCGAACACCACATACCTTATAACCTTGTCCCAAAAGACACTTACCTATCTCGAAGCCAGCACCACCCGATGAGCACTTTCTTCTCACCAAATGGTCTTTGCTCCAAGCTGCATAGGAATGTATCTCTGGTTCTTTGAGCGAGAGGTCATCATGAAGATAAGCGCAGACTTCTGTACAAATGCCACACTCAATGCATCTACTCTCGTCTGTGATATGCGGCTCATAAAAGCCATCCTTATTCAGACCTATCTCTATAATCTTTCTACCGCATGCTGTGGCGCATACGCCACAGCCATAGCAGTCATGGACTTCACTTATATTTTTCATCAAATTTTTCTCTTTAAGATTTTCTTGTTTATTATGGATATTACCTTAACCTTAATCGTTTGTCTATCTTCGTTATTGAAACCCAAATAGTATCCGAAGCCTATTGTAGAAACCATTGATAACAAGCAAACAATTATAAATCGCAGAATAGTTATATCTATGCTCCGATATGCCAATATCGGCAACACCATAGCTACTATTGTTATGGCAAATACTCTTAACGTCACATCCTTCACAAAGCTCCACATTGGAAACTCTATACTTCTTACCAACATATAAAGTCTTGCGAAATGACAAGCTAGTTCTAAGACAAATGCTATTATCATCGCCATATAAGGTTCGGTTCCCATCTTAAAGGCTACATATACAATCGGCAATGTAAGAAGTGACAAGCAGCCAACCACGATTTGATAATCACGAACCTTTCCTGAAGCATGCATTGAGACAATCAATGGATTAGACAATGCATTCAGCAAAGAAGTGAATATCGCTATTTGTAGAAATATCACCGTATATTCAGGAACTTCTTTCAACCAAACGCTTAAAATCAATGGTGCTTCTATCACTACCGGAAGTGACAAAGCAAGCAACAACAAATACGATAACTTCGAACCTCTAAACACCAACTTATACATACTTTCTATCTCTCCAGAAGCATAATTTTTGATAATCTGAGGATTCATTGCCATTTGGAAATTTCCAACAAAGCCATTAAGTTTGCTAAGTACTTGATACGCAACTCCACGAGCGGCATTTACTGCTGGTCCAAAAAACATGTTCAACACGACGTTCACACCTTGTTCCTTTGCAACAACAGCAAGAGAACCTATCAAATTCCAACCGACAAACGAACCTACATTTTTACCATATTCCCTATTAAACTTACCTGTAAATCGACATTCCTTAAACTTACCCCTGCAATACAAGAAGTACATGGCAAGGAGAACGATTTGAATAATCGCCATTAAAACTGCATAAACTATTAGTTTATCAAATGGAGTCAATGTTATCACGTAACATATCGCCAATTTGAAGATGGCATCAAAAATACTGAAATAGGCAAATGCCGACATCTTCTCGTAAGCTATCAACGCTCCAGTATATGGAACATTGATGACGTCCAGCATTAATACTAGCAAAGACAACTGGAATACCCAGTTGGCTGCACCATATCTATCCGATGGGAAGTTCATGTACGTATTCAAGAACCAAACACCTACGGTCTCTCCTACCACCAAAAAGGCCAAAGCAAGAAACAAGTGAATGTATATCATCGTACTGAATATACTCTTAACATTTCCTTTCTCGCCCTTTCCTATCTCAAAGGAAAGGAATCGTTGGGTAGCCGTTGTCATTGCGCCACTGATAATGGTGAACATGGTGACAAAACCACCTACTACGTTATATATACCAAAATCTACTTCTCCCAACCTGTCCAAAATGACACGGCTTGTATATAAGCCGATAACCATCATGAAAAGCATTCGGACATAAAGAAGAAGCGTATTCTTTGCTATTCGCTTGTTATTTGAATCATTCATTTAATTTTATCCTAATATATACTTTGAATATTTAAAATTTTGGCAAACTGCCACAAAAAGCCAACTTACACCAGTGACAATAAAGAATTGAAAGATTGGATATGCATAATAATAATTCACTGCCAATTCATGAAAAGGGAAGCAAGGATTCATCTCTTGTATCACTATATGATGTACTATATAGATGCCCATACTGCACTTGTCCAAGCTTGTCACCCATGATGGAAGCTTAGGTATATTCAGACATCTAGCATAGAAGAATATGAAGGATACGATAGAGACTCCTAACAACATTGTTATCGGAGTTTTCTTGATATATACTTGTTGCAACGCAAAAAACAGTAATAGTATTATTATCAATACTGATGTTTTGGCCTTATACTTCGTATACTTTCCAAAATTCATTTTGCATGCCAACATACCTAACATGTAAAAGGGGAAGTATTTGATGATGTTGGATAGGCAAAGAAATTGCGTCACAGGAATTCTATAAGGTATTAGAACTATAAATAGCACCAATCCCCCCATTACTATCTGAACCTTTCGTTCTTGCATCCTCAATACCGTATCTAACAACTTGCCTAAGACATAACACTCAAATATAGTCATCAAGAACCACAGATGACTGATGCCGTTCAGCATTTGCGAAATATCTCTATCTTGTAATAAGCAAAGGAACAATCCTACTATGACATAAGGGACTAGTACTCTCTGTGTCTTATCCTTCAGAAATTTCACATTGTCGCTGTACCCCCCCAGATTTCGTTTATATCCATATAGATATCCACTTATCAAGAAGAAAATCGGCAAGTGAATCTGTGCCAGCATTCCATCCACTACATCCCAAACTGGAACATGGAAGCCTATATAAAAATCAGTTCCATCCCATATAGAATAAGGACAAAGGCAATGAAAAAGCACGACCATTAGCATTGCGGATACTCGCAGGATGCTGATGTCGTTGAAACGTACTTTGTTTTGCGTTGTGGGAACATCTAATAATCGATTTTGCATAAGTCTTTTTTTTATTATACTATAGCAACTGTTGGCTTATCTTTTGCATTAGAACCTTTCGTTTTGTCATTGCATATCAGTTTTTATTTTCCAAATTCTTGATTTTCTGTTCTTTTTTCAATGAGCAAACAAGCAGTTGTCCATTCTTCTCGGCTACGATATAGCCATCCAAGCCTTGAACAACCACCTTGCTTTCATCGGCAGCATGAGCCACGCAGTTCTTACATTCATACAATCGGATATCTTTGCCTACCTTGGCATTGCCAGCCTCATCTTGTGGAAGTAAGGTGCGGAGGCTGCCCCAGCTGCCTAAGTCGCTCCAACCGAACTCGGCTGGCAAGGTATAGATTTCCTTCGACTTCTCCATCACGGCATAGTCAATGCTTATCTTCTCACAGGTTGGGAAGAGTTTGCCGACTACCTCTTTCTCCAGTTCGGTATAGAAAGAAGGTGCCATCTCATCCATGATGCTGGCAAGGTTTGGCTGGAAGGTTCGGATAGCCTTACTGATGGTATCGATGTTCCATACGAAGATTCCGGCATTCCAATAGTAGTTGCCAGCGGCAAGGTATTGCTCGGCTGTCTCCAGGTTTGGCTTTTCCTTGAAAGCCTCAACCTTGTAGATTTCATCTACGGATGTTGGCTCTGCTGCGGCGATATAGCCATAGCCTGTTTCTGGGCGGCTTGGCTTAATACCGATAGTAACGATGGCGTTCTTATCGGAAGTATAGCTCAATGCCTTGCTGAGCACTCGCTGATACTCCGAGGTATTGATGACCAGGGCATCGGATGGTGTCACCACGATGTTGGCATCAGGATGCTTCTTCTGGATCTTCCAGCAGGCATAAGCAATACATGGAGCGGTATTGCGAGCCTCCGGCTCTGCTAATATGTTATCTACTGGCATGTCAGGGATTTGCTCCTTGACAATGCTGATATATTTCTCGTTTGTCACTACCCACATGTTCTCGACAGGGCAGATTGGCTTCAATCTATCTACTGTCAATTGTATAAGGGAACGGCCGACACCCATCACATCAATGAACTGCTTTGGGTAATCGGGGGTTGACATAGGCCAGAAGCGGCTGCTTACGCCGCCGGCCATGATTATAATATGTATCATTAATTTTGTTCTTTAAATAATAAAGATTTTCGAATCCCTCCGTCTCCCTTTAGCCAAAGGGAGAGTTTTCTAAAATCATCCCGTCCTTCTTTACCATTAAAGAAGGCTCCACCTCTCATCTCGGTCTTCTCTCCTCAGGGAAGAAGAGGGAAACCGCCCTCCGGTGCTCGGAACCGCTACGCTATAAGGTTGGCGGACCATCAAAGGTCTTCGCCATATTATGCGGGATGGGACCGCCTGGATGCAATGCTTTCTATACCTAATCTTAAGCCTTATTTATATGAATCAGCAAAAAGCAAAGACTAGTTATAAATATGATTTTATCTTCTCATTAACTTTGCTGCAAATTCAAAGAAATCTGCAACAGTCTTGAAATTATCAAACTGCTGGCAATACATACTGGCATAAGGCTCAGGGAACCTATTGCGTATATCTGCCTTTATCATACTTGCCAAAGCTTCTTTTGTATAGGCTTTCAGCAATTCGTTGTATTGTTCTTCGCTCATGATTGTTTTATTTCAATTTCTAAAACATTCGATATAACTTGATTCTTATATAGGGAAACCACTTGTACAAGAATCATCGAAAGTAAAGAAGCAAGATGTTCTTTGTTCTTTTTTATGCTGAACAAATGTCCCCATCATTTAAATTGGTATAATTTATATACCGTAAACATCACTCCCATTAAAGGCTTTATAAAAAGCCAGATAATGACAAGATTGACATATAAGATGAAGCCATATCCATACCAACTATGCATACCACAAAGATACAATAGAGAAGCTACTAATGGAAACACTAGCTGTATTTCATCGGCATTGTAATAGTTGCTTAATACATAACGAAAACTATCCCATTTATTTGTATAGGCTATTTTCTTAACATCTATCTTCTTGTTATCAAAAAAGATTTGAATACCATACAAAATCATAAAAGTCAATATCAAGCAAACAATCTTTCCTGAATTTTCATTTAAAATAGGCAAAGACAAAATATCCTTGAATATAAAATTGTCTAAACATGATGCAGATAAAGCTAGTAATATTATCAGAACGATAGAGTAGCAAATCGAATTGATTATTATGGAAACATAGTTTCCTTCGTATATTAAATGATGAATACTTGCGGATTGCTCATAACCATTTAAAATCAAATTGCGCTCTTTTTCATCCATGTCTTTTACAGGCAATGGCAAATCGGCTTTATCTAAGTTTTTAAGAATACAATATTTTTCCATCAATGGCTTTAACTTATCCCTTCCAAACTTAGATAGTCCATTGAAATAAAGCATAAGAAGTTCATATTTTGAAAGTTGCGCCCTAAAAATAGAAGCATAATAGTATTTCTGTTGATTTTCTATTAACTCCGTATCGTCTATAAACTTCAAGATTCGATAGAAATAACGGAAATAATGGTCTAAGATACCATCCATCACATTTTCAAATGCTTTGATTCCTGTTTCTTTAATACTTTCGACCAATTGCTTTCCATCGATTTTCCGTTCTTGATAGAGATACTTAAACAAGGCTCTTCCTTTTATCTCATTCGATTCAATGTTATTGTTGCCTATTTGTGTTGTTACTTGTGCGTAAGCATTAGCTAGAAAATCATCCTTATTCACAGAATGACCAACTACTTTATGCTCTATGCTTAATCCTTCTATCAAATGCTCAAAAGTTTGAGTCATATTGAAAAAAGTATTTTCAAATTGCACTTTTAAACTACTAGCCCGACCTCTCTTATCATTTCTAATTTGCCAGATTATAGTTAGGATTACACCACCAAAAGCCAAGCCTGAGAACAACGCATTTATCAAGCCAGCAGTATCTCCCAAAGCCCCTGCAGCAGTTAGTTTGTCCATTCCTAAGCCGTTGGAATACAGAATAATTTTATCAATCTCTGCCAAATAAATATAATAGCAAGCAAAAATTAGAGCAAAGACTGTGAATGCAAGATATATAAATGACGATTTATCTCTTCTCATAATAACTATCTATATTAAAATAACAAGCATATTCTTCTATTGAAGGAAGTTGCTTTAAATATTCAACAATCTTCACGTCTGACTCATTTAGGGGATATATTTTTTCTAAAAAAGAATTCCATATACTCTCAAGATCCGTATGAGCCAAATCTGCTTTTGTAAAGATCGGTAATCCCTCAATTATATCACGTCCTATTATATTTTTCAAAGCTTGAATATTATCATCACGTTTATCATCTGGATTTTTTTTCAAGTTAATATCTACTGCCGCGTGATATATATCATCTTTAATTGAGTTCCATTTTAAAGTAAGGAAATCATTTGTTGGCAGCAATTTCTTTCCGCCGTCAAACATATCCAAATAATACTTAGAAGCCTCATTGTTTTGAATAAACGTAAGACCGAAGACATTACTTTTATCATTAAATTCTTCCCCAGGTCCTAATACATAAGAAAATTGTTTCGTATTAAAAGTTCGGGGAAATATCTGTACTCCTAATGTTGATAGCTCTGAAGTTTGCCCCAAAGGTGTTGTAATCCGATATAAATAAACAATACCGAGAGAACCTTCTTTAGCAGGTTTGTAAACGCCAGTATTAGCATCATATTCATTTGTAGCATAAAACATCGCCACATCTTTGGAAGCAGTCAGATTGATGAATGGCGAAGGTAAGCCATAAGCAGCAGCTAGCGTATAGGGATTACCAAGAGAGAAATTAACATCTAATTCTGGTATGAAAATACCTTCGTCTAATAATTTAAAAAGCGGAAAAGTCTTCACCAATAAAGCAAATTGCTCTAAAAGTACATTATGGTACATCAACTCATCATGAAGCTCTTTTACATTATTACCTGACGGATAATATTTTGTTTTAAAATGCTCTTTATACGCTTCTCCATTACTATTTCCATAATATAGCACTCCTTGTTGTGTTATATTTGGCTTAATAACGAATCTGCCATTTGCCAGATGGGTAAGCAAGTATTTGTTGTCGCCATCCACGACACGTTCTGTTGGCATTAAATGTTTGACAGGTGTCTGATCTTGCATTTTATTCAACAAAGTACGAACTTGAATCGCATCAGGTAATATATTTATATCTTTGTTGTGATAAATCATAGATTGAAATTTTATAATTGGCTAAACATCCTAATATTACTTTTTAATAATAATAGTTTCTCAAATGTTCCAGAATACTCTCTGCAACAACTTCACCTAAAACAGGTGGTACAGCATTGCCTATATACCGAGAAGCTTTAACTAAAGAAACATTTTCTTCGTCTTCAAAAAATTTATAAGTCATGGGAAATGTTTGAAGCAGTGCTGCCTCTCTCGCAGAAATGGCTCTATCCTGGTCTGGATGCCCAAATCGACCATTACCATAGCCAGTACATTGAGTTGTCATCGTTGGACTTGGCTCATTCCATTTCATTCTTCCATAAACACTACCGAAACTTTTACCTGATTGAGACTTATGGCAGGTTAGCCTCAATGCCTCTGGCCATTCCTTCCAACTACCTCCCTCGCTTGTTGCTCTTATGCGTAAAAGATTTAATGGAGTCAAAGCTGAAGCACGATGTAATGAATCTGTTTTAGAAGTCTCACCAGCACCAATAGGAGGTAACATTCCTATAGTATCATAAACCGTTTTGTAATCATTCGGATTTATAATTGTTGGTGGAATTAACTCTATATTTCCATATTTTGAAGCCAACAACACCAAACGTTTCCTTGTCTGAGGAATGCCATATTGCGGACAATAAACTACATTTGAAGAAACATGGTAGCCATTATCTTTCAAAAGCAGAACAAAATCTCCCAATACATTCTTCAATTTAAAAGATTGTATGGCTGGGACATTTTCCATTGTCACTATATCAGGCTTTACTTCTTTAACAAGCCTTCCAAATTCATAAAGCAAATCATATTTATTAGCATCCTTCTCTTTATTTTTAAATGCATAGGAAGAAAAAGGCTGACAAGGAGCACAACCTGCTAGAATTCTTACAGCTCCTACTTCATACAATGGTTTAATATCCCTTTTCGTCACTTCCGCTACGTTTTTATAAAAAAAAGGAGCAGAATTATTATATTCATAGGCAAATCGACATGTCTTATCTATGTCAAAGCCTCCACATATATGAAAGCCTTTGGACTTCATACCATAGCTCAACCCACCTATACCACAAAACAAATCAACAACATCTATTGCCGTATATGGCTTACGCTTTCGTCCTTTACGCATAACTATACTATTTTTACCGAGTCTGAAAGTCTAAGCATATTTGTCTGCCTTTCTTTGGGCTGATAACCTAACTTTGTGCAAACATCTTCTATTTTTTGACAGAATAAATCTGCATTCAACTTGGTCATGGATATATTACCTTCTTCGTCTATAACCGTTGATTGCCATGTAACCCGATTGTTTAAAGGTTCTTGTGGCTTAAAATCATAGATATTTATTATCTTGTGGTCTGCCTTTGTTATCCAAGCTGCCCCAATTTCAGCCATAGTACCAAAAGAACCTTTTATATTTTCACTTGTAACAAATATAACATATATCTTTTGATCGGAATAACTATTCACAAAGAAATCTCTTAAATAATCAAAGATAGGAATATCATCAGGAATACGAGAAACAGCCTCATCACAATTCGAATAAATGATTTCTTTTGCAGGAACACCATTGAACAGTAGAAAATTGTAAACCAAATCAGACAAATCTTTATCCGCACTCGTCTGACTAATCAATATTTTGCGCTTGGCTGTATCAACTTTCTTCTTTATTCCAAAATCAGGAATACTATCATTGATAGCAGTATCAACAACCGCCTTCATTTGGTTAAAATCATACGCTTCACCATCCACAAAATGAGAAGAAATTCGTTCACTTGTCTTTCGTTTGAAATTTTCAACAGTTCTCTTCAAATCCGCTTCTCGTTTCCGCTGTTCATTCAATTGTTTCTTTTGTACCGAAGCCTTCTTTAAAGCTGCATATGTAGCTCTTTTATTGATGATTTCAGGCAACAAAATCTTGCCAACATATTTGATAACCTTTTCATAACGAGGGTCATCGCTCTTATATCCTTGCCGATTGCTCAATGCCATATCTGGCAACTCAGACAATTCAAACAAATCAACATATAATTGCCCCACAATATAAGATTCAATTAATTTATTCTTGCCAACTTTCGGCAATATATTAAATTCTCCCATTTTCTTATTTGCATACAAGGAAATAAAATTATCGGGAAAATCGGAAGCATCTTTTTTTCTTTCTTTCGTTGATTCATAGGCACCTATCCAACCTTCTATCACAAGCTGATATTCCTTGTTCTCACCAAATGAATTGTTTAAAGTCAACATTTCAGAATAAGCAGGTCTTACATCTACCAAGGTATCTTTTTTATCAGCAAATGGCACATTTACTTTCTTTGCCAAAGTGCTATAATCAGCACCTAACGTTATTATTGTACATAAACTTTTAGCAAATATATCGTCCATTCGTTCTATCACATCATCTTTCCCATCTTTATTGATAATATGAATTCTAAAATCCCTATCTATCAAAGGAAATATATTGACTATGTTCCTTTTAATTGCAGCATTTGTTTTATGAAGTCTATACTCAGGATTCTTCATCACAATTGCAGTACCATGGTCGCCTATCTTTTCAAAGTGTATATCTAAGTCATTTATTGGCTGCAACATACCACCGTCATCAAGATGACGGGAAAGAACAAAACCAGACTTTTCTCCTTCGGAAATAGTCAGTATATCAACATTTTCAGAGACAGAGAGAGCAGCAAGCTTACCTATTCCCTTACGTCCCATTTTCTTTCTTCCCAATTCTGTAACAGAATCATTTTCATCTGTCCTAGACAATTTGGCTACCCCTAAATACTTGGCTATTCCTCCTTTACGATAAGACATGCCATGACCATCATCCTCGACACGTATGGAATCTTCTTCTGAAATAATATATACATTATGTGCATCAGCATCATACGCATTGGCTATCAACTCTGCCAACACATAATATATATTAGTATAAAGATTTGGTCCCAACAATTCAAGTATTCTTGGGTCTATTTCTATTTTATACTCTTTCTTTTCCATATCTAATATTTCTATTGATATAAATCTACATTTATATCGAATGGACTATCGAAGTCCTTCAGCATCGCATGCTTCGTATCTTTCTCTGAGAGATTGGCATGCTCTGTTGGGATCTTCCAATCAATACCGAGGGAATCATCGAGGATAGAGATACCTCCATCTGCCTCTGGATGATAGAAGTTATCACACTTGTATTGGAAAACGGCTGTCTCTGAAAGAACTGCGAAGCCATGGGCAAAGCCCTTTGAGATGAAGAACTGGACATGATTGTCTTCTGTCAGCTCTACTGCCACATGCTTGCCGTAGGTTGGCGAACCTTTGCGAATATCAACTGCGACATCGAGGACTCTGCCTTTTACGCAACGCACCAACTTGCTCTGGGTATAAGGAGGACGCTGGAAGTGCAAGCCTCGCATCACACCATAACTACTCATTGACTCGTTGTCCTGGCAGAAGTGAACACTGTGTCCCAGGATTGGGGCAACCTTCTCTTCAAACTCTCGCTCGCTGAAGCTCTCGAAGAAGTAGCCTCGGGCATCACGGAAGAGGCGTGGTTCTATAATGAGAACGTCATCTATATCTGTTTTGATTATATTCATCGTTTCTAATATTCTAAATTCTTTCTTAATGTTCCATCTGTTTCGCTAAGAATAGAAAGGAGATACTTACCATAGTCGTTCTTCAACATTGGCTGAGCATTCTCTCTCAATTGGTCTGCGGTAATCCAACCCTGTCGGTAAGCGATACCTTCCAAGCAAGCTACCTTCAATCCCTGGCGCTTCTCCAAGACTTCAATAAAGGTAGATGCCTCTGAAAGAGAATCATGGGTTCCGGTATCAAGCCATGCAAATCCTCTTGCCATAGTCTGTACCTTCAGCTGCTTATCCTTCAGGAACTCCTGGTTCACCGTTGTGATTTCCAACTCGCCACGAGCAGAAGGCTTGATATGCTTGGCTACTTCTACGACCTTATTAGGATAGAAGTATAAGCCTACTACGGCATAGTTGCTCTTTGGATGCTCTGGCTTCTCCTCAATGCTGAGACAATTGCCTTGCTCATCGAACTCTGCGACACCATATCGCTCTGGATCACTGACACGATAACCGAAGACGGTTGCCTTGTTGTTCTGCTCTGCATCTACTACTGCCTGATGCAGCATCTGGTTTAATCCTGCACCATAGAAGATATTGTCACCCAATACAAGACAAGCAGAATCATTACCAATAAACTTCTCACCGATAATGAAGGCTTGGGCTAAGCCATCTGGTGATGGCTGCTCTGCATACTCAAACTTCACACCGAACTGGCTTCCATCGCCTAAGAGGCGTTTGAAGCCTGGCAAGTCGAAAGGGGTTGAGATTATGAGTATCTCACGGATACCTGCCAACATCAATACTGATATTGGGTAGTATATCATCGGTTTATCAAAAATTGGTATCAGCTGCTTGCTGATTCCCTTTGTGATGGGGTACAAGCGTGTTCCGCTACCACCTGCTAATACTATTCCTTTCATATAATTATTATTTATTTATCAATAACACTGGTCGAAAACCTACCCGTCCTTCCTTACCGTTAAGGAAGGCTCCACCTTTCTCACCAAGCCTCTCTTCCCTCAGGGACGAGAGGATGTAACCGCCCTCCGGTGCTCAGAACCGCTACGCTCTATGGTTGGCGGACCATCAAAGGTCTTCGCCATGTTTTGCGGGATGAGACCGCATGGGACAATTACTTTTTGAAGTTTACTTTAAATCCAAGTAATCTTTGCCATCAACCTCAATCTTATCAATATGGTCTCCTATGACAACCTCAAATCTCTTAAATAGAGAGAAGATTTCATCTAGAGTAATATCTTTCAACGGACAAAACTTTACATATTTATTCTCTACTTTATCCTTGCAAACAAAAGCAATATTACCTTGTGGCTGCATATATTGACCAGAAATAAAAATAGAGCATCCATAACACTCATATCTATCTCCATCATATTGCTCATAAGAATTAATCAAATAATTCTGCAAAGAACACTTGTGAAAATCAGAAATATCTGCAGCTGACGTTCCTTTCAAATCATTATACTGTACTGACGCTTTCATAATTTTACCTCCTATATTTTATACTAAACCTATTATCATTTTTTAGCCATAATTATTTAAACCTGATAAAGTTTAATCATTTTTTCAAATTCTGAAATAAATTCAATACGATCTTCTTTGTACTCATTGAATAAAGGGGTGAGAACTTTGGATGCATTTATGCCCCAAGATGGCAATTCTCTCCTAAACCATGCCTTAGCCTTAACTCTATCTTCCATTATTTCCGCTAAGATATAATCTCTAAAACATACTTGTTTGCTATAGCCTTCACCAATATTATCCCATAGTCTATTGGTATCTGACAATCCATGTAAAAATGAAGCCGTCAACTGTTCTGGAGACATATCGGTTGGCAATACAAGAATATTTTTAGCCTTGGCTATAGATTTCATCTTGCTGATTTCCTTACGCACATCCCCATCCACTATTACTATAGCCTCAGGTTCAATAAAAGCAGGAACTTTCTTTGATACCAACGAGATAAGATTTGCACCCGAGAAATCAATATCTATGAACTTCAATAGAGAAATTTTACCCCGCAGCAGATACTTGGCAAACACAATATTTTCCTTATCTTCTGTATATACAGGAATCTTGCGAACAGGCTTCACTATGCCTTGCATCACCTGTAGATTCAATGTTATATTACGGAATGAAGCTCTGTCATTAATGATTATATTTTCATCTTGACGCTTGAGATAGATCAGTTTAACCTGGTTTTTGGTTGCATCCTTTTGAGTGCATTCAACTATTAAGTCGTCAATGCTCTCTAATAAGGATAGAGAATGTGTTGTAAAGAATATCTGCAACTTCAGTTTAGAAGAATACGTGCGCAGCACCTTGAGCAACTGTTTTTGCGAAGCAGGATACATAGTTGCATCCAGTTCATCTATGGCCAAAATACCACCTTTGTAATCATCTGGGTACTTTTCTTTCAACCGCTTAAAGGAAAATAATGCCAAGATTATCTTGCTTAAATTATCTTGCCCCACAGAGTTTTCATTCCAATCATATTTATCTGTAGTTATACCTATCGTCTGCTTATTGGCGCTTTCTAGAAATGAAGCAGACTCTATATTGGTTTCCGTAATCAGTATTTTATCATGGAGTTTTTTGAACTCTGTGAGTTCCTGGTCAGAAAGCAATATTGATTCTGATACATATCCAGATTCCGCTACTGGCAAAACTCGCTTCAAACTTAAAAAGATTGTAGGGTATTGGATATATCCATCACCCTTACCTCTCATACCTTTCTGCCAAAAACGTAAGGTCTTGGAATCTGAGCGGAGACTACTCTCTATAGTATAGTCTCTTCCGTCATCAAACGACAGTGTCCACTCATGAGTGCCTGGTAGGTCAAACTTTGGAGAAAGACGAAACTTGTCGCTAAATGCAGAGCGGTAACTACCTCCACATAAAGGTTTCTCACTGCCCATAGGATTCTTGTCCTTGCCCAATGTGAACGTTTGAGTTATAATTCCCAAAAGAGTTGACTTTTGGGTTCCATTCTGTCCAGCTATAGCTGTCAGCATGGAACCTACCTCAAAATCTTGGTTATGGAAACCACGAAACTTTTCTACATGTACCTTGGTTATTAACATCGACAAAATCTTTTAAACCGCATAGATAAAACATCACAATTCTTTGGCATTAACTAAGTAAGCCAGAGAACTAGAGCATTGTATTCTATGGTCAAATATTAAAACTTCTTTTCCAACACGATTAGAAGCATATTGCGCCAATTGATATTCTATTTTTCTGAAGTTTCCATATAACTTTAGTACAAAGTCTTCGTTATCATATGAAATCATCCATCTTTTCCGATAATTTGATATCAAATCACGCAATTCTTCATGATCCTTATCTGTGAAGAAATTCATATATAAATCAGCAGCCTTTTTATAATAAGGTGGATCTAAATAAACGAAAACATCTTCATGTTTTCTGCTTATCTTTTTCAGGAACGTAAGTCCATCATCGTTGGATAAATGAATTTTATTCTTAAATGTGGCAATAAGCCTAATCTTTTTGATTAATTCTGGTTTATTAAAACGAACATCCATCTTATATGTACCAGCCTGTTCTTTTCCGCCTATCGGGCCTCCTTTAATTACACCAGATATATTTGTTCGGTTCAAAAACAAAGTTGATTTTGCCAATTCAAATTCATCAACAGAATCCTGATTTTTTTGAATTTCTTTGTATTTGTTCCAATTTTCCATTGTCACTTCTACAGAATACAACCAATCACATAAGTCCTCTGTTCTTGAAAGTGCTACTTTCCAAAAAGAGTAAATAGAACGGTTTAAGTCATTTATATAAATATTATTAACCCAACCTTCTATCAACAACTTCAAGGCAAGCCCTGCACCACCAGCATAAGGTTCAGCATAAGCAATCCCCTTCATATCATTTTCCTCTATCAGATGTGAAACAAATGGGAAGATGCGACTTTTTCCACCAGGATAACGTAAAGGTGAATAAATTTTCATCATAATGTTATGCTTATAAATTAGGATTAGTATTTTCTTCTATACTCGAAGAAGATTCTCTTATGTCTAGCATCATTCTAAATAATGGAAACATAAAATCCCAAAATCCATTCACAAACTGCTTCAATTCATAATGGGTTTTGCTACTATGAACATAACCATTCAACACATCTAAAGAATATTCATTACTTGAATTGAGTAAACGTTCTATGATTGTTTTTTCTTCACATTTTGGTAATTTATCCTTTATATAAGCCAATCGTTTATGCAATGTAGCATCTTGAAAACTATTATTTATACATTTCGCTATTTCTTTTTCCCAGCCTTTTTCCTCGATATAGAGTCTAACAGATATATCTAAGAATACTCTCATACAAGCACAGATGCATGTTGGATAAATAGACACAGACAATTTCTTTAACTCATTGAACAAATCAACCAGTCTCTTGTCTGTACTTTCCAAGGTATAAATATCCAAGATAAGTTTTGGTCTATTGACATTCCTCTTCAAAACAGAATTATGGGGTACCTTAGTACTATTAGTCTCAATTTTTCTTTCACTATTTTTTGCGATAATCGCCCCTGATTGCAATGCCAATAAATTATCTTCGGATTCTATTACTGTAGGAAGAGAAGCTATTATATCAGGAGCATCAGTTGCCTTCATACGTGTATTAACCTTAATACTTCCATCTCCTGTTATAATCCTTCTAATTAACTCAGCATAAGCTTTAAAGAAACTATTTTCCTCAGCTTTAATAATTACGTTTGTCCCATCAAAAGTAATAAACCATGCCTTTTTTACATCTGAGTAATTGAAGAAACGCTCCAATATTGTTATTGGAAATCTATGCGAAACAGCCTTTTCATATTCTTCTTCCGACAAAATATTCTTAATCTGGGGTTGCTTTATTAAATCAATTAACTTCAAAATCCGTATATCTGCCTCAATAGTAACTCTATCAGCTGACGTTTCTGCCAATATAGAATCTATGTCACCTTTATACTTTTGATATAATTCGAATATCCATCTCTGGTGTTGAATTCTACTCCATGGCTTTTGCAAAGCTGAAGGATTATGTCGCTCATTTATATACCATATTGTATCATCAAAAGATGGAGCTATGCAAACAAAAATTTTTTGAATATCATCAAGATTAGTGTTTGATGATAATTGTTTCACTAAAGGTCTTATGCTTTTAGGTGCTTTTTTAGGATTACGCAATATTTTTAGAGCCAAAACCCTTCGGTTTCCTTCTGCTACATAGCAATGGGTATCATCTTCATTTCTCCAAACGACAATAGGGTCAGATGGGATAAAGCCTTTCTCTGAGATAGACGTCAATAATTTCACGAAACTCTCTTTCTCACTATTATCTGATAGTAATTCTTCAACATAATCCAACAAGTTTAAATATTTACCATCTGGATTTAATCGAGGATTTTCCGCCCATAGTTTCAAGGAATCTACCGAACGCAAATATCGCTTCACAAGCCATTCATATTTTTTCATATATAGTAGCTTTAAACGTTTATTGTATATTATCAATACAGCGTCCCCACTATATTACAAGTAGTTACACCTATCGTTTTTTGAAAAAAGTCATATTTTGTTCCCCACCGCAGTATCGCTCTGCGCTTGTCGCCACTCGAATGAGGAATATTCAGGATTATGACAGCATTGGTCTATGGGATGACCGCATGACCAATGTTCAAGCTTCAACATATTAGTCTACGCCACCTTTATTGGTTTAAAATATTCAACAACTCAGCAGGAGTATAAACGGGTAAAGAAGAATTCGTAAAATCCTTCTTGTTACGAGTTACAATACAATCTCCCTCAGCTCGCAAAGCTGTGGCATTTTGAGTTGCATCTTCATAATCCTTCCAATCAGAAGAGAGCATTTCAATTACCGTATTGCCTTGCAAGTCCAAAACATCTACAAAATTCGACACCGCCAGAAGAGCTTCTTTTACATCCTGATACTCATACTTGTGTGCTATATACATGGCTGTAACATAAGACAAAGCTGATGTCATCAACTTTATGTCTCCTGTTATTCCAAGGGCAAAGAGTTTATCTGCATCTTCAGAAAAGCCCTCCCGATTTACAACGAAATCTATTAAGATATTCGTATCTATAAAAACTCTCATAATGCATATTTTTTATCAACCAACGCATCTAAGCTATTTTCATCTGCCGGTATCGGCTTGCCACCTTTTGCCTTTAATGTTTTAACATAAGACAAAGCATCATTAAACTCAGCTGTTTCTAATAGCTTTTGCTTAGGTTGTACCTTTTGCAAAAACAAAGAAATCGCCTTTTCTATTGCAGCTGTCACACTAATATTATGCAATTTAGCATAACTTTCTGCACCTTTATATATATTGCTGTCAATTGCTATTGTGTTCATAATTGTATCTCCTTTTTTGTCTGCAAATATAAGGGTTTTCTGTGAAACTACCAAATTTTCGGGGGAGTTTTTGCTTCTTGCCCTAATCTCCCCCAGATTAACGTATATCACCAATACAGCGTCCCTACTATATTACAAGTAGTTACACCTTTCTATTTTTTGAAAAAAGTTATTTTTGCTCCTCATTGCAGTATCGCTCTGCACTTGTCGTCGCTCGAATGAGGAATACGGTTTTATTCTACTTCTGAGAGGATTACCTCTGGGGAAGTTCCCATCAGGGTTATGGCGGAGTAATCCATATTACGTGTAATCATACGATTGCCTTCTTTACTAACTGTTCGGAATTTCCGAACAGTTGCTGACAGCATCAATTTTCTGAAGACTTACCTATTTGTCATATTCTTCTAAAAAGCGTTTAATCATGGAAGTTACAGCTTGCGGAGACCGTTTGACATGAACAATCCCCATAATTACAACTTGCTCGCCATCTATCAAATAATAGACACGGTTGGGGGCTAACAACAAATGGCGTATAACCATATCCTGACCAGATACCCACGAAGTGTAGCGAGCATCATATATGCCATGTGTGGAATATTGAGCCAGTTCATCTGTCTTTTCCAAGATATTATGGAGAACTTTTTGAGAGGTTAATAAGCCAAAATGTTCTTCCACATAGTCTATGACTTCATCTAACTGCGTCAAAGCCAAGTCTGACCAAACTACTTCCATCCTCTTTTAGCTTTGATAAAAGACTCAACTTGCGAATTTGGAATGCAGCGACCTGCTCTATTTTCCTTCAGAGCATATTCTGCAGCCGCAATCATCACCTCACGTGGTATCCCATGAATCGAATTAGTCGACTCACTCATATCAACATCGCCCAAAGAAGACTCAATTTTAGCTATCAAGGAATATTTATCCTCAATGCTTAAATTCCTGATTTCATCCCAATAAGGAATGGTTCTATCTTGTGATACATTACTTATCAACATAATACATTCTCCTTTATTTTAATCTTTTTCTGCAAATTTACGACTTTCTTTCGTAATCACCAAGGATTTAAGAGAAAAAATGCATTTATTAACCTATGCTTGGTTTATGGCTAAACATTACAACACACAAAAAGATTCTGCTTCCTTATCTGCTTTTTTCCTTCTATGTTCATAACGTAATCTCCTTATTAATTATTGTATTTTTTCGACTCCCCTGTCCCCCTCTTGCGAAGAGGGGGTCCTTACCCTATACCCAAGCCCTAAATCCCTACCATAGGGATTAGGGATGTAACCGCCCTCCGGTGCTCGGAACCGCTACGTTATAAGGTTGGCGGGGCATCAAAGCCCTGCGCCATGTTGTGCGGGATGGGACCGCCTTCCTATTATCTTGCTAAAGGTGCTGGATACTACCCCTATTTTAGAACCACCCTGTCTTGTAATAAGTCACAAAGAGAACGTAATGTCTTTAATGTATAAGGACGAATCGTCAAGTCATCACAGATTAACTTCTTATCCTTACCCAAGAAAAACATACCACAATGATCATTAAGACCTGCTTTAACAGGATATATTCTTAATCTATCATGTAAATTTGCTAAATACCTTGGAGTAAAAAGAGCATAACCCACATAATGGCTTTTGGGACATTAGGCTATGTTCTTTAAGACTTCCAAAAATTTAGAGAGTTCTGAAAGAGGGAGGATACCTTCCTTCTCTATCTCTCCATAATTGACATCATACACTATCCTATCACTAAGAATAGATAAACAGGCATCTCCTTTGGAGGTCTTCCATTGCATTAATATATAGCCATTGGTATTTGGGAATATTGCTAATCCCTGAAGCAACGATTCGCTACAGGATGAAACAACCTTCTGAGAATAATCACATGCTTCTGATGATATGGAAGGGGAACCTGCGTAATCCCAATTTGCCGGCAAATCTCGAAGTTCAAGAATTCGCTTCTCAAGTCGTTGTCTTAACGAAAGACTTGGCTTCTTTTTCAAGTGTTGCTTCAATAATCGCAAAGCTTCTGCCATAGCATCAGTCACACTGATGTTATTCTGCTCTGCTATCGTTGCATAGCCTTGATATAATGTATTATCGAGTACCAATGTTGCCATAATCGTAATATTCTAATTATTGCCTGCAAATATAAGGGTTTTCTTTTAAACTACCAAATTTTGGGGGTGTTTTTTCGATTAGAACAGATATTCATATTGCGACAGGAGTCTCTGATAATCACTCTCATATCTCGGCTTGTTGTTTGGAGTGATATGAGGACTTGAGATGATCCGTTCCATTTCCTGGAGTACCTTGCTCCCTTCACGCATGATGGGGTCGAGGTGTTCCTTGAACTGTTCTACGAATGGGGAATAATAGTAACCAATCTCCTCTATGATGAAGGAATAGATGTTCCATGCATCATTGTGGGTGATTCGGGTGTTTGACAACTCATCCAAGGCGTACTTTCTCAGATAGTCGATGTTTTCTGCCTGCAACGCCACTTCCTTGTCGTCTTTCACTGGATGGAAATAGCGGTCTATCAGCACTTGCCGTTCCTGCAGGTTGCGCTGGTAGAAGATTTCCTCATTGGCTAGACGTGTCTTGTCTTGATCCACTTCCTCAAAATGTTCGGCATGAACACCGCTGATGGCTACGCTCAGTCCACCGACGTCCATCACCAGGCGGCGGTCTCGGTCGATACGGATGATGTAACCTTCCAGTCCAGCCAACTCACCTGTGGTGATACGGAGGAGGATGCGGTTGCGAGCATAATAATGGTAAGGATGGAGCAGGAAACGGATGCGATCAGGTGATGTCTCTGCGACACGCATGAAGGGTTGCATCTGCGCATCGGGGATCTCTGCCACCTTGCCAGTGCTACAATTTTTGCATAGGCGAACGTTTGGGAAGTACTGGTCGAGATAGGCTTGTATCTCTTTGGGATAACCCTGGAAGAAGACCAGACCGCTGACGGTCGGCACTTCCTGATGCCGTACCTTATGTTTGCCTTGTTTTCTGAAATAGCGGACTGTCTTATGCACGAAATAGGTTCTTCCGTCCTCCTCCAACAGCATTTCCAACTTCTTCACTTTACTGTTGTGAACGAAGATGTAAGACCAGGTTGTTCCATCCGAGTGACGATACTTCTTTATCGCAGGACCAGTCTTTACGTCTGGCTCTGTAACGTGGTTGCCCTCTGGAGAAACAAGTTTCTCGTCGGCTGTAGAAAAAGAACTCGTACCATCCGGTTTCATAAATCCTATTCTACTTTATGTCCTCAGCTGCAACCATACATGACGGTTGTGGAAGCCAAGTCGATAGGTTCTTGTTGTGCATAATCTTAATCGTATAGAGATAACTTTTTGCAAAAGTACGAAAAATAGTTGGATTACGTGTCAGATTTTATCATTTTCTGTATGCCACTCCCCAAATTTAACACATATTGTTTAGCAAAAGAGTTATCGGATATGTTTTATACCTATATTCCTATCATCTGGCATCCGCCAGCTCATTATATCCCCAAACCATGATGAGAACGAAAATGCCGGCGAGCATCATCAGGAGATTCTGCGTCTGCATGATAGTATCAAGCACATGGGTAAGGGCACGGGAACCGGTAAGCAGGAAATCTATCTTCATGGAGAAGAGCCAGCCCTGTATCTGCTCCCATCCCTGGCAAACCACAGCAGCCACTACGCCGACAGCCACACAGGCTGCCGTCCACAGATGTTCCAATCGAAGACGCTTAGCCAAAGCCTGCTCCTGATCAAGAGTCAGCACGGTCTTTTCCGGATCAAGACCCGGCAATGCCTGCATCACCCTATCAGAGAACCCATCATCCGGAATCTCCTCCATCCTGTTATCGGCAAAGAAAGCCTGAAGGAGCTGATCGTCTGTGACGCTCAGCGGTTCAAGCTCCATACCATTTCTATTATCTATCATTTTATCGGTCATAACCATTATGCTTTAAGTAACTTGCAAGTTTCTGTTTTCCACGAGAGAGATGCGACTTGATGGTGCCTTGCGCCATTCCCGTCACTTCTGCTATCTTATCTATAGAGAGACCATCCATCAGCTGCAGCGTGATGCATGTACGTTCGTTCTCGCTCAATATCCGCAGGGCATTGAGCAAATCCATCTTCAGTCCGGCATTCACTCCCTGCGCATTCTGCCGGGCAACCGCCGGCGTATCAATATCCTGTGTTTCCTTATGACTGCGGGTATAATCATACCACACATTATAGGCAATACGATAAAGCCAAGTGGAGAAGCTGGCTGTACCCCTGAAACCCGACAGATGGGTATAAGCCTTCACAAAGGTATCCTGCGCCAAGTCGTCACTCAGCTGCGCATCCCCCAGCGTCTGCCGTAGGAAGAACCCACGAACAGGTGATTGATACTTCTTGACCAGCAAGTCGAACGACTTGCGGTCGTGAAGCATCACCACCTTCGTGACGAGAGAAATATCGGATAACTTTTCCACTATATATTAACTAATAACTTATTTTTCCTTGATTCTTTATACCGGAGTTCCATTATATCCAGTGCCCTGATCGCCATGGCGGTTTTTCCACCAATCCTTGATGGCAGGAAGCGAACCTATCAGGGTCTGTCCCAATCCATAGAAGAAGACCAGGGCTCCGATACCAGCCAGGAAGTCAGCTTCCCACCAAGCGAACATGGCGCACAAGCCAGCTCCCAGGAAGGCATTTCTCAATCCTCGCTTCACCAGATATTCATCGCTCTGCTTGTCTATCGGACGGTCGCTTTCCGGAACATTGATGCCCTTCTCCATCGCCATCTCCGCCAGTTTCATCCGGTCGTTGTGGCGGCGAATCAGATATCTGATAACCAGAAATACGATGATCAGCGGAGCAAAGACAAACAGCAGACCGAAGATGATACAGAAGATGATGATAACTGACAGCGCTCCGCCACCAAATACCGAACCGATGAAATCGAAAGGATCATCATAGTTGCCGAGACTATACTTGGAATGATAAGCACGGTTGTCATTGTCATCTACATCAGCATAGTCGGAAGTATCCGTTGCGGTTGTATCAGAATAGGCAGCAATAGCCTCATCATCCTGAGCTGCGGATGCCTGCCCGGCAGCAGCCTGCTTATCTTCCTGCTTTGCTGCAGCAGGAGAAGCCTGCTTATCCACCTGTTGGGTAGTGGGATGATAACGATGTTTTGGAGCCGAAGATGCCAGAGACACCTGGGTAGCTCCGATGCTCATGATGAGCGCCAATGTTAATATCGCTTTCTTCATATCTAACAATATTTTTATAGTTTTACCTTGTTATTTATTATTTTTTCTATGTCTTAGACGCATCTCTTGGGAAATTAGTTGCAAAGAAACGAAATTTTTCTTATTTTTGCAAACAAAATCAAGAATAAAGGCATTATATGAAGACATTACCAGAAGATTTCATCCAATATACCCAAGAGTTGATGGGCGATGAACTGTTCCAGCAACTGAAACAGGGCATCACCGAGGGAGAAGCACCTACCAGCATCCGTATCAATCCTTTCAAATGCAAGGAGGGAGAAGATGCTGCGGGCGAACCGATTCCATGGTGCCCTTCCACCGGCCGCTATCTCTCCACCCGTCCTAACTTCACCTTCGACCCATGGCTCCATGCCGGAAAGTATTACGTGCAGGAGGCTTCTTCCATGTTCGTGGATCTGGTGATTCGACAACTCGTTCACGAACCCGTGATGATGCTCGATCTCTGTGCGGCTCCAGGTGGAAAATCTACCGCCGTACGTGCTGCCCTGCCGGAAGGGAGTCTTCTTTTCAGCAACGAACCGATGCGCACCCGCTCGCAGATTCTTGCAGAGAATATCCAGAAGTTCGGTCATCCCGATATGATCGTCACCAACAACTATCCACGCGACTACAAGAAGTCGAAGCTTCAGTTTGATGTCATCCTCACTGATGTTCCCTGCTCCGGCGAAGGTATGTTCCGCAAGGATGATGGCGCCATCAGCGAATGGAGCCTGCAGAATGTGGACAACTGCTGGCATCTGCAGCGTGAAATCGTAAGCGATATCTGGAACTGCCTGAAAACAGGCGGTCTCCTCATCTACTCTACCTGCACCTTCAATGCCCACGAAGACGAAGAGAATATCGCCTGGATCTGTGAGGAGCTGGGGGCTGATGCTATTGCACTCAACGATATCGATGAAGCCTGGAATATCACGGGCAATCTCATCGGCACAGACATCCCTGTCTATCGTTTTCTCCCAGGCAAGACCCGCGGAGAAGGCATCTTCCTCGCGGTACTCAGAAAAGAGGGAGAACCGGAAATGGAGAAGGAGGATAAGAAGAAGAAAGACAAGAATAAGGATAAAGGAAAGAACAGAGGAAACAAGGGAAAGAGTCTGCAGGTTCCAACAGACTGGCTGAAGTCTTCCGACTATGAAACGATAGCCGAAGACGATAACTTCTATGCCATCCCAAGCCGATGGAAAGCCATCTATGAGGATGCTGCCAGAAATCTGAAGGTGATACATGCCGGCATCAAACTGGGAACAAGCAAGGGCAAAGACATCATCCCCGACCAGAGTCTGGCACTTTCCACCGAGCTCAACACAGAAGTTTTCCCACAGGTAGAACTCTCCTACGAGGATGCCATCCGCTACCTACGCAAAGAGGCTGTGAATCTTCCTGCTGACACCCCAAAAGGTTACGTGCTCGTTACCTATCAGCAGATGCCTCTGGGCTGGGAGAAGAACATCGGCAACCGTGCCAACAACCTCTATCCACAAGAGTGGAAAATCAAGAGCAGCCACGTGCCGGAAGAACCCTGTGTCATCAGCAAGAAATAAGTATCAAGAAACAAGATAAGAATTCATCAAGAAGAACCAGACATCAGGAATGAATATGATCAGCATCATCGCTTGCATCTCTAAAGACAATAGAGCCATCGGCTACCAGAACCGACTGCTTTATCATTTACCATCAGATATGGTCCGCTTCCGTGAACTTACCACGGGGCATACCATCGTGATGGGCAGAAAGACATTTGAATCTCTCCCTAACGGTGCTCTTCCACATCGCCGCAACATCGTTGTCTCTAAAAGTCTGAAAGAGATAGATGGGGGCGAAGTATATCCTACCCTGGAAGAAGCACTCAGGGCTGCGCAAGGCGACACCTTGTCTGCCCCCAAGGAAGATACAGGAATAGCCAGTCCGGAAGAAATCTTCATCATTGGCGGAGAAAGCATCTATCGCCAGGCTCTTCCTGCTGCCCGGAAACTCTATCTCACCATCGTAGATAAGGAGCCGGAACAGGCAGATACCTTCTTCCCTGCCATCGACAGTTCTGCCTGGGAAGTGACGGAAAAAGAAATGAGGAATGAAAACGGATTGTCGTTCTCATTCCTCACCTATATCAGAAAATAAATTCGACCAGTACGGTTGAATAAATTCCTATTCTTCTGTTGTCTCATCTTCCTCATCAGATACCTGCTGGATATCCTTCAGAGAAAGCTGACGGTCGATGGCTGCATTGAAGGAGATGATGGTCTCGCTTCTGGAAAGACCCAATGGCTGCAACTTATCGTGGATAATCTCCAGGAGATGGTGGTTGTTGACTGCATAAATCTTGATGAACATATCAAAACCGCCCGTAGTATAATGACACTCTACTACCTCAGGAATCTTCTTGAGTTCTTCTACCACCTGATCAAACTTCTCAGGTTCCTTGAGGAACAACCCCATATATGCACAGGTTTCGTAACCAATCTTCTCTGGATCGATAACAAATTGAGAGCCTTTAATAATGCCAAGGTTAGTGAGTTTAGCTACACGCTGATGAATGGCAGCACCGCTTACATTACAAGCACGTGCTACTTCCAGAAATGGAATTCGGGCATCCTGAGAAATCAGCTTCAGAATATGCCTATCTAATGAATCTAATACTTGTTTTGCCATAATTAATTATTATTTGCCTGCAAAGGTAGCACTTTTCTTTAAAAAAAGCAACTTTTCTAATAAAAAAAATAATAAATTAATATTATTTTTCCTTTTAGAGCATATTATTTCCTATTTTCTACAGCAGAATAGCTTATTTTCAGTGCTTTTGCCTGGCGCAGTGCCTGCTTCACATCAGTAATCACTCCCATCCTGGTATTCTGGTCTGCCTTGATGGAAACGGTCATCAGTTTCTGGTCTTCAGGCGACATCCGCTTCTTCTCGGCTGAGATATAATCCTGCACATCAGAAGCACTGGCAAACTTGTCATTCATCTGTATCTGGGTACCTGAGCCGTATTTGCCCTGCAGATCCTTGGTTGGCTTTCCTATATAAATATGACTTACCGCCGACTTCTTGGTCAGGCGTGTGAGATTCTTTCCTTCCGGCATACGGCATTCCACCTTTAAGGTAACCTGTCGCATGTGGGTAACGATCATAAAGAAAAAGAGTACCGAGAAAATCAGATCCGGCAAAGATGACGTATTCAATTCCGGAACCGAATGCGATTTTTTACGAAAATTCATCATTTGGCGCCTCCTTTCTCCTGGGTTGACTGGGTTTCCTGTTTCTCTTCCGCATCAGCATCTACACTCTTGTCTTCATGAGTCATTGCATTGGCATACGACTCCGTAATGCGCTGAGGACAGAGCTTACGCACCTGCTCCTTCTGATCATTGTTCAAAAGCGCAAAGTCTCTATGATATTTCTTCTGGGCTGCCTCATTGCGAAGTTGCGCATAGGCTTCCATCAACTCATTCTGCATCTGGAAATAGAGGTTGTAGTTGGCATCACGGTCGCTCTCGATGGAAATCAGATGTTTCTTACCCAGGCGATGTACCAAGCGGACGGTTTCCTGCTTCAGATCTTCCAGCTTCATCGGCTGGTTGTTCACCAGCAGCGTATCTCCAGCCGTAAGATGAATCGCCATCAGACTGTTCTTATCCACCACCGATTCCTGCTGTTCCTTCTTCTGAGGTTCAGGCGAAGGCAGCTGGCGCAACAATCCCTTATCCACATCCATGGATGTGGTTACAAGGAAGAATATCAGCAGCATAAACGAGATGTCGGCTGTTGAGGTGGTATTCAATCCCGGGGTTTCGTTACGATTCCTTCTTATCAGCATTGCTTTATGATATGATACTAACTATTTTTTTTGATTGATAATTACAGGCAGTTACTGCTTCTTTCGGATATATCGGGTGGCACCGAAGCAAACGGCTCCAATGCCTGCCAGCAACATCAGCAGCGAGGTGATGACAAACATATCAGAAAGTTTCAGCCACAACCAGTCGGCGTAGTTCTCGCCATTGATGAGCATCGGATCGGAACCTCCCAAGAGGAAGGTAAGAATCAGAACTGCCAGCAAGGTTAGCCAGGTGATACGGAAGATACGACGCACCGGAACACCATTCACCACGGCTTCCGACTTGCTGCTCCGGTAATCCTTCACCATCGAATAGACAGCCAAGCCTACTCCTCCTATCAGGAAAAGCCACATCAGGAAGATGAGCACATCGGTAAAAAGTGGGGCATTGAAGTCGGGGTTCTCATCGAAAGGCAAATCATAGCCAATCAGATAGAACAGACCGAAAACCAGCACAGCCAAACCTATCATCAGACGGAAAACCTTCTGAGATATCTGTTCGGCAGACTTGTTTTTCGCCTTTGAATTCGATTTTGAAAATTGAAATTTAACCATAGATTCAAAGATAAAGCTATTTTCTCTTGGCAATGATATCCATCAATGTAACAGCCGATTCTTCCATCTGACTGGTGAGATGTTCTACCTTGGAAAGGATATAGTTATAGAACACCATCAGAATCAAGGCTACAATGATACCGAAGATGGTAGTAATCAGCGCCACCTTCATACCCGAAGCCACGATGGTAGGACTGATATCTCCCGCCTGCTGAATCTGGTCGAAAGCCATCACCATACCGATCACCGTACCCAGGAATCCGAGGGAAGGAGCCATGGCGATGAAGAGCTTGATCCAGGAACATCCCTTCTCCAGGTTGGCAGCCTGCACGGTACCATATCCACTTACCGAGCGCTCGATATCATCGAGATGCTCATCTATATGCATCAATCCCTGATAGCAGATAGAAGCTACAGGTCCACGGGTATTGCGGCAAAGTTCCTTGGCACCTTCCACATCTCCAGCCTCTACCTTCTGGTCGATATCCTGCATCAGCTTCTTGGCATTGATTTCAGAAAGGCTGAGATAGATGATGCGCTCAATACAGAAAGCCAGACCCACGATGAGAGCGATGGCAACGAGCGACATAAAGCCGGCATTACCCTCTATGAACTTCGTCTTAAGAGCTTGATGAAATCCGATATTCTCGTCTTGTGCCATGACAGGCAGAGAACACATTACTGTGAAAATGAATATTGCGAAACGCGCAATAGCTGTATTTTTCTTCATAATCATATATACCTTATTATATATATAAAAAAGCGGAAAGAGGGGGATTCGAACCCCCGATTCCCTTTAGGGGAATACACGCTTTCCAGGCGTGCCTCTTCAGCCACTCGAGCACCTTTCCAGTTTCGAAGTACAAAATTATCACTTTTTATTCGAAAATCCACATATTCGTTTGCTTTTTACATTTCTTTAACTAGAGAACATATAAAACAAGAGCCCTGAAAGGGCAAAAGCTGAATAAAAGGAAGCTTTTGCCCTGTCAGGGCGTATGAATAAATTTCCAATCTTATTTCTCAGGAATAATCTCGAAGATTTCGGCTGAACCATCCAGCTGAAGCTTGGCTGCCTTCTTCACCAAATCTATCTTGCAGAATGACTGGTCGATGTTGGTTGTTGCCAATACCTTGCCCTTGGCATTCAGCTGGCGACAAACCAATGATTTGCCTGGAGCCAACTTCAACAGCAGGGTGTAACCCTTTACATTCTTTTCTACACCCATAGTAAGGGTGCCCTCGTTAGAGAATGAGGTGCAAGGGTTCTCATCGAAACCATACATCGCTGCCTGCAGATTGCCTGCTTCAACAGGGAAGCTCAAACGATCTGGGGTAGTTGGGTTCACCTCGAAGGTACGGACTGCAGCCCAGTTGCGCTTGTCAGACTTCAACTTCTTGATGCGGATATAACGAGCCTCAACAGGAGAATCGGTCTTCCAGTTGATGACATACTGCTTCTTCAACTCACCGGTAAGCGCCTTCCATTCCTTCTTGTCAAGAGAATACTCCAGTACTGTGTTATCGAAGTAATCCACATCATCCACAGAGTTACGTCCCTGAAGGATTCTTACCTCAGAAACAGGACGAACACAACCTAAGTCTGCACCAATCCAGTCGCCAGTGTTCTGACTATTTCCTGATGTATAATAGGTAGTAGAATCGTTGTCAAACATCGCCTTGCTCTGGGTAGTTCTCAAGGTTGCGTAAGTACCGATACCCTTATAGAAAGCAGGCACCTTGCCAGTCAACTTCTTGAAGAAGCCAGAAGCCATATCATCCATAGACTGCTCATAGAATGGCTGCAATACCATGGTTCCCGACTTATGCTTCTCGTAAGCAGCCACATCTTCCTTGCTCATACGGTTGTTGACATAACCATCCCAGAATGCCTGATCATTACCAGCCTTGTACTCCTTGATGAGCTGCATGGTCTTCAAACCACGGTTACCCAATTTGCCAAACTCAGTCAACCAAGGACGGAGTTCCTTCATCAGCAAGGCATTCTTGCAGTTTGCCTCCATCTGAGCAGGTGCATTCTTCACCTTTTCAAATTCCTTCTGCAAAGCATTGAACTCTGCATCTGTAAAGTTGTCGATGCGGAAGCTCTTGGTTTCCCATGATTCGATACGGCGATAACCGGTTTCTGTATCGCATGAGTGCATGGCGAAGGTACGATAAGCATCGTGTGCCTCTGGAGTCAGATCTACCAGACCACGCTCCCAGTTGTCGAGCGGATTATAGTTGGCGATATTCCATGCATAGTCAGCTACACCGTAGAGAGCCAGCTTGGAAGCTTCACCATGCTCCATTGGGTTGCTCACGAAACCACAGAGATCCTTGTTGGTCAGGTCGGTCTGCAAACCGTAGGTAGGACCCTGCATAATGATATGGCGTGCATAATCGGTTACAGGGAAGTTCCACCAGTAATAAGCAGGGCGCTTGATACGGGAGTTCACCCAGTCGAGCGTCTCGCGGGTCAAGTCGCTACATACCACATCACCCGTCCAGAATACATTGATAGATGGATCAAGGGTATTACCGAAGATAGCCAGAGAACCGGTTGGTTTTGGATTCGCCCAAAGACGGGTATAATCGGTAGGACACATCACGAGCGGTGTAACATCGCCCTTAGCCTTCACAAACTCCTTAGCCAGGCGGTTCAAGAGTTCAGACTGCTTCACTGGGTTGGCACCCTCGCCGGAAATATCATCAAAGAAGATAGCGAAAGAACGCACACCGAGGTCGTACATCAAGTCGAGCTTGTGAACCAGGTTCTGATAGTCTTCCTCATTCCACTTGATATCCTGTCCTGGATGGATAGCCCATACGAAATCTACACGGTTGCGGCGGCATGCCTGTACGAGTTCGCTGATGTTCTTAGCCTCTTTCTCAGGATAAGGCAAGCGCCAGTTAGGGCAGCTGTGATAAGGATCATCCTTTGGACCATAGAGATAGGTGTTCATCTTGTTCTTTCCATAATAATCGATGAGGGAAAGACGCACCTGATGAGACCAAGGCTCACCATAGAAGCCTTCTACCACACCACGATTTGGAAGATCAGGGTAGTCGTTGCAAGTGGTATAAGGCATCTGACCCTTAGCCATCTCGCTGTTTACAATCTGGCGCAAGGTCTGCAAGCCATAGAAAGCACCACGCTCATCGTATCCCACAATCTGGATACCTTTGGCATCAGCCTTCAGGCTGTAAGCACCCGATACAGGCTTGACTCCTGCTTTAGCAGCAAGCTTCTCACCGAAATCGATGGTCAGGCGAATGCCCTTGGCGTTAGCGGTTAGGAACTTCACATCATCAGCAAACTTACCTTTCTTGTCAATCACCTTGACACCCTTCTGCAGGTCGAGTCGGTTAGCAGCATCCACATTCAGGAGATGTGGTGTAGGACTCACGATGAGTCCGTGATGATCCAGTTTCTTACCAGGAATCATGTGCACGTCCTGCTTTTCAGAACGCTGGCCGCTCAGGTCTTGTGCCTGAGTGCCCTGTGCAAATGCTGCCATCAACATAGCAGCCAAAATCACTTTTCTAGTCATAATGAATAGTTTGGTTTTAATATTAAGCGTATAATTTTTATTATTTCATAGGGGAAAGACGCTTTTCTGATTTAATTCAGGTGAAAGACGCTTTCTACATTCTTATTCGTCTGTTCTGCGAATTCCTCCTCACTCACTCCGTATGCCTTCGCCAAAGTCTTGAGCACTTCTATTACGAAAGCGCTTTCATTGCGCTTGCCACGATAAGGCACGGGAGCCATATAAGGACTATCGGTCTCCAGGATGATGCGATTCATCGGAACCGCAGCCGGAAGGTCTTCTCTGAGATGACTGCTCTTGAAAGTAGAAACACCGCCGATACCCAGCACGAAGTTATCGAAAGAGAGAAGCTCTTCAGCTTCCTTCTGATTGCCGGTGAAGCAGTGGAACACGCCGCCAGGCAGGTCTTTCTGATATTGACGAAGCAAGTGCACCATCTCGTTCTGTGCCTTGCGGCAATGAATCATCAGGGGGAGACGGGTTTCTACCGACCATTTCACCTGTTCCTCGAATGCCTCCAACTGCTCCTGCTCAAACTCACGGCTCCAATAATAATCCAGTCCGATTTCGCCAATGGCTATGAAATCGGAAATCCGAGGAGAATCGCCTGTAGGATTGGCATTGCCTATTATGCGATGTTCCTCCAATATCTTTCGGAGTTCAGCCAGCTGATCCTTCCAGTCTGCCTTTACCTCTTCAGGATGCAAACCGATCATCGGATAGGCATAGCCCGGATATTCCCGACTCAATGCCAGGACAGCGTGCGTGGTCTTCACGTCGATGG
>ERZ1026874.186-NODE-186-length-42584-cov-11.422041_pt1 | contig 42584 bp, 40 predicted proteins | sample MGYA00380167_ERZ1026874 | MGnify/ENA primary metagenome ERZ1026874 (study PRJEB33269, sample SAMEA4719803) | human gut metagenome | biome: human-associated habitat; feature: organic feature; material: feces | place: Cameroon | collected 2013-10 ...
GCTCGGTCTTGACGATGGCGCTGTAGGGGCAGCTGTTGACGCAGCGGCCGCACTTCACACACAGGCTCTGGTCGATGTGGCTTTTGCCGTTGCGGAAGCTGATGGCGTGTTTGGGGCAGACTTCCTGGCAGGGGTGGGCAAGGCAGCCCTGGCACATCTCGGTGACCTTGATGACCTTCTCGGGGCAGCCATTGCAGGCGAACTTGATGACGTTGATCAGCGGCGGCTCATAGTACTTGTCCGCGATGATGCCGTGCTCCAGGCCTTCGGTGGCGGGCACGCTCTCATCCAGCGGGCGCAGGGAGAAGCCCATGGCCAGACGGATACGCTCGGACACGATGGCTCTCTCCAGGAAGATGCTGCTGCGCAGCGATTTTTCCTCGCCGGGGATGATCTTAAAGGGCAGCTCACGCATCAGCTGCGCATAGTCAGACAGCTCGTTGGCGTTGTAAGCCATACGGGCCACTTCGGTGAACACCTTGCGACGGATATCCGTTACGGGGGTGTAAATGCCTCTCATAGTTTGATTGCTCCTTTTTTTGCTCCGTTCAATGCTCCATAGCGAAAGGGGACTTCCACCTGTTTTCTGCTCACGGGTACAGGGAAAAATACCCTTCTTGAGCGGGCGCAGCCGCTCCTGTTAAAATTTTACCAAAAACCAGCCGATTTGGCAAGAGGTCAGGCAACAAAAAAGCGGGAAATTCCAAATTTCCCGCAAAATTCATAAATTCAATCCCATTACGCTGCAAAATCCATGCGCCGTGTTTATTTTTCCACAATTTCAGCCCGGCAGCGGCGGCCGTCCCAGGCTCCCAGCATTACGTTTACAATGTCACCGGTCTTGCGGCCCGGTGCGCTAACCAGCACCGGCAGATACTGTTTGGTGTAGCCGGTAAACAGGGTAGTGGACAGCGGCGTTTCCAGCAGCACACTGGCGGTGCGCCCCTGCATGGCGGCCACCTCGGCGGCACGCACTTTCTCCACAGCGGCGGTCATGCGGCGGCTGCGGTCCTCTTTTTCGTGTTCCGGCAGCTGGTCGGGAAAGTCGTAAGCCGGAGTACCCTCGCGGCGGGAGTAGGGGAAAACATGCACCTTTAAAAAGTGCTGGCCGGTCACAAAGGCCATGCTGGCTTCAAAGTCCTCCTCGGTCTCGCCGGGAAAGCCCACGATCACATCAGTGGTAAAGCTGACGTTTTCCGCGCCGAACGCCGCCCGCAGCTTAGCAGCAATATCGGCAAATTGGGCGGTGGTATAGGGGCGGCGCATAGCACGCAGGGTCTTGTCGCAGCCGCTCTGCAGGCTCAAATGGAACTGCGGACAAAGTTTCTTCACCGCCGCCATTCGGGTGATGACCTCGTCGTGCAGCATATCAGGGTCAAGGCTGCCCAGGCGGATGCGCTCGATGCCTTCGACCTCGGCGGCTTTCTCGATCAACTCCACCAGGCTGGTGCCGCTGTCGGTGCCGTAGCTGGGCAGGCTGATGGCCGTCAGCACCACCTCTTTATACCCGGCAGCAGCCAGGCGGCGCAGTTCCTCCAGGATGCTTTCTTCGTCGCGGCTGCGCACCGGGCCGCGGGCACGTGGGATGACACAGTAGGCGCACTGGCGGTTGCAGCCATCCTCGACCTTGACAAAGGCGCGGGTGTGCTCGGCGAACTTATCCATGGGCAGTTCTTCAAACTTTTCGCCCTTCCGGTGGGGGCGGATGTCCACCACCCGCTCGTCCTCGCCGTTCAGCACGCGGGTCACATCGGTCAAAATGGCGTGGCGGTTGCCGGAGCCGGTCACCACGTCGGCTTCCTTGATCTCGGCGGCTTCCTCGGGGAAGGCCTGCGGGTAGCAGCCCGTCAGCACCGTGACGGCACCGGGATTCTCGCGCTTGGCACGGCGCAGCCATTTGCGGCTTTTCTGGTCGCCGAAATTGGTCACGGTGCAGCTGTTGACAACGTACACGTCGGCCGGCTCCTCGTTGGAGACGACCGTATAGCCGTTTTCCTCAAACAGCTGTGCCAGGGCACCGGTCTCATTCTGGTTCACCTTGCAGCCCAAAGTATAAAAAGTAACCCGCATAGTTTCTGTGTTCCTCGTTTTCCTGTGATAATTCTTTTATTATAAAGGAAAAGCCGCTAAAGCGCAATACTAAAACCGCCCGCCGCCGCATAAGCATCTGGTAAACGAACTGCCGCGGGGGTGTTGTTGCCATGAAAAAACCTGCCTTTACTCTGGTCCTGTGCCTGCTGCTGGCGCTGCTTACCATGCTGCGCAGCTATGCGGCCGCCGCCGACGCGCTCCCGCACATCACCCCGGCCGGCACCGACACGCTGGATGTGCCCTGCGCTGCGGCAATCCTCATCGACGAGGATTCCGGCACCGTGCTGTACGAGAAAAATGCCGACCAGCAGCGGCCCATCGCCTCTATTACAAAAGTAATGACGCTGCTGCTCACCTTTGAGGCGCTGTCCGCCGGGCACATCAGTTTAAGCGACACTGTGCCCGTCAGTGAGCATGCCTATCACATGGGCGGCAGCCAGATCTGGCTGGAGCCGGGCGAGCAGATGACGCTGGACGACATGCTGAAAGCCATCTGCATTTCCAGCGCCAACGATGCCGCTGTGGCGGTGGCCGAATTTGTGGGCGGCAGCGAACCCGCCTTTGTGCAGCAGATGAACGCCCGCGCCGCTGAGCTGGGCCTGACCAACACCCACTTTGAGAACGCCTGCGGCCTGGACGCCGAGGGGCACCTTTCCACCGCCCGCGATGTAGCCATGATGAGCCGGGAAATTTTGCTGCACCATGCCGAGGTCCGCAACTACTGCTCCATCTGGATGGACTCTCTGCGGGACGGCGCGACCCAGTTGGTCAACACCAACAAGCTGCTCAAGACCTACAATGGCATCACGGGGCTAAAGACCGGCACCACCAGCCGGGCGGGCGTCTGCATCTCCGCCAGTGCCGAGCGAAACGGTCTGCGGCTGATTGCCGTGGTGCTGGGGGCGGATTCCGGCAAAGAGCGTTTTGCCGCCGCCACAGCCTTGCTGGACTACGGCTTCGCCAATTATGAGAACGTCACCCCGCAGATGCCTGTCGATGCGCCGGAAGCCATCTCTGTCAGCCACGGCACCGCAGACAAAGTCGAGCTTACCTACAGCACGCCGACGCGCTTTTTGATGCCAAAAAATGCCGCCGAGCCCCTGACTTCCACCATCGAGCTGCCCCAGAAGCTGGCCGCGCCTGTGGCCCAAGGCACACACTTAGGCACCGTGCAGTTGAGCAGCGGCGGGGAAGTGCTGGCCAGTTTCCCCATCAGCGCCGCACAGGGAGTGGACGCATTGGGCTTCCGCTATTGTTTCGGACGACTAGTCGACAGTTTACTGCTTTACCAGGGAGATTTTGTGCAAAATAAATGAAAAAGTCATAAAAAAGCACCAGCTTTTGCTTGACAATACCGACTTGAAACGGTATCATGGGTGTATAAAAATAAACAAAGGAGGAGTAAAAGATGGCTGTTGCATTTAATGGCAAGCATCTTGCAAAATTCATCCGTCCTGAAGAATATGAGGCGATCTACCCGCAGGTCGAGTTAGCCCATAAGCAGCTGGAGACCAAGACTGGTTTCGGCAATGACTTCTTGGGTTGGCTTGACCTGCCTGTTACTTATGACAAGGAAGAGTTCGCCCGCATCAAAGAGGCCGCGCAGAAGATCCGTTCGGATTCCGATGTGCTGCTCGTCGCCGGTATCGGCGGTTCTTATCTGGGCGCCCGTGCTGTAGTGGAGGCCGTCAAGGGCCTGTACCACAACGAGACTTCCGACGGCCCGAAGATCTACTTCTGCGGCAACACGATTTCTCCCACCGCCCTGAACGACATCATCAAGCTCACCAAGGGCAAGCGTTTCTCCATCAATGTCATCTCCAAGTCCGGTACGACTACCGAGACCGCGCTGGCTTTCCGCGTCCTGCGCAAGCTGCTGGAGGATTCCGTTGGTGTTGAGGAAGCCAACAAGCGCATCTACGCCACGACCGACCGTGCCAAAGGCACCCTCAAGCAGCTGGCTACCGAGCAGGGCTGGCCCACCTTCGTCGTTCCCGATGACGTCGGCGGCCGCTACTCTGTCCTGACCGCTGTTGGCCTGCTCCCCATCGCCTGCGCCGGCATCGATATTGACGAGCTGATGCAGGGCGCTGCTGACGGCCTGAAGAAGTTCGGCCAGTGCAGCATTGACAACGACGCTTACCGTTACGCCATGACCCGCAACATCCTGTACCGCAAGGGCAAGAGTGTGGAGACCCTGGCCTGCTTTGAGCCGGACTTCACCATGATGAACGAGTGGTACAAGCAGCTGTTCGGCGAGAGCGAGGGCAAGGATCAGAAGGGCCTGATGCCCACTTCCTGCATCTTCTCCACCGACCTGCACTCCATGGGTCAGTTCCTGCAGGACGGCAGCCGTATCATGTTCGAGACCTACGTCGACGTCAAGCACACCCGTGAGGACTTCTTTATTGAAGAGCTGGAGGGCAACTTCGACGGCCTGAACTTCCTGGCCAACCAGAACATGAGCGTTGTCAACCGCAAGGCTATGGAGGGGACCATCCTCGCCCATACCGACGGCGGCGTGCCTCTGGGCCTGATCGAAGTGGACAGCCTGTCTGCCCATGATGTCGGTGAGCTGATCTACTTCTTCTGGCGTGCTTGCGCTGTCTCCGGCTATCTGCTGAGCGTCAACCCCTTTGACCAGCCCGGCGTTGAGAGCTACAAGAAGAACATGTTCGCCCTGCTGGGCAAGCCCGGTTACGAGGACCGCAAGGCCGAACTGGAAGCCAGCCTGAAAGACTAATGGAATACACGCCTGGGATATGGCGTCTCACGAATACAAGGAGGTAACCCCTATGCTGAAACTGATCGTTGGAACCAAGGGCTCCGGCAAGACCAAAACCATGATCGACATGATCGACAAGGCTACCAAAACCACTTCCGGCAATATCGTTGTCATCGAGAAGTGCATGAAGCTCACCACCGAGATCAACCACGCAGCCCGCCTGGTTGACGTGGATGAGTACGGCGTTGTCGGCGCTGACATGCTGTACGGCTTCGTGGCTGGCGTCCTGGCTGGTAACTACGACATCACCGAGCTGTTCATCGACGGCATCCTGCGCATCATCGACCACGACATGGCCGCCGCCGCCAAGGTGCTGGAAGCCATCGACAAGATCACCCCCAACATCGAGGTCGTCGTCACCGTTTCTGCTGACGCTGCCGAGCTGCCGGAAGACCTGAAGAAGTACGTGATCTGATAGGCGCAACTTACTAAAGAACTTTTCAGGGCGGGGAAGTTTTCCCGCCCTGATTTTTTGGTAAAAACACAAAAAATCACAATTTTTTGTGTTTTAGCTGTTGACAAGCCCCTTGTACTTGTGTATACTATTTAAGCAACCTTTTGAGGTGTACTATGCAATTTGATCTTCGAGCTTTTCTAGAGGGTGCCCGAAAGCCTTACGAGGCACATTTTCAGGCAGACCTCACGCAGTCCGATTTTGGCGGCTATACGCTGGCTGCCCCGGCTGAATGTGACTTTACGGCAACGCCCACCGATGATGGCGCGGCGTTGCTATTGTGTGTAAAGGCACAGATTCATGCCGAGTGCGCCCGCTGTCTTGAACCACTCACTCAAGAATACTGCTTTGAGCGCGACTACTTGATCCTGCCAAGGGATTTAGAAGACCCGGATTTTGAACTGCCCTGCAACGAACAAGGCTGCATTGACCTCGATGAACTGGTCTATCAAGAGCTGATCTTCGAGGTTCCGGCAGTGCTGCTGTGCAGTGCTGATTGTCAAGGTCTATGCCCCATTTGCGGCAAAAAGAAGGCCGCAGGTTGTACCTGCAAGCCCGCAGCCGACGCTGCGCCCGTAGATGCCCGGCTTAGCATACTAAAACAACTACTCAGTTGAATTTCACCAAGGAGGTGTCCGATTATGGCTATCGTACCTAAGAGAAAGCATTCTCAAGCTCGCCGCGACAAACGTCGTTCTAATGTCTGGAAACTGGAGGCGCCGACGCTGGTGAAGTGCCCGCAGTGTGGCGAACTGAAGGTTCCCCATAAGGTTTGCGGCAAGTGTGGCTACTACAAAGGCCAGGAAGTCATCAAGAAAGAGGCGTAAGTCTCTTGCGTGGGGAGGGCGATGCCTTCCCCATTTTTTATTGTTGTGCTATTTTTAACGAAAGGGGGCCTGCCGCATGCCTTTGTATGTAACCAAGATTGACGAGGGATCACCCGCGCAAAAGTTGGGGCTATCCTTAGGCTGTGCATTGCTGGCCGTTGACGGCCACCCCCTGAACGATGCGCTGGACTATCAGTTCTACACCACCCCGGCCGCATTCTCGCTGGATGTATGCGAGAACGAGCAGCACCGTACCATCCAGGTGCAAAAAGGGGAGTATGAACCCTTAGGCTGCAACTTCAAGACCTATCTGGGCGATGAAAAGCACAGCTGCTCCAACCATTGCATGTTCTGCTTCATCGACCAGCTGCCGCCCGGCATGCGCGCCCCGCTGTATTTTAAGGATGACGACGAGCGCCTGTCCTTCCTGTTTGGCAACTATATTACGCTGACCAACCTGACGGACCACGAGATCGACCGCATCATCCAGATGCACATCAGCCCGATCTTTGTCTCGGTACACACTACCAACCCGGAGCTGCGGGTGCGGATGCTGGCCAACAAATGCGGCGGCGAGGTATTAAAATACCTGCCCAAGCTGGCTGCCGGCGGCATCGAGCTGAACTGTCAGCTGGTTCTCTGCCGCGGCATCAACGATGGCGACGAGCTGCGCCGCACATTGACCGATCTGCTGGCGCTGCGCCCCCAGGTGGGCAGTATCGCCGCCGTGCCCGCCGGCGTCACTGACTATCGCGACAAACTGTACAAGCTTACGCCTTATGATAAGGAAAGCGCCGCTGCCACGCTGGACATTCTGGAAGAGTTCAGCATGAAGTGCCGCGCCGAGTACGGCCGCAGCGTCATCTACCCCAGCGACGAATGGTACCTGACCGCCGAGCGGGAGATCCCCGCAGCGGAATTCTACGACGAATTTGCCCAGCTGGAGGACGGCGTGGGTATGTGGCGGCAATACCATGATACTTTTTTAGAGGAACTGGAAAACTACCGCGGCCTGGTGCTGCCCCACAGCTTGGACGTTGTTACCGGCACGCTGGCCGCCCCGCTGATCGAAGATTGCGCCAACACACTGATGCAGCGTTACCCACAGGTGAAGATCGCTGTACATGCCATCCGCAACGATTACTTCGGCGGCAATGTCAGCGTGGCGGGCCTTGTTACAGGCACCGACATCATCAAGCAGTGCAAAGACAATCTGCAAAGCGATACGATTGCCGTGCCGGAAGTAATGCTGCGGGATGAAAAAGATCGTTTTCTCGATGATATTACGCTGCCGCAGCTGGGCGAAGCCCTGGGCTGCCGCGCCATATGCATCCCCACCGACGGTGCCGGGTGCTGCCGCGCGTATTTGAGCTCGCACAAGCGCAAGATGAAACTTATGAAGAAAGAGAAGAGGGAGGAAAGCTGATATGGCAAAACCGATCGTAGCCATTGTGGGCCGCCCCAACGTGGGCAAATCCACAATTTTCAATAAACTGACCGGCCAGCGTCTCGCTATTGTCGAAGACACCCCCGGCGTTACCCGCGACCGTATTTTCTGTGACTGCGAATGGAGCGGTCACAAGTTCCTGCTGGTGGATACCGGCGGTATCGAGCCCCGCATCGACGATGGCCTGCTGGCCCACATGCGTGAGCAGGCCCAGTTGGCCATCGATTCCGCAGATTGCATCGTCATGGTCACCGAGCTTTCTGCCGGTGTGACCCCGCAGGACCAGGACGTCGCCAGCATGCTGATGCGCAGCGGCAAGCCCGTTGTGCTGGCTGTCAACAAGTGCGACAAGGTCGGCGAGCCGCCTATGGAGCTGTACGATTTCTACAGCCTGGGCCTGGGCGAGCTGATCCCCGTTTCCGGCGTGCATGGCCACGGCACCGGCGACCTGCTGGACGCCGTCTGCGCTCACCTCAACTTTGAGGAAGAGCCTGAGGATGCCGACGACCGCATCACCGTTGCTGTCATCGGCCGCCCCAATGTGGGCAAATCCAGCCTCATCAACCACATCCTGGGCGAGAACCGCCTGATCGTGGCCAACGAGGCCGGCACCACCCGCGACGCCATCGACACGATGGTGGAGAACAAGTACGGCAAGTTCGTCTTTACCGATACCGCAGGCCTGCGCAAAAAGGGCAAGGTGGAAAGCGGCGTTGAGCGCTACAGCGTCCTGCGCAGTCTGGCCGCCGTTGAGCGCAGCCGCGTCTGCGTCATCATGATCGACGCCACTGTCGGCTTTACCGAGCAGGACTCCAAGGTCGCCGGTTACGCCCACGAGCAGGGCAAGGCCTGCATCATCGCCGTCAACAAGTGGGATGCTGTCGAGAAGGACAGCTACACCATGGATACCATGCGCAAAAAGCTGGAAGAGGATTTCAGCTTCATGTCCTATGCGCCCATCGTGTTCATCAGCGCCAAGACCGGTCAGCGCGTGGACAAGCTGTTTGAGACCATCCATTTTGTGGACATCCAGAACGGCACCCGCGTGCCCACCGGTGCCTTGAACGAGATGCTGGCCCGTGCCACCGCCAAGGTCCAGCCGCCGTCTGACAAGGGCAAGCGACTGAAGGTGTTCTATATCACCCAGATCTCCACCCGCCCGCCGACGTTCGTCTGTTTCGTCAACCAGAAAGCACTGTTCCATTTCTCGTACCAGCGTTATCTGGAAAATCAGATCCGTGAGACCTTTGGCCTGACCGGCACGCCCATCCGCATGATTACCCGTGAGCACGGCGACGGCTCTGCCAAGGCCGGAAAGGTGTAAATTATGCTGCTAAATATTATTCTGGCCTGCGTGCTGACCGCACTGGGCGGGTATCTCTTGGGCAGCATCCTGTTCGGCGTGCTGATCTCCAAGGTCATGTACAATGACGACGTGCGCGACCATGGCAGCGGCAACGCTGGCATGACCAACGTGCTGCGAACCTACGGCAAACTGCCCGCCGTGTTTACCACCATTGGCGACGTTGGCAAAAGCGTGGCCGCCGTTAACCTGGGCCGCTTCATTTTCGATGCCCTGCTTTCCGGCACGGGCGCTGCCTGGCAGAACCCACTGGACCCTGTCTGCGGTGCGTATCTGGCCGCCATCTTCTGCATGATCGGCCACAGCCGCCCGATCTTCTTCGGCTTCAAGGGCGGCAAGGGCGTGCTGGTTGGTGCCGGTGCAGCTTTGGCTACTGAGCCGCTGGTTTGTGCCGTGCTGCTGGTCATCTTCCTGATCGAAGTTGCCATCACCCGCATCGTATCCCTGGGCAGCATCATCATTGCCGCTTTGTATCCCGTAGGCACCCTCATTAATCTGATTGCCTGCGGTGCAAACCTGCCTACCATCGTGTTCAGCACCGTATGCTGCGCCATCATGGCCGCCATGGTCATCTGGCTGCACCGCTCCAACATCGAACGCCTGAAAAACGGTACTGAGTACCGCTTCGGCGAGAAGAAATAACCTTATAGCAACCGTCCTTTATCTTTGCGGATAAGGGGCGGTTTCTTGTCTGTTTCTGTTGCATCGTGTCGAAGGCTGTGCTATCCTTCTATAAAAGGGGATGATACCATGCCAACGCCGCAGGAAGTCTGGGCCATGCTGCAAGCCCACGAAGGGGAGACCTTTTACACCGCCAAAGATCTGCCGTTCCACTACCTGATTCACGGCAGGGAGCTGTTTGTGAACCGTAAAAACAAGTCCATCACCATTTCCACCGTTGCCAATGCCCTGGCCCGCATCGAGGCGCGGGAGGCTGCCGGGGAGGCAATCACCGGCCCCAAGAAGATCGGCTGCTACGGGGCCAGCTACCTTTACCCGGTGTTTTTACAACTGGGCATCATCCATCTGCCGCAGGCAAACGATGAACCACTGCAATAAATTGCAGGCGCATAACAGGTTGCATAACTTGTTATGCGCTTTTTGCATGTTTTGTACAAAAATCGGCCAAAATGAGTAAAGCGTACAATTTTGCATCATACAAGTGAAAAATAACTGTTGAAAAATAAACTTTTTGGGTGTATACTAAGGGCATTATAAGGCATACGACGGGGGTTTGCTATGAAAAACCTGTACCAGATCACCCGGCACCTCGTCTGGCTGACGCAGTTCGGGCTTTCTGTGGCGCTGCCGCCCGTGTTGTTTTTGCTGGGGGCCGTCTGGCTCAAGAACGAATTTGCACTGGGCGGCTGGGTTGTGCTGGTCGGTCTGCTGTTGGGACTGGCCGGCTCGGTAGGCAGCCTGCACAGCAACTTGAAAAGTATCGACCGTGAGGGAAAAGAGGATACGCCCCGCACCCCGCCGCCGATTTCTTTTAATAACCATTAAATTTACTATTGCGAGGTGATCCCTACCATGCAGAAAAACCGCGATGTGCTGCGGCAGGTGGGCGGATTGGCCGCCGCCTTGCTGGTCTGCATTGCTGTTATGCTGGCAGTGTACGCGCTGCTGGGTCGGTTGGACCGCTTGGTCCTGCTGGGGGCCGTTTTCGGATGGATCTTAGCCGTAGGCAACTTTTTATCCTTGAGCATTACCGTTTCCAATGCGCTGGACCGTGCCGCCAACGGCGGCAGCCCGCAGAAAGCGCAGCTGGAGATCCAGACATCCAGCGTGGTGCGCCCGCTGGTGCTGGCACTGATTTATATCGTACTTTTCCGTGCTAAAGTTTGTGACCCTGTTGCCGCCTTGCTGCCGCTTTTGTTCGCACAGGTGGCAATCAAAGTACTGGAATTTTTCCGGAATGATAAAAAAGGCGGTGATACTGCACCATGAATGGCCCTAAGATCTACTTTACGATTCCGATCCTGGGCGGCATCCCCATCACGCAGACCGCGGCATCTTCGTTTGTGGTTATGCTGATCCTTTGCATCGCAGGCATTGTACTGGGACGCAACCTGCAAAAGCGGCCCAGCCGCCGCCAGGTGTTAGTGGAGAAAGGTGTTTCAATGCTCTACGGCATGGTCGAGGACACCATGGGCAAGCACAACGCTTACTGGACACCCTATATCGGCGCACTGTTCCTGTCGTCGCTGTTTGGTACACTCATCGGCATGACCGGCATCCTGCGCTCGGCCACGGCGGATCTTTCCACCACCGTCACCTGGGCGCTGATGACCAGCGTGATCTGCTGGGGGTGCTCCATCAAGCAGAACGGCTTCCTTGGCTGGCTGAAAGGCTTTACCGAGCCCGTCGCTGTCATGACCCCGATGAATATTATCTCCGAGATCGCACAGCCCGTCTCGATGGCGTTCCGTCACTTTGGCAACATTGCCGGCGGCGGCGTGCTGACAAGTCTGCTCTACTCCGCGCTGGCGGCCTGCTCGGCCATGGTGCTTGGGCTGGTGGGCAAAAGCTTTATCGCCGGTGCTGTGGTGCTGGTACTGGGCATCATTTTGCTGGTGCTGGGTATCAAAAACCAAAAGATGGCCAAAAAGATTTTTGGCATCGTGTTTTCCGTGACCGGCCTGCTGGGCATTTTAAGCTTGACCGGCGTGCCGTATTTGGAAGTCGGTATTCCCGGCATCCTCAGCCTTTATTTTGATGTATTCTCTGGTGGTGTCCAGGCCTTGGTTTTCAGCCTGCTGACGATGGTTTACATCGGCAATGCCTGCCCGCCGCCGGAAGAAGTATAAACCAAAAAACAAATTTTTATAACAGGAGGAAACTTCTATGGAAACAGCAATCATCAAAGCCGCCTGCGCGATCGGTGCAGGTCTCTGCATGGGTATCGGCGCTATCGGCCCCGCACTTGGTGAGGGCAACGCCGTTGGCAAAGCGCTGGAAGGCATGGCCCGCCAGCCCGAAATGGCCAACACCCTGCGTACCAACATGATCCTGGGCTGCGCCATCACCGAGTCGACCGGTATCTACTCTCTGGTCGTTGCACTGGTTCTGCTGTTCATTTTCTAAGAAGGTCTGACACGAAAGGAGGGGACGACCCATGACAGGCTTTGAAAGTTTTGTCGGCGTCAACCCATGGACTGCGCTGTTCACCTTCTGCAATATGCTCATCACTTTTTCCGTGCTGAAGCATTTCCTGTTCAAGCCGGTCAAAAAGATGATCGACGACCGCCAGCAGGAAATTGATACGATGTACGCCGACGCGGACGCTGCCAAGCAAAAGGCGGCTGCCCTGGAGCAGGAGTATCAGGCTCATCTGCAAAGCATCAAGGACGAGCGCGATTCGCTGCTGCGGGATGCCACCGTGCGTGCCCAGAAGCGGGAAGAGGACATCCTCAACGAAGCCCGCAGCGAGGCCGCGTCCATCCGTGCGGCAGCCGAGGCCGATATTGCGCAGGAGCGCAAGAAGGCTGTGAACGACCTGAAGAACGAGATCGGCGGCATGGCCGTGGAGATCGCCGGTAAGGTGGTCGAGCGCGAGATCAACGAAGCCGATCATCAGGCCTTGATCGATGAATTTATTCGGAATGTGGGGGATGCCTCGTGACCGAACTTGCCAAACGCTACGGCGGCAGCCTGTACGATCTGGCGGCAGAAGAGCAACTGACTGATCAGCTGTTGGCGGAGTTGGATGTGGCCCTGGATTGCTTTAACCAGGAGCCTGCCTACCTGCGCCTTCTTTCCACCCCCGGCGTACCGAAGAAAGAACGCTGCGCGCTTCTTGACAAGGCTTTTGCCGAAGCACACCCGTACCTGGTAAATTTTTTAAAGCTGCTGTGCGAGGAAAACCTGCTGGCAGAACTGCCCGGCTGTGTCCGCGCCTACCGCGACCGCTACAATGCCGACCATGGCATTATCGAAGTAACCGTTGTGTCCGCCGTACCGCTGAACGACACCTCCCGCGAGAAGCTGCTTGCCAAACTGCAGGAGATGACCGGCAAAACGGTACGCCTGACCGCCAAGGTCGATCCTTCGATTTTGGGCGGCCTGCGCCTGGATCTGAACGGTACCCGTCTGGACGGCACAGTACAGCGCCGCCTGGAACGTCTGCGCGACAGCATCGGCAGCGTCGTACTTTAATTAAGATGTAAAAGCACCTCATTTTACAGATTGTGTGGTGAACCTAACAGTGCAACTAAAACCCGAACAAATCTCCCGCATCATCCGCTCCCAGATCAAATATTACCAGAATGCGATCGAGCAGAGCGAGACCGGCACTGTCACAATGGTCGGCGACGGTATTGCCCGTGCCGCCGGCCTGGACAACTGCATGGCCGGTGAACTGGTCCAGTTTGAGAGCGGCGCCTACGGCATGGCCCAAAACCTGGAAGAAAACAGCGTCTCCATCGTTCTGCTGGGCGATGACAGCGGGATCAAGGAAGGCAGCAGCATCCACCGCACCGGCAAGGTCGTTTCTGTCCCTGTCGGTGAAGGGATGATTGGGCGTGTTGTCAACGCCCTGGGTCAGCCCATCGACGGTAAAGGCCCCATCGAAGCTGCCGATTACCGTGCTATCGAATCCCCGGCTCCCGGCATCCTGGACCGCCAGCCTGTCAAGCAACCGCTGCAGACCGGCATCAAGGCCATCGACTCGATGATCCCCATCGGCCGCGGCCAGCGTGAGCTGATCATCGGCGACCGCCAGACCGGCAAGACCGTCATTGCCACAGATACCATCATCAACCAGAAGGGCAAGGACGTTCTGTGCATCTATGTTGCCATCGGCCAAAAGCGCTCCACTGTCGCTTCCCTCGTGGAAAATCTCGAGAAGAACGGCGCCATGGCCTACACGACCGTTGTTTGCGCCACAGCTTCGGAGCTGTCTCCGCTGCAGTATATCGCCCCCTACGCAGGCTGCGCCATGGGCGAGTACTTCATGCAGAATGGCAAGCATGTCCTCATCATCTATGATGACCTATCCAAGCACGCTGTTGCTTACCGTGCCCTGTCGCTGCTGATCCGCCGTCCGCCGGGACGTGAAGCTTACCCCGGCGATGTCTTCTATCTGCACAGCCGTCTGCTGGAGCGTGCCGCCAAGTTGAGCGACGAGAAAGGCGGTGGTTCTCTGACCGCGCTGCCCATCATCGAGACCCAGGCAGGTGATGTTTCGGCCTATATCCCGACCAACGTTATCTCCATCACCGACGGCCAGATCTTCCTGGAGACCGAGCTGTTCCACGCCGGTATCCGTCCTGCCGTTAACCCCGGCATTTCGGTTTCCCGTGTCGGCGGCAACGCTCAGATCAAGGCAATGAAGAAAGTTGCCGGTACGCTGAAACTGATCTACTCCCAGTATCGCGAGCTGCAAGGCTTTGCCCAGTTCGGCTCTGACCTGGACGCCGATACCAAGGCCCGTCTGGCCCAGGGCGAGCGCATTGTGGAGATCCTCAAGCAGGACCGCAACAGCCCCGTGCCGGTGGAGAAGCAGGTTGCCATCTTGTACGCCACCATCCACGGCTATCTGAAGGATATTGCCGTGGCCGACATTGGTGCCTACGAGCAGGGCTTGTACCGGTATTTGGACGACAATGCCGCCGCCAACGACGTGATGGAGACCATCCGTACCACCGGCGACCTGAAGCCCGATACCGAGGGAGCACTGAAACAGGTACTCGCCGCTTATACCGAACAATTTACTAAAGAAAAATAAACTGCAAAGGGGGTGCTGCCGATGGCTGGCTCGATGAAAGAGATCAAGCTTCGCATTAAAAGTGTCGAAAGCACCATGCAAATTACCAAGGCGATGGAGCTGGTTGCTTCCAGCAAGCTGCGCCGCGCGAAGGAGCGGGTAGAACATAGCCGCCCCTACTTTGAGACGCTGTACGCCACCCTGTTTGATATTGCCGCTGCGGATTCTGAATTCAGCAGCCCGTATCTTGCCAAGCGCGAGACTCGCCGCCGCCTGTATATCGTAATTGCCGGCGACCGCGGCCTGGCTGGCGGCTACAACGCCAACATCCTTAAAGCGGTGGAGGCAGATGCCGCCGATGCCCCGGAGCAGGGTTATTGCGTATTGCCCATCGGTAAAAAGGCGGTCGAATATTTCGAGCGCCATAATGCCTCGATCTTAACCACCTCGTTTGCGGTGGCGGGGGACATCTCTGTCAGCGATTGCTTCGAGATCTCGCGCCTTGTCTGCCAGAAATTCTTGGCAGGGGAGTTTGATGAGATCCGCATCGCGTTCACCCAGTTTGTCTCCATGCTGACCCAGACGGCTTCCATCCTGCCGGTCCTGCCTTTCGACGCACCGCGCCCCAAGCCGGGGCAGGAGCGTGAAAGCCTGATGCTTTATGAGCCGGACAGCACTGCTGTGTTTGACGCCATCATCCCGGAATATCTGGCCGGTGTCGTCTACGGTGCCTTGTGCGAGAGTGTTGCCAGTGAGCAGGGAGCCCGCCGTACCTCGATGGATGCCGCCACCAAGAATGCCGGTGAGATGATCGAACATCTGAACCTGTACTATAACCGCGCCCGCCAGGCTGCCATTACCCAGGAGATCACCGAGATCGTAGCCGGTGCCGACGCAGAATCTTAAGAAGCCCACAAAGGAGTGTGTGCTATGCCAGAAAAACACATCGGAAAGGTGGTGCAGATCACCGGCCCGGTCCTGGACATCCGCTTCAAGGACGGCGAGTTGCCCGCCCTGCTGAATGCGGTAGAACTTGACAATCACGGCAAAAAGCTAGTCGTCGAAGTGGCGCAGCATATCGGTGATAACGTAGCCCGCTGCATCGCCATGGCCGCCACGGACGGCCTGGTCCGCGGTGTCGACGCCGTCGACACCGGCGGCCCCATCAACGTACCGGTAGGCGATGCCTGCCTGGGCCGCGTGTTCAATCTGCTGGGTGAGCCTGTCGATGAGCAGCCCGCGCCCGAAAACGTAGAGCATTGGCCTATCCACCGCGCCGCCCCTGCCTTTGACGAACAGGAATCCTCCACCGAAATTCTGGAGACCGGCATCAAGGTCGTTGACCTGATCTGCCCCTATGCCAAGGGTGGCAAGATCGGTCTGTTCGGCGGTGCCGGTGTCGGCAAAACTGTTCTGATCCAGGAGTTGATCTACAACATTGCTACTGCCCACAACGGCTACTCTGTCTTTACCGGCGTTGGTGAGCGTACCCGTGAGGGCAACGACTTGTACGGCGAAATGCGCGAGAGCGGCGTTCTCAGCAAAACAGCGCTGGTCTACGGCCAGATGAACGAGCCGCCAGGAGCCCGTATGCGTGTAGCCCTGTCCGGCCTGACGATGGCGGAGTATTTCCGTGACGTCAAGCATCAGGACGTGTTGCTCTTCATTGATAATATCTTCCGTTTCACCCAGGCTGGTTCTGAGGTCTCGGCTCTGCTGGGCCGTATGCCCTCCGCCGTCGGCTACCAGCCCACGCTGGCCACCGAGATGGGCGCTTTACAGGAGCGTATTACTTCCACCCGCAAGGGCTCTATCACCTCCGTACAGGCTGTCTATGTGCCCGCAGACGACCTGACCGACCCGGCCCCTGCTACGACCTTCACCCATCTGGACGCCACCACGGTTCTGAGCCGTGACATTGCCTCCCAGGGCATCTATCCCGCTGTCGACCCGCTGGATTCCACCTCCCGTATCCTGTCGCCGGAAGTTGTAGGCCAGGAGCACTACGAGGTTGCCCGCGCCGTACAGCAGGTTTTGCAGCGCTACAAGGACCTGCAGGACATCATCGCCATCATGGGTATGGACGAACTGTCGGAAGATGATAAGATCACGGTCAGCCGAGCCCGTAAAGTACAGCGCTTCCTGTCCCAGTCTTTCCATGTTGCAGAGCAGTTCACCGGCATGCCCGGCCAGTACGTGCCGCTGAAAGAGACCCTGCGCGGCTTTAAGATGATTCTGAACGGCGAATGTGATTCCATTCCCGAAAGCTGCTTCCTGTTTGCCGGCACCATCGATGATGTTCTGGCAAAGGCCAAACAGCAGTAAGGGGGCGGGCAGATGGCAGTTTTCCCGCTGAAGATCCTTACACCGGACGGCGTTGCCTTTGACGGCAGCGTCTCGGCCGTTTCTTGCCGCACCATCAACGGGCAGATCCAGCTGTTGGCAAAGCATATCGATTACTGCACGGCCCTCGGCATGGGGGAGGCCCACATCACGCTGGAGGACGGCACCATCCGCCGGGCCGCCTGTATGGGCGGCATGCTCAGCATGATCGGCGGCGAATGCCGCCTGCTGGCCACCACCTTTGAATGGGCCGATGCCATCGATAAAGAGCGTGCCGAGCGCAGCAAAGCCCGCGCCGAGGCGATTCTTGCCCAGAAAAACGTGGATACCCGCGAATTGGAACTGGCCGAAGCCCGCCTGAAGCGCGCCCTGGTGCGCAGCAGTGTGGCCTCGCGGCAGAATCTATCCTGATACAGCCAAAATACCGCCGCCAGAAAACGACCTGGCGGCGATGTTTTTTTGGAAAGCTTGCTTTTTTTGAATTTTTTTCAAAAAAAGTGTTGACATTTCTCCTATAGTCAGCTATAATGAACAAGCTGATTCGAGACAGCCCAGTTCGACCGGGTGTAGCGCAGTTTGGTAGCGCGCTTGAATGGGGTTCAAGAGGCCGTGAGTTCGACTCTCGCCACTCGGACCAAACAGTTGGCTGTGCGTCAGCGAAAGAACGTCAAATCCGAAAGGGTTTGGCGTTCTTTGTTTATATTTTCCTTGGTGCAGTGTTATGCGGGTCTGACGGTTTTCTAACGGACATTATCTTTCCCATCGGCAATATTATGCGAAAAAAGATTAATAGGGAGAGGAAAAACAACCCAAAAGTGACAAAATAGCTTATAATTCGACAAATACCGTGCATTTCTTGCGAAATTCGAGCGTGGCAGTTGAAAATCGAAATTTATATGTTACAATGTTATACACCAACAGGGGATGGAGTGCGTCCCCGATTAAATTTAGGAGGAGTCTAAATTATGTTCGAAAAAATTCGTAAACTCAAGGACCGCAAAGGTTTTACCCTGGTCGAGTTGATCGTGGTTCTGGTCATCCTGGCCATCCTGGCTGCCCTGCTGATCCCCGCTCTGACTGGCTACATCGATAAGGCCAACAAGGAGAAGGTCGTTTCTGAGTGCCGTATGGTTGTTATGGCAGCTCAGACCGAAGCTTCTGAGTTGTACGGCAAGATGGACGGTGGCAAGTTGGCTTTTGGCTCTGACACTAACACGGCTGCTGACTATGATGCTGCTGTTGAGGATCTGTCTGAAACAAAGGGCAAATTTGAAATTGTGCTCTATGATGATGGTACCGTTCACACTGTCCAGTATTGGAACAGCGGCTGGACTATTACTTATACTGATGGCACTTATAATGAGGCCACGGCAGCTACTGCACCTGATAGCAATACTACAACTACGATTGAAGCAAAGTCCTAAGAGTTTCACCTGCTGGTGGAACTGCTAGGAAGTACTCTTAAAGCTCGAATCCTGCCACATAAGGTGGCGGGATTTTTTGTTTCTTTGTTACTATAAGCTTCTTACCACTTTACGAGTCTGTTGTTCTAAACATCTAAATTCCTTGGCGTAAAGCTTGTCAACAAGCGCGACTTTTGCGATAACCGCTACGGATATGGCATAATCTGCGCTCCCCTGAGCATTACAACAAAAGCCCCCGCTGCCGAACTTCGCTTCCGGCGGCGGGGGCCTTGCTTATACAGCCTTATTACGGCCGTTTAACGGCCTTGCGGTAGACGAGGACAGAGATGACGGCCGTGATGGCTTCAGTGATCCAGAACGCATGCCAGACGCCCGTGGGGCCAAGCAGGCGGCACAGCACCCAGGCAATGGGCATCATGGCGATGATGTAGCGCACCAGCGAGATGATGAGCGACTCGGTGCCCTTACCCAGACCCTCCAGTGCGCCGGAGCCGGTCACGGTAAGGGAAGATACGATAAAGCCCGCGCAGATGATGCGCAGTGCGGTCTGGCCGGCGGCGATCGTCTCCGGGTTGGAGCTGAACACATTCATCAACGGGCCGGCAAACACCAGGCACAGCACCGTGCCGCCCGCCATGATGGTTCCCGTCATGGCCAGGGTCAGGTTGTAAATTCTCTTTACGCGGGCATCCTCGCCCGCGCCGTAGTTGTAGCCGATGATGGGGCGCATGCCCTGCACAATGCCGTTGGCAGGCAGGTACAGGAAGGTCTGCAATTTATAATAGATGCCCAGCACCACCACGTAGACCTGCGAATACGCCGCCAGAATGGAGTTGAGGAACGACACCAGCAGCGAGGGGAGCGCCAGATTGAGAATGGCCGGGATGCCGATGGCATACAGGCTTACATCCATTTTGCGGTTCGGCGTCATGCAGTCGCGGCGCACCCGCACGCTGATCTCCGTAGTATTGTACACGAACAAATAGATGGTCAGCGTCAAAATCTGGCCGATGCCGGTGGCCAGCGCTGCACCGGCAATGCCCATTTTCGGGAACGGGCCGATGCCGAAGATCAACATCGGGTCCAGGATGATATTGCAGACAGAGCCTGTCATCAGGCCCACCATCGTAACGCGCATGCGGCCCACCGCCTGGAAGATCTTCTCAAACGCCAAGGTGGCCATGATGACCGTGGAGAACAGGAACGCGATGCGCGAGTAGGTCACGCCCATCCGGATGACCGTTTCGTCGCTGGTGAACATCCGCAGGAAGGTCGGCATGATCAGGATGCTGACCACCGTGATGACCACACCGTGCAGCAGCGAGAGCATCAGGCCATGGGTGGCGGCCATGTTCGCCTTTTTGTGCTCACCCGCGCCCAGGTGCAGGGCAATCTGCGCATTGATGCCCACGCCAAAGCCGATGGCAATGGCGTTGATAAGGTTCTGCACCGGGTAGACCAGCGACAGCGCCGTCATGGCATCCTCACTGATCTGGGCCACGAACAGGCTGTCCACGATGTTGTACAGCGCGTTGACAAGCATCGAGATGACCATGGGCAGCGCCATGCTGACCAGCAGGGGAAAGATCGGTTTTTCCTTCATAAACGTATCATTCATAGTGTGCCTCCCAGACACAGCAAAAAGCCACACAATGGGTCGACATTCCAGCCGAACCATTGTGTGGCGAAAAATAGTATAGACTACTGTAAAAATCCACACCTGTTTTAGGTTTTTGCATAATACCACAGTTTTTTTATTTTGTCAAGACGGCCCGGCCCACTTTTTAACCTATTGACGCAATAGGTGTTTGTGCTATAATATCTTGGTATATACTTTTCCCGGGGAAGTGCCCCGCCGCCATGAAATGAGGCAAACTGACATCCATGATCTACTTAGATTATTCCGCCAACACACCGGTCGACCCGGCCGTGCTGGATATTTACTGCAAGACCGAGCTGGCGTATATCGCCAACCCCAACTCCACCCACTGCGCCGGGCAGGCCGCCCGGGCCGAGATGGCCCGCGTGACCGAGTCCATCGCCAGCCGGCTGGGCGTGCAGCCCGCCGAGATCATCTACACCTCCGGCGCCAGCGAGGCCAACAACCTGGCCCTCAAGGGCATCGCCCAGGCATCGCGGCACATCGGCAAGCATATCATCTCCACCCAGCTGGAACATTCCTCGGTGGGGGCGTCGCTCTCCGTTTTGCAGCAGCAGGGGTACGAGATCGACCTGCTGAACGTGAACCGCGACGGCAAAGCAGACCTTGCCCAACTGCGGGAACTGCTGCGCAAGGATACGATTCTTGTCGCCGTCTGTGCCGTGGACAGCGAAATCGGCACTGTGCAGCCTGTCAAAGAGATTGCCGAGATCGTCAAACAGTACCCGGATTGCCGCCTGCATGTGGATGCCACCCAGGCTGTGGGTAAAACGGACCTCTGGTTTGACGGCGTGGACACCATGAGCTTTACCGCCCACAAATTCTACGGGCCTAACGGCATCGGCGCGCTGTACAAGCGCCGGGGGCTGGTTATCGAGCCGCAGATCTCCGGCGGTGCCAGCACAACCATTTACCGCAGCGGTACGCCCACGCTGGGCCTGGCCGCTGCGCTGGAATCTTCGTTGACAAAAGCCCTGGCCGAGCAGCCCCAGCGCATCGCCCACGTACAACACCTGCATGACCGCCTTGCAGCCGTATTGCAGGCGTACCCCGAGGTTCGCTTCAACAGCCCGGCGGGCGCGGTGCCGCATATCCTCAATGTCAGCGTCAACGGCGTAAAGGCTACCCGCTTTCAGCAGGCTCTCAGTGAGCAGGGCGTCTGCGTCTCGGTCAAATCGGCCTGCTCGTCGGACGGCATGCCCTCCAAGGCTGTGTTTGCTGTCAGCCGAGACCGCCGCAACGCGCTGTCCTCGTGGCGCATCAGCCTGAGCCACCTTACCACCGACGAAGAAATTGACGGCTTCCTGGCCGCCTTTGATACCTGCTACCACCAGCTGTTACAGAAGGAGAACTGATTTTGGAACGTCAACTGGAAACTTATCAGAAAATCGAGCGCAGCATTATCAAAAAGTTCCGCAAACAGCTGTGGACGCCGTTTATCGTGGCCGTCAAACGGTACGAGCTGATCCAGGCAGGGGACAAGATCGCCGTCTGCATCTCCGGCGGCAAGGATTCCATGCTGATGGCAAAGCTGCTGCAGGAATTGCAGCGCCACAGCGAGGTGCCCTTTGAGCTGGTCTATCTGGTGATGGATCCCGGCTACAACGAGATCAACCGTCAGAAGATCGAGAGCAACGCCGCACTGCTGCACCTGCCCATCACCGTGTTTGAAACCAACATTTTTGATGTTGCCAACAACAGCGAGAAGTCGCCCTGCTACCTCTGCGCCCGCATGCGCCGCGGCCACCTGTACAAAAAAGCGCAGGAGCTGGGCTGCAATAAAATCGCGCTGGGCCATCACTTCAACGATGTTATCGAGACCACCGTTATGAGCATGTTCTACGGCTCCCAGATGCAGGCTATGCCGCCGAAGCTGCACAGCACCAACTTCCCGGGCATGACGCTGATCCGCCCGATGTACTGCATCCGCGAGGATGACATCATCGCCTGGCGGCGCTACAACGACCTGGAATTCATCCAGTGCGCCTGCCGCTTTACCGAGGCCTGCACCATCTGCGATAACGGTGGCGGCGGCTCCAAGCGGCAGGAGGTCAAGGTCCTGCTGCGCCGCCTGATGCGGGACAACCCCAACATCGAGAACAGCATCTTCCGCAGCATCCATTCCGTCGCACTGGACACCATGCCCGGTTATAAGACCGAGGGTGTGGAGCATTCCTTCCTGGAACGTTTTGACCGCCAGGAGGAAGCCTTGCGCGCTGAGGCCGCCAAAGCCGCCGTGCCCGATGCTGAACAATAAAATATAGAAAAAGCAAGACCCATGCCGCTGCAATCGCAGGCCCGGCATGGGTCTTGTATTGTTGTTTTATTCTTCCGTTTTGTGCGGGGCAGCCTTAGTCAGTGCATCGAACTGCTTTACAATGGCCGGGTCGTCCAGCTTGATGACGCGGCCGGAGAGGTAGTGCAGGGTGTTTTCCTCCGGAATGCGGCCAAAGGTAAGCCGCTGGGCGCAGAGGGCCTGGGTCTTCAGGCCGGTGCGCTCGTTCATCTTGCGGTTGCCGTACTTGATGTCGCCCAGCACCGGGTGACCCAGGTAGGCCAGGTGGGCGCGGATCTGGTGGGTGCGGCCGGTGATCAATCCGATGCGGCACAGGGCAAAGGGGCCGTTCTGGCGGATGACCGTTACATCGGTGATGATCTGCTTATAGCCCTCGCACTGGCGGGCGTGGATGCGCACCTTGTTGTTCTTCTCGCTGTGCTGCAGCCAGGCGATATGCCGCCCGGCGGGCGGAGCCCCTACCGTGATGGTCAGGTACTCTTTTTTCATCAGGTCGTCACGGATGATGGCATTCAGATCCCGCAGGGCGGTGTAGCTTTTGGCCGCCAGCACCAGGCCCTCGGTTCCGCGGTCCAGCCGGTTGCACAGGGCCGGGGCAAAGCGCTGCTCGGCGTGGGGATCGTACTCGCCCTTGGCCTCCAGGTAGGCGGCAAAGGCGTCCACCAGGTTGGCATCGCCGGTGCGGTCGCTGTGGCACAGCAGGTGCGCCGGTTTGTACAGCACCGCGAAGTTGGCGTCCTCGTAGATGACCGTCACCGGCGGCTGGCGGCGGGGCGGCTTGGCCTTGGGCTTGGTGCCCTCGGGCGGGAAGAACTCATCGTTGATGTACATCTCGATCAAATCGCCCGTTTTCAGGCGGGTGTCCGGCTCGGCCCGTTTGCCGTTGACCTTGATGCGCTTGTTGCGAAACGCCTTGTACATCATGCTGCGGGGCATATCTTTGGTCACGCCCTCCACAAAGCGGCTCAGGCGGACGTCATTCTCGTTGGCACCGGCGGTAAAACTTTTCATGGAACCCTCACTTATCTCTTTGCAAAATCTTTCTTTCAGTATATAATGAAATCAGCAAAACGTAAAGTGGCAAAAAGGATGTGGAACCATGGCAGACGGCAAAGAGCGGCCTATTCACGAGAATCATCGTGCCCGCATGCAGGAGCGTGTGGCGCACAACGGCATGGAAAGCCTGGCCGAACACGAAGTGCTGGAATATATGCTGTACCTGGCCATTCCGCGCCAGGATACGAATCCCCTGGCGCACCGGCTGATCGACCATTTCGGCAGTTTTTGCCGCGTGATGGAAGCCACGCCGCAAGAGCTGATGCAGGTGAAGGGCGTCGGCCCGCGCAGCGCCCAGCTGATCTCTGACATTATGGAGTTTGGCCGCTATTATGCCGTGAAAAAACGCAAAAAGCAGGCTACATTGGACACCACCGCCAACGCTATTGAGTACATCAAGCCGCTGTTCCTCGGCCTGCAAAACGAAGTGCTGTACATTATTTTGATGGACGATTCCTGCCATCCGCTCTACGACCTGAAAGCCGCCGAGGGTGTGCCGAACCACGTCAGCATCGATACCCGCAAGCTGCTGCGGGATGTGCTGCGCTCCAACGCCTCCACCGCCATCCTGGCCCACAACCATCCCACCGGGCCGGCCCTGCCCAGTGCCACCGACCAGCTGACCACGCTGAAAATTATGCAGCTGCTGGCCCCGGCGGGCATCTCCATTTTGGACCACATCATCGTGGCAGGGGAGAACGCCTGCTCGATGGCAGACCGCGGCCGTTTGCCGGACATCAGCGCCCACCCCGGCATTTTAAACGCCGCCAGTACGGATTTCTAAGCTGCCGTTTCGCCCTGCCGCTTTATGCCGCGGCAGGGTATATTTTTGACCGCTGGGTGCACAAAATACCTACCAAAAGACTTTACATTACTTTTTAGTTGTGATATAATCAGCTTACAACCAATTGTTGTGTTGAAAGGAAACTTTTATGGATGATGTGTTTCACCTAAAGGCACCATTCCAGCCGACCGGTGACCAGCCCCAGGCCATCGACGCCCTGGTACAGGGCATCAATGAGGGGGACGATGCCCAGACCTTGCTGGGCGTTACCGGTTCCGGCAAAACCTTTACCATGGCCAATATCATTGCCCGGTGCAACCGCCCCACGCTGATCTTGGAGCCCAACAAAACGCTGGCCAGCCAGATCTGCACCGAGATGCGCAGTTTTTTCCCAGACGATGCTGTAGAATATTTCGTATCCTACTACGACTACTACCAGCCCGAAGCCTATATCCCGTCCACTGATACCTATATTGAAAAGGACAGCGCCATCAACGATGAGATCGACCGTTTGCGCCACTCGGCCACGGCGGCCTTGTCAGAGCGGCGCAACGTCATCATCGTTGCCAGTGTTTCCTGCATCTACTCCCTGGGCGACCCTATCGATTACCGCAGCATGGTTATCAGCCTGCGTCCCGGCATGCAGATGGAGCGGGACGAACTTTGCAGCCGCCTGGTCAAACTGCAGTATGAGCGCAACGACATGAACTTTATCCGCAACAAGTTCCGTGTCAAAGGTGACACAGTGGACATCCACCTGGCCTACAACGATGAGTTTGCCATCCGGGTAGAGTTTTTCGGTGATGAGATCGACCGTATCATTGAGTTTGACCCGCTGACCGGCGAGCACAAGAACGTGGTGCGCCATGTCGCTATCTTCCCGGCCAGTCATTATATCGTTGGGCCGGAAAAGATGAAAGAAGGCCTTGCCAAGATTGCCGTCGAGATGGAGCAGCAGGTGAAGAAATTCACCGAGGAAGGCAAACTGCTGGAAGCCCAGCGCATCCAGCAGCGCACCAACTACGATATGGAAATGCTGCAGGAAGTCGGCATGTGCAAGGGCATCGAGAACTACTCGGCTGTGCTGTCGGGCCGCGCCCCCGGCTCCACGCCCACCACGCTGCTGGATTATTTCCCGGATGATTTCCTTTTGATGGTGGACGAGAGCCATGTCATGCTGCCCCAAATCCGCGGTATGTTCGGCGGCGACTACAGCCGCAAGAAGACGCTGGTGGAATACGGCTTCCGCCTGCCGTCTGCCTTTGACAACCGCCCGTTGAAATTTGAGGAATTTGAGCAGAAAGTCCACCAGAAAATCTTTGTTTCGGCCACTCCCGGCGATTATGAGCGGGAACACTCCAGCCGCGTGGCCGAGCAGGTCATCCGCCCCACCGGCCTGCTGGACCCCGTCATCATGGTGCGCCCGGTGGAAGGCCAGATTGAAGACCTGCTGGGTGAAATACGTGTGCGTATTGACCGCGGCGAACGCGCCCTCGTCACGACCCTGACCGTCAAGATGGCCGAAGACCTGACAGATTATTTAGAAGATCACGGCGTCAAGACCAAGTACATGCACCACGAAGTCGACACCTTTGAGCGCATGGAAATTATCAAAGACCTGCGCGTGGGCGCCATTGATGTCATTGTGGGCATCAATCTGCTGCGTGAGGGTCTCGATCTGCCGGAAGTTTCGCTGATTGCCATCCTGGATGCCGACAAAGAGGGATTCCTTCGCAGTGAGACAAGCCTTATCCAGACCATTGGCCGCGCAGCCCGCAATGCCAACGGCGTAGTGCTGATGTACGCTGATGAAGTGACCCCCAGCATGGAGCGCGCCATCATGGAGACCGAGCGCCGCCGTGCCATCCAGGACGCCTACAACAAAGAGCATGGCATCACCCCCAAGACCATCGTCAAGGCCATCGGCGGCGGGCTGGAGATCAGCATGAGCGAGGAAAACAAGCGCATGCGCCAGCACCGTATGAGCCGCGTGGAACGCCAGCAGACGATTGAACGCCTGACCAAAGAGATGAAAGAAGCCGCGCGCCTGCTGCAGTTTGAGCTGGCAGCCCAGCTGCGCGACGAGATTGCCCGGCTGGAGCGCGGGGAAGACCCTACCGCAGCCGATACCAGTGAGCGCAAGGCGACTGCCAAAAAGCGCAAGGGAAGAGGGAAATACAAAAGTTGAGCACCGAAGTAAAAGAGACAAAGCGCCGATCGAAGATTCAAATCGACCCCAACAACCGCATCGTCATCAAGGGCGCGCGGGAGCATAACCTGAAAAACGTCGACCTGACGCTGCCCCGCAATAAGCTGATCGTCATGACGGGACTTTCCGGCTCCGGCAAGTCCAGCCTTGCCTTTGACACCATCTACGCCGACGGCCAGCGCCGCTATATGGAGAGCCTTTCCAGTTACGCCCGCCAGTTCCTGGGCCAGATGGAAAAGCCCGATGTGGACGAGATCACCGGCCTTTCGCCGGCCATCTCCATCGACCAGAAGACCACCAGCCACAACCCACGTTCCACCGTGGGCACCGTGACCGAAATTTACGACTACCTGCGCCTGATGTATGCCCGCATTGGCGTGCCTCACTGCCCGATCTGCGGGCGGGAGATCACCCAGCAGTCTATTGATGAGATGGTCGACGAGGTGATGAAGCTGCCGGAACGCACCCGCTTCCAGGTGCTGGCCCCCGTGGTCCGTGCCCGCAAAGGCACCCAGGCCAAGGAGCTGGACGCCGCCCGCCGCGCCGGTTTTGTGCGTGTGCGCATTGACGGCAACATGTACGATCTGAGCGAGGAGATCAACCTCGAAAAGAACATCAAGCATACCGTGGAGATCGTGGTCGACCGCCTGGTCATCAGCGATACAGTGCGCGGCCGTCTGGCAGATTCCATTGAGACCGCCCTGGCCCAGGCAAACGGCCTGGTCGTTATCGATGTCATCGGCGGCGAGCCGATGATGTTCAGCCAGAGCTATGCCTGCCCGGAGCACGGCATCTCGGTGGAAGAACTGACGCCCCGCATGTTCAGTTTCAACAACCCCTTTGGTGCCTGCGAGAAATGTACGGGCCTTGGCACCTTTATGAAGGTCGACCCCGCCCGCGTCATCCCGGACAAGCGCAAATCCATCCGCGAAAGCGCCATCAAAGCCAGCGGCTGGTACTATGCCGAGGGTTCCATCTCCGAGATGACCTACAAGGCCCTAGGCAAGCGCTACGGCTTTACGCTGGATACTCCCATCAAGGATTTCAGCAAAGAAGCCCTGCATGCCCTACTGTACGGCACCGGCGATGAGCGCATTGAGATGCAGCGCGAGAGCATGTTTGGCTCCGGCACCTACTACAACCAGTTCGAAGGCCTGGTCCCCAACCTGGAGCGCCGCTTCCGTGAGACCAACAGCGAGTGGGTCAAAGAGGAGATTGCCCTCGTCATGTCCAGCGAGGAGTGCCCTGCCTGCCATGGCCGCCGCTTAAAGCCCACCAGCCTGGCCGTCACGGTCGGCGGCATCAACATTGCCGATTTCTGTGATAAGAGCGTGACCGAGGAGTTGAAGTTCATCGAGAACGCCAAGGTCAGCGCAAAGGATGAGATAATCGGTGCGCCGATTTTTAAAGAAGTGCGCGAACGTCTGGGATTTTTACAGAGCGTAGGTTTGGGCTATCTGACCCTGTCCCGCGGCGCGGCATCCCTGTCTGGCGGCGAGAGCCAGCGTATCCGCCTGGCCACCCAGATCGGCAGCGCGCTGACCGGCGTGCTGTACGTGCTGGACGAGCCGAGCATCGGCCTGCACCAGCGCGACAATGATAAACTGATCGCCACCATGAAGCGCCTGCGCGACCTGGGCAACACCTTGATCGTAGTCGAACACGATGAGGATACCATGCGCCAGGCTGATTATATTGTGGATGTCGGCCCCGGTGCCGGTGTGCACGGCGGCGAGATCGTGGCTGCGGGCAGTGTGGCAGACATCTGCAAGGTCAAGCGCAGCATCACCGGCGCGTATCTTTCGGGCCGAAAGTATGTGGAAGTGCCTGAGACCCGCCGTTCCGGCAACGGCAAGTTCCTGCGGGTGGTCAAAGCCCACGAGAACAACCTGCAGGACATTACTGTGGATTTCCCGCTGGGCAAGATGGTCTGCGTGACCGGCGTGTCCGGTTCCGGCAAATCCACGCTGGTCAATGAAATTTTGTATAAGACGCTGGCGGCCGCGCTGAACGGTGCCCGCAGCCGCCCCGGCCAGTGCGAAGCCGTCGAGGGCATGGAGTGGGTGGACAAGGTCATCGGCATCGACCAGTCGCCCATTGGGCGCACACCGCGCTCCAACCCGGCCACTTATACCAGTGTGTTCGGGGACATTCGATCGCTGTTTGCCAACACGCAGGACGCCAAGATGCGCGGCTATGGCCCCGGACGTTTCAGCTTTAACGTCAAGGGCGGCCGCTGCGAAGCCTGCGAGGGCGGCGGCATTTTGCAGATAGAAATGCACTTTTTGCCGGACATCTTTGTGCCCTGCGATGTCTGCAAAGGCAAGCGCTACAATCGCGAAACACTGGAAGTCAAGTACAAGGACAAGAGCATTTCCGACGTGCTGGATATGACGGTGGAGGAGGCCTGCGTCTTTTTTGCCAACATCCCCAAAATTGCCCGTAAGCTGCAGACGTTGCAGGAGGTTGGCCTTGGGTATATCCAGCTGGGTCAGGCCGCTACAACGCTTTCTGGCGGCGAAGCCCAGCGCGTTAAGCTGGCCAACGAGCTGGCCCGCCGGGACACCGGGCAGACCGTGTATATCCTGGATGAGCCCACCACCGGCCTTCATGTGGCCGACGTGCATCGCCTGGTCAAGGTGCTGGACAAGCTGGTGGATGCCGGCAACACGGTCATCATCATTGAGCACAACCTGGATGTCATCAAGCGCGCCGACTATATCATCGACCTTGGCCCCGAGGGCGGCAGCGGCGGCGGTACGGTCGTTGCCACCGGCACGCCCGAGGAAGTGGCCGAGAACCCCAACTCCTTCACCGGCCAGTACCTCAAACCCATGCTGGCCCGCGCCAAAGAGCTGCAGGAAAAAGCCAAATAAGATTTTGTAAGAAGCCCCCAGCCTGTTGCACTTGAACAGGCTGGGGGTTGTTTATTCTGTCGTATCTTCTTTTTTCGCCGGGATCCTTGTCTCTGCCATTTCCGATACATCCGGCATGGCGCTGTTTTTGGCCATCGGGATGAACCGCTTGGCAAACTTACCCTTGCCGCGGCTGCGCACATAAAAGTAGCCGATGATGGAGAAGGTCAGCGCGCCGATAAAGTTGACGAACAGATCCTTCATCGTATCCAGCAGGCCGATGTCCAGGTACCCGCCCAGGCCCAGGGCTGTCTGGGTACCGTCCGCCTGCACGACAATTACATCAGTGATGTTGTGCAGCACCACCGGGTGGTTGCCGCCGGTAGGGTCCAGCATGATGGAGCCGATACTCTGTACCACGGTGTCCTTCTGCATATCCAAAAAGAACAGCTGGTCCATCGTGCACTCAAAAAATTCCCAAATGACGCCGACGGTCATCGAGAAGCAGAACGCCACAATGGCCAGATACAACGGCGACAGGTGGAACCGCGTGCTGTTGTGCCGGTTCAAAATATCCAGCAGAGAGAAGCCGATGGCCGCGCAGAGAAACCCGTTCAGCGTATGCAGCACCGTGTCCCAGTAGGGGAAGGTGACGTAGTATGCGCCAATCTCGCCCATGATCTCTGCCGCATAAATAAACAGCAGGATGATGATTTCGAGGGTGTTTGGCAGTGCAATATCTAACTTTCGCTCCAGCATGCTGGGTACCATAAACAGGAACAGCGTCAGCACACAGAGAAAGACGTTCTCAAAATTGCGGTTAAAAATCTGCGCCAACATCACCAGGATGACCGAAGCCCGCAGCAGGATATACACCAGCGTGACCGAGCGTTTTGTCCGCCAGACATCCTGAAAGGCCTCGCGTTTTTGCTGCTTTTTACTTTCCATTCCTTCTCCTTTAATCCAGGGTAAAATCTTTCGGGTCCAGCTCCGGCAGCACCTGGCGGTGCGGTACACGCATCAGCGGATCGTAGCTGAACTTACGGCAGCAATAGTAAGGGGATACTACACCTTTTTGCTTGCACAGAATCATCTTGGGGTCGGCGGCAGGGGCGCCGTGCAGGCAATAGGCGCAGGCGGGAGCGATTTTACTGCCATAATAGGTTTTTCTAAACATATCCTCACCTTATCGCGCAAAATTATACTTATATTGTATTATAAATGTTTTTGTAACCTTTGTAAAGCAGTGTGCAAAGAAACACCGCCGCCACCACAGCGGCATCCGGCGGCAGGCGGCACATTGGTACGACCCGCGGGGCCAGCGTGCTGAACACGGTCTGCTCCTGCGGCAGCGCCCAAAGCAGCAGCCGCACCAGCGGGGGAAAGAGGACGGCATGCAGCAGGCGGCTTATGGCAAGCATCCGCATCGGCACCCGGCCTTGCAGCAACAGCCGCAGCTGGCCCCATACGGAGAATCCCAGCAGGCTCATCGCCAGACAGATGCCGTATAGCGCCGCCTTGCCGCCAAGGGCTGCGAACGCCGCGCACCCGGCTGTGATTTCACACGCCGCACTGATGCAGGCCGCGGCGGAGTCAGGCAAGGGCGCAACCGACAATAAAACACCTGCCGCCACGCGAAAAAAAATCACACAGCCGCAAAGATCCAGGCAGGTGGAAGCGGCGGACGATATTGCCGTTGGCAGGGATATTTCTTGCTTTTCCTTTTTGCACGGCACCTCTCTTACCCCGTGTGCATCCGCTTTAGGCAGCATCGGAAGGCAAAGCCCCGCTGCCAGCAGGTTGGCCGCCAGCTGCCCTGCATATAGCAGTGCTCCCAGTGAGGTACTGCCCAACAGCAGCCCGCCGATATAACCCACCACGAACCCGGGGCCGGAGCAGCAGCCCAGCATCATCAGCAGCGCGGCATCCCGGGCCGATATGCGCCCGGCCACCCGCAGCTGTGCCGTCAGCCGGGCACACACTGCGTACCCGCCCAGCCAGGAGGCCAGCAGCGCTGCGGCTGTATCCTCACTTTGCAGGCCCAGCAGACGAGCCTGCGGGCGCAGCAGAGCTTTCGGTAAGGCCATGCCCACCAGCAGCTCACACACCACCATAAAGGGGAACAGCGCCGGGAGCAGGCTGCCCACACACAGCCGGGCACCGTCCGCAAAGCCCTTTGCCGCTGCCTGCGGCCTGCTTAGCAGCCCCAGGCAAAGCAGGGCCAACGCCGCCATTTCCAACCACTGCCGCCGCAAAAGATGGTTCATAACTCGCAGCCCTCCGCGTATATTGTTACTGAAATTGGGACTTTTTGCAAAGGAGGGAACGCCGATGAAGCTGCGCAAGCTAACCAAAAAGCGTTCCCGACAACCGTTGCTCTCCCCGGGGGATCTGTTTGCTCAGCCGCCCGCCGCCTTTTATCGCCTGCCGGAATTTGAATTGCGCGGCAGCAGCCTGCTGACCCGCGGCTGCCGCCGGGTGCTGGAATTCAGCCCCGAAAAGATATGCCTGGACATGGGCAGCTTTACAGTAACATTTTATGGCGCGGCGCTGCAAATAGAATCCCTGACCGGAAAAAGCCTGATCCTGACCGGCAAGATCCACCACATCGACTTTGCCAACAAGTGGGGTGAGAAGCCATGAAGACCCGCCTGCACACCGCCGATGTGCTGACCTTCACGCTGACCGGCGCGGAAACCCAGCGCGCCCTGACACTGGCGGCCCTGCATGACATTCGGCTGTTCCATATCCGTACGTTGCCCAGCGGAGTTCAGGCGCAGATAGCCGGGGTCGATTGGCCGCGGCTGCAAGCGCTGCTGGGGGACGACCGCTGGACCGTAAAGCTGCTGCAATGCCGCGGGCCGGGCGGATTTTTGGAGCAGCTGGCCTTACGTCCCGGCCTGCCACTGGGTGCAGCCTGGGCGTTTTTGGTGACACTACTGCTTAGCCGTTTTGTCTGGACGATCGATTTTGAACCGCTGGATGCTGACGCACAAGCCAGCCTGCGCCAGCTTTTGGCAGGGCAGGACATCTGTGAGGGCACACTGCTGACCAAGGACGCCCTGGCTCAGGTCCAGGCTCTCGCCCTGCAGCAAAGCGACCGCTTTGGCTGGATCAGCCTAAATTTCACCGGTGGCCGCCTGTTTGTGGAAAGTACCGAGGCCGAGCACCAGACCATAGAATCCCCGCCGACCCAGACCGCACTGTACGCGGCAGCGGCGGGGGAGGTCACCGCCATTGAAGCCGAAAGCGGTTTTTGTGCCGTGACCGTCGGCCAGCAGGTGCAGGCGGGGGACCTGCTCGTAGATGTGCAGCGATTGGACCGCAAGGGTAACCCGGTGCTGCAGGGGGCCTCCGGCCGGGTGTTGGCCCGGGTAGAGAAAAGCTACAGCGCCGCGCAGCCCTACTATCCCACACAGCTCACGCTGACCGGGCGCAGTGTTGCCGCGGAAAGCTGGCAGCTGCTGGGACGGGAACTTTACCGGACGGAGGCACCCGCCGACTACACCGGCACCACCGAGATTGACTACCTGCCGCTGCACATCGGCCGCGTCACGCTGCCGGGCGTTATCCAGCGCACAACCACCTGGGAAACTGCCGCCACGCCCTGCCACTACAGCGAGTCCACCGCCCAAGCACTGGCCCTGCGGGCCTGCCGGGCACAGCTGTACAGGGAGTTCCCGGACGCTATCATCGAAGCAGAACGCCGCAGTATCGACCCAGGAGAGGCTGCCGCGGCCTGCACTGTGACCTACATTTTTTGCGCAAATATCGCTGAAAAGCCGTAAAATATACCACTTTTTCCCTGTTCTTGTAGGAACGTCAAAAGGTGTTGAAAAATTTTGTGCAACATTCACAGTTTCTTTTGCGAAAAACTGTGATATAATCTAAATGTAGAAATGTAGTACGCAGGGAGGATCACCATTTGGCAGAGCGTTCTATTGAACTGGACAGCATCGAGCTGGCCGCCGCGATTTTTGGCAATTGCGATCAAAATATCCATCTTCTAGAGAAGGAGTTTCACGTAACCGCTGTGTGCCGTGGCTCTGTGCTGCGGTTCACCGGTGCCGAAGCGGACGTTGACGCCGCCGCCCATGCGGTGGACGGCATGGTCACCCTGATGGAAAATCACACCCCGCTGGAAGAACAGACCGTGCGCTACTGCATCAGCCTGGCCCGCGGGGGCGAGGAAAAGCGCCTGCGGGAACTGACCGACGATTTCGTTGCCGTCACCGCCAAGGGCCGCCCCATCCACCCCAAGACCCTGGGGCAGAAGGAATACCTGGCCGCCATCCGCAGCCACGCCATTACCTTCGGCGTGGGGCCTGCGGGTACCGGCAAAACCTACTTGGCGGTCGCTATGGCGGTAAAAGCCTTTAAATCCAAGGACGTCAGCCGTATTATTCTGACCCGCCCTGCGGTAGAAGCAGGCGAAAAGCTGGGCTTTCTGCCCGGCGACCTGCAAAACAAGGTCGACCCCTATCTGCGCCCGCTGTATGATGGGTTGTTTGACCTGCTGGGGGCGGAGACCTTCCAGAAATTGTTTGAAAAACAGGTCATTGAGGTAGCACCCCTGGCCTACATGCGCGGCCGCACGCTGGACGATGCCTTTATCATTTTGGACGAAGCGCAGAACACTACCCCTGAGCAGATGAAGATGTTCCTGACACGTATGGGCGTGGGCAGCAAGGTGGTCGTGACCGGCGATGTGACCCAGGTCGACCTGCCGGATAAAGTGCGCAGCGGCCTGGTGGACGCCTTGCAGGTGCTGCGCGACGTGGACGGCATTGCCCAGGTGCGCCTGACCGAGAAAGACGTTGTGCGCCACCGCCTGGTGCAGCAGATCGTCAAAGCCTATGAAAAAGCCGCAGCCGGTACGCTGCGTTGAAATCGAACCAATACACAATCACATAAACAGGAGGTTGATCCCTATGTCCAATAAGGTGTTGATCACGAACGATCAGAATGTTGTAAAGATCCCCTCAGGGCTGCGTATCCTCATCCGCCGCAGCTGCAATGCTGTGCTGGACTTTGAAAAGTTCGACGGTCCCGCGGAGATCAGCGTTACCTTTGTGGATAACAACCGCATCCACGAGCTGAACAATGAGTATCGCCACAAGGACTCTGCCACCGATGTGCTGAGCTTCCCCCTTGGCGAAAATGGCGAGTATGACATCGACGAGGACAACGGCTGCAAGCTGCTGGGCGACATCGTCATCTCGATGGAGCGCGCCATGGAGCAGGCTGAGCTGTACGGCCACAGCCTGCAGCGCGAGGTTGCATACCTGACTGTTCACTCGATGCTGCATCTGCTGGGCTACGACCACGAGGCAGGCGGACTGGAGGCTGTGCGTATGCGCGAGAAAGAAGAAGCTGTGCTGATTCAGCTGGGCCTGCCGCGCACCGTTTCCTACACCAGCGATGAGATCTGATTTAGCGCGCTTTGCGCGCGGCTTTGTCTACGCATGGAACGGCATCCGCGCCGCAGTAAAAGAGGAACGGAACTTCCGTTTTCACCTCTGTGCTGCCTTTTACGCGTTTGTGGCGGCCTACTGGGCCGGGCTGAGTGCCGTGGAAACGGCGCTGATTGCGCTTTGCGTAGCGGCTGTTATGGCGCTGGAGCTAATGAACTCTGCCGTGGAGCGCGCCGTGGACAAGCCCGACACCACCCACTGGTGGACCGCCGGGGCCGCCAAGGATATGGCGGCCGGAGCAGTACTGGTGATGGCCATCGGCACGGTCATTGTGGCCGTCTGCCTGTTTGGGCCGCGATTGGGCGTGCTGTGGGCTGCATTTACCGCGCGTTGGACCCGCCCGGTGGGCATTTTGCTCTCGTTGCTGATTTTTAGTAAATTTATCTTCCAATCTTCCAATTCAACACAGAAAGGCGAACAACCGAATGGCAAAACCGATTCCTGAAATGCCCAGCAGTGTCTTTGTGGCGCTGGTGGGGCGGCCCAACGTGGGCAAATCCAGCCTGACCAACTACCTTGTGGGGGAAAAAGTCGCTATTGTGACCCAGAAGCCGCAGACGACCCGCAGCCGCATCACCGGCGTTATCACCAAAGGCCCGGTGCAGTACGTGCTGATGGATACCCCCGGCATCCACGCCGCCCGCAACAAGCTGGACGCCCGTATGACCCAGACCGCCGCCGCCAGCCTGAAAGACGTAGACGTGACCATGATGCTGTTTGAGCCGGCCGGGGAACTGACCGACTCGGAGCTGACGATGATCAAGGCGCTGCAAAAGGGCGGCCCAGCGATTGCTGTCATCAACAAGGTGGACCTGCTGGACAACTTTGCCGCGCTGGAAGCCCGCAAAAAGCAGGTAGAAGAATTCGGCTGTTTTGACCACATCGTCACCATCTCTGCCAAGGACGGCACAGGCTGCGACGATTTGTTTGCCCTGCTGAAGCCCTATGGCAACGAGGGCCCGCACTATTTTGACGATGACGCCTTCACCGATATGCCGGAGAAGGAGCTGGTGGCTGAGCTGGTGCGTGAAAAGGCGCTGCTGTTCATGCGGGAGGAGATTCCCCACGGCATCGCAGTGGTGGTCGAGCGCTTTAAAGAGCGCCCCGACAAGGATCTCATTGACATCGATGTGGACATCTACTGCGAGCGCAAGAGCCATAAGGGTATGATTATCGGCAAGGGCGGCCAGATGCTGAAAAAGATTGCCTCGGCAGCCCGCATGGATATTGAAGAACTGCTGGGTGTCAAGGTCAACCTGCAGTGCTGGGTCAAGGTGCGCGAGGATTGGCGCGATAACGAGCAGCTGCTCAATTCGTTGGGATTCGCCAAACCCTGACCGCCGCCTGACACCCCGGTCAGACAACTTTTCCGCCACCTCTCATGCTATACTCAAAAGCAGGAAGGGAGGCGGCCGCTATGAAAGACCCCGCCGCGGATTGGGCACGGTTCGTGCAATCCGGCAGTATTTTTGATTATCTCAACTATAAAGCTGGGCAGCTGACGCAGGAGGACGCTTATGCCAATTGCAACAACGGGGCTGATCCTGCGCCAGGTCAAGGTGGGGGAGGCGGACCGCATCCTGACGATCCTGACGCCTGATCTAGGCGTCATCTCCGCCTCGGCCAAAGGCAGCATGCGGCTGAAGAATAAGCTGTTCAGCGCCACAGGGCTGTTCTGTTACTCAGAGTTCAGCCTGACCAGCGGCCGCAGCCATTATTTCATCGATGCCGCGCAGATCAAAAACGTGTTTCATGGCATTTCCGCCACGGTGGAAGGCATGGGGCTGGCCTCTTATATGGCCGAGATTGCAGCTGAGCTTTCACCTGCGCCGCCGGAGTCGGAAGCACAGCTGCGGCTGCTGCTCAACTGCCTGTATATGCTCAGCGAGCAAAAGCGCCCGGTGCGGATGCTGAAAGTGATCTATGAGCTGCGCTCCATGACGTTGGCCGGGTACATGCCCGATGTGCTGGCCTGTTCCGGCTGCGGCAAATACGATGGGGGAGAGTTTTATTTGGATCCTATCGCTGGTAATCTGCTGTGTGCAGCGTGTGCTGACAAGGCGCGGCATCTGCCCAATCTGGACGAAGGCGCGCTGTATGCGTTGCGCCATATCTGTCTGGTCGAGGATAAAAAGCTGTTCTCGTTTACGCTTTCCGATAGCAGCTTAAAAGACCTGTCCCGCGTGAGCGAGCAGTATGTGCTGGCCCACCTGGAACACAAAATGAAAAGCCTTGATTTTTTGAAAACTGTACTCGAATAAGGAGAAACACTATCCCACATGGATACCGCATATAAAAAAACACTGGAATTGGACAAGGTCCTGGCCCGTGCCGTGCAGCTTTGCGCCTGCCGGGAGACCAAGGAAATGATGCAGGATCTGCAGCCCTGTGAGACCCCTGAGGACGAACGCTACGCTCTGGAGCAGACCAACGCCATCAACAGCCTGCTGATCAAAAATGGCAGCCCGCGCTTCGGCTCTGTCTCCGAGGTGCGGCGCGTGGTCGCCCATGCCCAAAAGGGCGGCATCCTCTCGATGGGGGAATTGCTGGAAATTGCCGCCGCGCTGCGCAATTTTGCAGGCCTGAGCCAGTGGTACGGTCTGAGTGAGCATGACATGATGCCCACCGATGACCTGTTCTATTCTCTGGCGCCGCAGCCGGTGCTGGAGCGCCAGATTTCCGACAGCATCATCTCGCCGGAAGAAATGGCCGACACCGCCAGCACCACGCTGGCCGACCTGCGCCGCAAGATCCGCCAGACTGAGGACTCCATCCGCACCAAACTGGATGCCATCATCAAAAACTCCACCACCAATAAATTTTTGCAGGACGCTGTGGTTTCGCTGCGTAACGGTCGTTATGTCGTGCCTGTACGTGCTGAGTATCGCGGCGAGGTCGGCGGCGTCATCCACGACGTTTCCTCCTCCGGTGCTACCGTCTTTGTAGAGCCTACCGCTGTGGTCGAGGCCAATGCCCGCATCATGCAGCTGCGTGCGCAAGAACAGGAGGAGATCACCCGCATCCTGTCCGCTTTCTCGGCGCAGGTGGGCTCGCTGGAGCCGCAGTTCAGCTACAGCTATGATGCCATGCTGAAGATCGATCTGCTGCTGGCTAAGGCCCGTCTGGCCATTGAGCAGGGGGCTTTCATGCCCGCTGTCGGCGATACCATCCACTTTAAGCTGAATAAGGCCCGCCACCCGCTCATCGACAAGAAAAAGGTCGTGCCGGTGGATATTGCCCTGGGCGACGAATACGACACGTTGGTCATCACCGGCCCCAACACCGGCGGCAAAACCGTCTCACTGAAAACGGCAGGTCTGCTCAACGCCATGGCGCAGTACGGCTTCCTGATTCCAGCACACGAGAGCAGCGTTGTCTGCAACTTTAGGGAATACCTGGTAGACATCGGCGACGAGCAGAGCATCGAACAGAGCCTGTCTACCTTCTCCGGCCATATGAAGCGCATCAGCGGCATACTGGAGCTGGCCGGGCACGGCACGCTGACCCTGCTGGATGAGCTGGGTGCCGGTACTGACCCCGCCGAGGGCGCTGCGTTGGCTGTCAGTATCCTGGAGCAGCTGCGCCGCCAGGGCAGCCTGCTGATGGCTACCACCCACTACGCCGAAATGAAAGTTTACGCGCTGGAAACGCCCGGTGTCGTCAACGCTAGCTGTGAATTCAACGTAGAAACGCTGATGCCTACCTATAAGCTGAGCGTCGGCGTGCCCGGTAAGTCCAACGCATTCCTTATCAGCTCCAAGCTGGGCATCCCGCAGAACATCATCGATGCGGCCCGTAGCCACATGTCTAACGACGATAAGCGCCTGGACAGCGTGCTGGCCCAGCTGGATGATTTGAAGCTGCAGTTGAAGGTCGCTCAGGGTGACGCCGAAAAGGCCCGCTATGAAGCTGAACACGCCCTGGAAAGCGCCGAGAAGAAGCGCGACGAGCTGATCAAGAAGGGCGAACAGGAGTTGGAAGATGCCCGCCGCCGCGCCCATGACCTGATGCAGAACGTTCAGAACGAGGCCTACGCCCTGACGGATGAGCTGCGCCGCATCCAGAAAGACGAAAAGACCAACGCTGCCCAGCGTGCTGTCCGCGCCCGCGAGATTGCCCGCAAGGACACTGAAACACTGCTGAAAAAGACCGATTCCAAGCCTAAGCCCGCCCGTGAGTTCGTGCCCCTGAAAGAGGTGCAGATCGGGCAGGAAGTACTGATTGCCGAGCTGAACCAGCTGGCTACCGTTACCGCCCGGCCTGACCGCAACGGCATGGTGGAAGTACGTGCCGGCATCATGAAAACGAAGGTGCCTCTCTCCGGTCTGTGCGCCCCGGACAAAATGGACAAGCGCCCGGCCCGCGAGCCGCGCCGTTCCAGCACCCGCGTGCAGCTGGATAAATCCCGCAAGGCCAGTATGGAGATCAACCTGCTGGGCTACACCGTGGATGAAGCTTTGGCCGAGGTGGATAAGTTCCTGGACAGCGGCATGCTGCGCGGTCAGCAGACATTGTACATCATCCACGGCAACGGCACTGGTGCACTGCGCACTGCCATCCAAAAGCACCTGCGCACCCACAAGGCAGTCAAAAGTTTCCGCCCCGGCCGCTATGGCGAGGGTGAAAACGGCGTGACCGTGGTAGAATTGAAATAATGCTAGACATTTTATAGGACAAACGCATGTTTTTGCCCATGGCGCTGCAGTGCGCTGGCATGGTACACTTTCAAATATAGAAAATGTGCCCTGCACAGAAAAACGAAAGCGAGTGAACCGCTTTGAGCTTGGATTATAATGCAACCCGCAGCTTTACCATGACACTGGCCCACCGTGCGGTGGGGGACATCCGCCGCGGTGGATTCCGACAGCTGCGCAACTACGTAGATATGTGTTCTTCGCTGGCCAAACGGCCGCAGCAGAAGGACTTTTTTGCCTACGCCCAAAAAGCCCTGCAGCGCACCGACAGCTGCTACTACAGCCTGGTGCATAATCTGCTGGATACTGTGGACGAGGATCGGCTTTGCACGGTCGGCGTCAACATGGGCTTTGGCGGGCTGATCTACGGTGCCAGCGAGATGAAGAAGCAGGCCGATGTGGATGGCAAGCCTTTCTCCTGGATCACGGCCGCCCACTGCGGCGACCCGGCCCTCCCGGCGCTGGTAGCAGCTGCCGAGAAAAAGGGCAGCTTTGTCTGGGTACTGGATGCCACTGAGGGCGACCCTTCCGAGGCTGCCAGCCTGGCAAAGGCGTTCCCCAAGTGTGCGTTCGGTGTGCTGGCCGCGCCGGAAGCCCTGACACCGGATCGCGTTGCCCAGCTGGCAGAATGTCTCAATGTAGTGGTGCTGCCGCTGCTGCAAAGCCCGGAGTTGACCCCCGATGTCTGCCATGCGGCCCGCGCTCTGAAAGCCAAGCAGATGCTGTATATGCTGACGGTCCTGGTGGATGACACCTGCGCCGAGGAAGCTTTGCAGGACGATTGGATGGAGAGCGTAGCCCAGGAGGCCCGCCTTTGCATGTATGCCCGCCGCCCCGGTATTTCGCCGGAGAAGAGCGAGGTTCTGCGCCGTGGCATCGTGGCCGGCCGCCTTGAGACCGGCAAGCCGGTGCTGCTGCTGGATTGGGACGCTGACATTACCTACCTCAACCACCGCATTTCTGATAACGCCGTGTGGGGCAGTGCCCTGCAGGAGGGGCAGACCTTCCCGCTGCAGCTGCACACAGGAGAGTAACCCCGCAGCCGCAAGATACGTATAACAAAAGCCGATTCCTTATCGCCTCGATGCGACAAACAAGGAATCGGCTTTTTGTTATGCTTGTAAGGGCTGCCGCTAAGTCATCCAAATCACTGGGGCAGTTTGCCTGGTTCATGCGTTTCGTCCAGTTCACCGCGCAGGATCAGCTCCAGCTCATCGACAGAGAGCAGCGGCACTGCCTGGGATGGACGGGTCGTGTTGGTCTTCATGCCGCCCAGCACCCACGGCTGCAAAATTCCCATCAGGGCACCGGCAAAAAAACGGCCCACCAACAGGTTTTCATCGGCACCAATGCCGGGGCGCAGCTCTTTGGCGCGCTGCATAAAGATGGAGGAAAGGTAATCAAATATGTACTGCTGCAAGCTGTTCTGCCCGGTATAGGCCAGTGCGTTGCAGTAAAACACTTTATTTTCCAGCAGGTAATCTTCCACAGCTTCCAGCAGGGCATTCCAGCTGGCATAGGCCGAGCGTTCCACCAAAAACTGGGTCACGCCGCTTTGGAAGTACCAGTTCACCAAATCGTACTTATCCTCAAAATGATAGTAAAAGGTATTGCGCCCGACCCCGGCGTGGTCCACAATATCGTTGACTGAGATCTTTTCCAGCGGGGTGGTCGTCATCAAATCCATCAGGCTCTGGGCTAGCAGGCGCTTTGTCTGATTTGAACGCGGCATGGCAAATACTCCTTACAGCGAAATAGAATCGTACAACGTTATTATAGCATAATGTGCCTGCAATTTGCAAATTTTCCGGGGGCTTATATGGATTATTTTTCCGAAATTTAGCGCTAAATTCGTTAGGACATTTTTTCCAATTTGTTCAGTTTCGCGCTTTTTTGCGCATGTCCGCCGCTTTCAATTGCACAAAAAACGGCATTTGCCCATGTACAATAGCACGAAAAAAGGCATAAAATGGTTGCACAATCAAGAGTTAAAAGGAGCAGACGATTATGGCAATGAATAAAGTGGTCCATGCGGCACAGCGTGCAGCGTTCAGCGCTGCCATCGACGCTACCATCAACGCCGTCCGTGGCAAGGGCCCTGAAAATATGGCCGAGCAGGCTGTTAAGCTGGTCAACCTGGCACAGCCCTTGCTGGCAAAACGTTATCCCGACGCCAACTGGGACGCCGTCCGTGCTTTCGTATCCGACCCCAACAGCAAGTGGATGCAGTATGCCTACCGCGCCATTAATGAGATCGACCCCCACATCCTGAAAATGAACACCTTGAACCTGGTGTACGAGGGTATGTTCGCTGGTTATAACTACGTCATGGAACTGCGCGAAAAGTACGATTGCAACATGCCGTGGATCCTGCTGTTTGACCCCACCTCCGCCTGCAACCTGCACTGCAAAGGCTGCTGGGCTGCCGAGTACGGCAACCGCCTGAACCTGAGCTTTGAGGACATGGACCGTATCGTCACGGAGGGCGAGGAACTGGGCATCCACTGGTACATGTGCACCGGCGGCGAGCCCACCTGCCGCAAGGAGGATCTGTTCAAGCTGGCTGAGAAGCACCAGAGCTCGGTCTTCCACCTGTTCACCAACGGCACCCTGATCGACCAGGCCTTCTGCGACCGCGTCAAGCAGCTGGGCAACATGGCCTTCTTCATCTCCATTGAGGGCATCGGTGATGCTACCGATGATCGCCGTGGTGCCGGTGTTTACGACCGCGTCATGCATGCCATGGATCTGATGAAGGAGAATGGCCTGCTGTTCGGTACTTCCATCTGCTACACCAGCGCCAACTACAAGGCTGTTACCAGTGATGAATTCATGGATATGCTGATCAGCCACGGCGTGCGCTTCAACTGGTACTTCCACTACATGCCCATCGGTGACGGTGCCAACGTCAACCTGATGCTGAACGCCGAGCAGCGTGAATATATGATCCACCGTGTACGCGAGATCCGCGGCTACACCGGCGGTAAGCCCATCTTCTGCATCGACTTCCAGAACGATGGCGAGTACATCGACGGCTGCATTGCCGGCGGCCGCCAGTACGCCCACATCAACCCGGCCGGCGATGTGGAGCCCTGCGTCTTTATCCACTACTCCA
>ERZ1026874.188-NODE-188-length-42521-cov-22.376042_pt1 | contig 42521 bp, 30 predicted proteins | sample MGYA00380167_ERZ1026874 | MGnify/ENA primary metagenome ERZ1026874 (study PRJEB33269, sample SAMEA4719803) | human gut metagenome | biome: human-associated habitat; feature: organic feature; material: feces | place: Cameroon | collected 2013-10 ...
TCTTAATAATCTTTCGTTTTTCTTAGTCTTTCCTGTATACAGAACCCGGAGCCTGCATCAATCCCTCTATGTCTGTCTATTAGAATAAACTTTATAAGCGCTATCTGATTTCGTCCGCACTCGAAAAAGAATCCCTACGCTAAATCTTTATTTAGTGGAATCAGTATCCTCAGCTCAAACCAGTTATCTCTAACCCCTGCTGTCACAGACCCACCATATTTCTTTACTGTACTCTGAATACTTTTCATTCCGAATCCATGAAATCTTTTATCTTTTTTTGTTGTCTGTGGAATTCCTTTTTTAAACACAATTTTTTCTTCGCAATAATTTTCTATACGAATTCTTAGAAATTTTTTCTGTTGTGATACTGACAAGTGAATCAGGCGCTTTTCTTTTTCTCGTATTTTTTCTGTACTTTCAATAGCATTATCCAGAATATTACCAAACAATGCACTGATATCCATTTCTGCCATAAAATCAAGAAGTGTTCCATCTGCCACACAAGTAAATCCGATGCCTTTATTCTGGCAGTACAGACTTTTGCTTGTAAGCACCGCATCAAGAACCTTATTTCCTGTCTTGTTCTGAGCTTCGTAAGACTTGATTTCTTTCTCCATCTCTTCCAAATATTGCGTTGCCTTCTCATTATTAGCTTCTGCTTTAAGAAGCGTAATCTGATGCTTGAGGTCGTGATACTTCTGATTCACGATTTCTATACTCTCCTGAGATAATTGATAATTTTTATACTGCATTTCCAAAATATTTTGGAGCGTATCCACTTCAAATTTCATCTGAAGTTCTCTGACTTGGACATGATAAGCATACAACACTGCCAATCCACTCAAATCTACAAGCGTACGTATAGTGAACATTTCTCCCGCAAAACGACTGCTAAACAGAGTATCTTGATCAAGATAGCTGATATTACTTACAGCAAAAACAGCAGCTGTAATAATAATTACAGTAAGAAGTTCTCTTTTATTGATACTAATTTCTTCAACATCTTCCTGCAAGTGCCTTTCCAGCAAATATAGTATCCCAAAAACAACCAGATAGATACCCAGTAATCCTATCCATTTCCACCCACTCCATGCAGAAAGACCATTCTTAACAGTAATACAATAAAAATAGATCTGCCAACTAAGTGATGCAGCAAATTCTCCGCTAATAAATGCCCTTGCACAATAATAACCTGCTTCTTTCCATTCAAATTCGCAACAGAAATGTATATAGAGCAGAAGAAGAAAAATCGTTACCATCATACTCGGAAGAAACAGACTTTGCCTGATTCCGTCTGTTGCTTCCATAAATCCAACGATTGCAGCCAAAAATCCAAAATGTACAAACCACTGTTTCCAGCCTTTCATCTGTCCCCTCTGCCGGTTTGTTCTAATCACAAGAAATGCTGCTAAAAAATAAGCAATGGAATAGTAATATCCAGGTGTATTAATAAATGTTATTCCATTCATTATCTTCCCACCTCATTCATATAATCATTCAGGGCATCCAAAAAAGCCTTTTTCCTTGAACGGCTCACTTGGATCACATCTGAATCAACTGTTACATCACTTCCGTGAAAATCTTCTACATATTCCAGATTCACAAGATAACAACGATTACAGCGAAAAAATTTTGTTTCATCAAGTGCATCTTCTACCTCTTTCATGCTTCCTTTTGTTACCACATTTTCATCTGTCATATGAAAAATCAACTCATGATCTACGACCTCTATATAACATATCTTATCAACATCTAATTTCTTCTTTCCACGTTTTTGTGCTACTGCAATATAATTTGTCTCTTTTTTCTTCACACGTGTCAAGGCACGATCAATTCTCTGCGAAAAAGCAAAGTATGAAATTGGCTTAAGAACATAATCTAATGCATCTACCTTATACCCCTGAATTGCATACTGCGGCATATTCGTAATAAATATAATCACTACTTCACTGTCTTTTTCTCGTATTCTCTCTGCTGCAGTCATACCGTCCATAAATGTCATCTCTACATCCATTAAAATAATGTCAAAATCAGCCGAATAATCGGTAACTATATCCTCTCCATCTGGAAATAAAGTAACCTTTAATTTTCGATTTGTCTCTGTTCCATAACGTCCAAGATATTCTTTCAACTGTGCTGCATATGCTTTATCATCCTCCACTACTGCAATACGAAGCATACAATCCCCTCCTGATTTCATCCTTTTTTACTTTTTTCGCACTTACGATCTATTATTTTTTAGAATAGTTAATCTTATCTTTTCTGTCAAGTTCTGCATTTTTGCATGTTACGATTCACGCTTTGTTTAATTGTTTAATGATCTATGCCGATATTATTTTCTCTTCATATGCAAATAGCAACATAGACGGTTCCTGTTTTCCAAGAACCGCCATGTCGCATAATGTATAGTTTTTCAAATCCATCTGAATATCTTTTATTCTTCTGTTTTCACTACCTTGAAGAAAGAACCGATAATATTGAGCAAAATTGCTACAAAGCAACAGATCATACCAACAATCGCACTGGACAGATCGCTCATTGTCTGTGCATTTCTCTCAAAAGAAAGGATTGTTGCAATGCTATTGACACGAGCTGTGATAAACTGTGCAAATGCCACCATCAGAAGTGCTCCGCTCACAACTGGAAGCACATCCACAACAAGGCTTGCGCCTGCTTTATTATATCCAATGATATAAACCAATTCCAGAAGGATTGCCACAATCAGGCATCCTACAATCACTGCATTTACACCAAGATTACTGAAATAAGCCGTATTACAGTTAATCAGATAAAAGACGGTTGCTGCAACTGCGGCAATCACTGCCAGAGCTGCGAAATAAAAACCAACGGATTGTTTCTTAATAAAACTCATCTTCTCTGCCCCCTTATTTATTCTTCTTTGTACTCTTAAGATACATTGCAATTGCTGCAAGTGTCAGAAGTGCAAAAACTACCTCTGCTGCTGTCAGTGCGTTATCATACCATGTTCTTACATGCTCAATGCGGGATGTGGAATTCAGTCCATCCATTGCATTGGAATTTGCAAGTGCATAGTTCTGCCACAGCATATCATTCTTCAGATCCTGCATCAGCTCTGCATCTTTGCTCACATTTTCCAGTGTCCAGTAGTCCCATTTTGCACTGACTGCCTCCATTGTGCTGTCACCTGTATTACATGTCATTGTCACACCACAATGTGCTGCTTCTTTCAGTACAGCATAGTTTGCATCCTGAATGAAGTCCTCACTGATCAGTCCCTGGAATCCCCATTCTTTACGAAGGATATTCATGAGAAGTCCGTAATGGGCATTTCCAGCTGTACATCCAATGCGGTTGAATGTTGTCATGACTGCAAGTGTCTGTGCATCTTCTACAGAAGCCTGTGTTCCACGAAGTTCGTTCTCACGTGCTTTCTGTTCTGTCATAAATGTTGCGATACCGGAACGATTGATCTCTGTATCATTGAATGCAAAATGCTTCGGTGCGATCAGGACACCGTATTTCTGTGCTGCTGCAATATAGTTAGATGCCTGATAAGCTGTCAGTACTGCATCCTCTGAATAATACTCATGGTTACGTGCATTGTATGGCGTACGGTGAAGGTTTGTTCCTGCTCCCCAGAAGATTGTCAGGTTTGACCACAGGGAGTAATTTCCGATCACCTGTCCATACTCTGTTGCCAGCTGTTTGCTGAATGTCTGGGCAATCACCGGCTCACATGCCATGGTTCCAAACTTGTAATTCAAATTCTTGTCATCCGGGTCAATTGCACACGGATCTGCTGAGCTTGTATCTGTATTTGCATACTGTCCAAGTGTGTAAGAGTTAAATCCATTCGGTCCGTCATTCTGTACTGCTTCCGGTGAGGAGATAGACTCAATCGGTTTTGTGCTCGTTCCACCGAATCCTACACGGATCATACAGTCTTCCAAAGTGATCTGATCCATAAGCTGGGACCATTTCTCATCTGTGATATCTGTCACACCTTTCAGATCCGCAAGTGTCAGCCCATTATCTGCACCAAATGTTACGGAATCCGTATCTCCCTGCTCTGTAATCTCATAAGTATCGTTCTGCATGATCTGAACCATCTCATCTGTTGCGGTCAGATCTTTGTATGTCTTCGGGAAGGTTCCGCTCCAGTCATTTCTTGTAAGATATGTAACGGTATCTGGCATATAAGTATTCAGATCCATATCCTGAAGCTGATTCTCTACTGCTGTTCCATTCTCTGTCTTGGCAAATGTTGTTGTATCCATTGCTGCAAGATTCCAAGATTTTACATTTGTAGCATTTCCTGCTGATGTCATTCCGTTGGACTCGCTGTATCCCTGTGCTGCAAGGACGTTATTTACAGCCTCATGTGCACCATTTCCAATTGTGAAATAATAGTCACCTGCATCCAGAATGTAATTTCCTGTTGTTCCAGCTTCATTTGCTGCCGTGCTGTCCCAGCTTGCCATATCCTGTGCATCTGCTGTGATTGTTACTGTTGTGGATTCACCTGGTGCAAGTTCGTCTGTCTTCTCATAGTCAAGAAGCTGAACTGCTGCCTTCTCTACCAGATGTTCTTTATCATAATCGGTATAAGGAGTAGAAGCATAAAGCTGTACTACATCTTTACCTGCTACATCACCTGTGTTTGTTACTGTTACTTCTGCCGTTACTTTCTTGTTCTCAAGGTCTACATTCAGACTGTCCAGTGTCTGTGTAAATGTTGTATAAGAAAGTCCATAGCCGAATGGGTAAGAAACTTCACTATTGTAGGTCCATGCGCCACCTGTGGAGCTTCCTACACTGTCGGATGCATTTCCCTGTCCGAGAACTGTATCCGCATAACGTGTCTCATAATATTTGTATCCTGTGTAAATGCTCTCTGCCTCTACAATCTCAGAGTTGATTGAATAATCAGAGTCTGCGTTTGTCCATTCATAATCACCATAGTTCTGTGCTGCCGGTGATACAGAATTATCTACTGCGTAAGTATCCGCAAGATGTCCGGATGGATTGGACTCTCCACTGAGCACATCTGCTACTCCATAGAATCCATAGGCACCCGGAAGTCCTACTTCGAGCATTGCGTCAATTCCATCGTTATTCTTGAGTTCATCAATCTCCATCGCACTTGCATTGTTCAGAAGAACGATCACCTTACCACCATTCTCTTCCTTCGCCTTTACTGCCGCGTCAATTGTTGCACGTTCTGTATCAGAAAGTCCGAGAGGATCTGCCTGGTTGAGATCCTGGTCCGGATTCACGCCATCCGTTCCCGGTGTATAGTTGGTATTCTCACCTGCTGCACGGGCGATCGTAACTACCATAACATTATAGTCATTCATACTGTCTTTCCATGCCGGCTCTGTCTTATCCAGCTTCTCCTGTGTTGGTTCAAGGCTTGTAAATGTTCCGCCAACCGCCGGAGATGTGGTACGATAATAGGTTGTAACACCCCACGGAAGTACCGCCTCAGACTTAAAGTCTTCCTTCAGACTTTCATACATTTTCTGGACTGTCGGGTTCAGGCTGTATCCTTTGGCCTCAAATGCCTGAATCAGATCAACTGTATCAGCGTCTGTCCCTTTATTTTCAGCAACTACACTTCCAAAGTCTCCACCCTGCACCGGATAATAGCTTGAAAATCCAAGAAATGTTACCTTCTGTGTCTCATCCTTTGTCAGTGGAAGTGCTCCGCTATTCTTCAGAAGAACGGTTCCCTCTTCACTCATACGCTCTCCCAGATCTTCGATTGAATCCAAAAGTTCTGTTGTACTGCTGTAATCAGACTTATAAGTATAATCGTCCTCTGTCTGATTGTCTGTCACCATCTGTGTGCTCTGTGTTCCAAGGAACTTGTCAATATCCGTACGGAATGTGTCGATCACCATCGATGCGGATAACGACAGTGCAAGAAGTGATGTTCCTGTTGTCGCAACACCACGCCATACGCGGCGCTTTGTCTTTTTCTCTTTCATGATTGCCCTCCTGTAGATAAATATCTATAACAAGTGTCCCTTTTGCCGTTTCCCACATCAACAGTCCTGTCTCTGCTAGTATTGCGTTTCGAGCAGGACACATTGTCATCCATTTTCTTTACTTCTTCGCTTTTGCAGCCTTCGCCGCTGCTTTTGCTTCTGCTTTCGCTTTCTTCTCTGCAAGTTTCTTCTGATACTTCGCCTCTTCTTCCTCGAAGCTTAATCCTTTCTTCTTACAATAAGCTTTCAGCTCTTCTTTTCTTGCCTTTTCTGCCTGACGTTCTGCTTCTTTCTGTTCCAGACGCAGACGCTCCGCCGGCTCGATCCACTCTCCTCCGGCCGCAAGCACTGCTGCCTTCTGGTTCTTAAGAATGGTTGCCTGATCTTCTTTGATGTGCTTCTCTACTTTCAGGAAGCTCATCAGTACAACGATCCCTGCATAACAGATCAGCTCGATTCCAAGGTAGCAAAGTGTAAGCATACTCTGCACACCACCGTTCTGTGCGGCTGCTGTCGCATCGTATCCGCTTGCAGTCAGAAGTGCATTAATGATTCCATTTCCAAGTCCGGTCATACCAACCATGATGGCTCCATACACAGACATCGTAAATCCGTCACTCCGGAATCCATTCTTCGCTTCCAGGTGATCCAGCACATCCGAAAGAAGTGCAAGTGTTACATACATAGCCGGAATGGATCCGATTCCTTTCAGTATAACTCCGATACACACAATCACGAAACTGTGAACGTTCAGAAAGCTTACGAGTCCACCGACTACGGAAACTGCAAGCCCAAGTGTTACAGCTCTCTGTTTTCCAAGTTTGTCTGCGATCGGCCATGCTACGACCATACCGACAGCTGTCGGAAGTCCGCCGATCAATCCCAGTGTTCCCATCGCTGTTCCGGCTGCCGCCTCCGTATTGATTCCGTCAAACATCCATCTTGCGTAGTAGCTCATGGAACCATTTTTCACCAGTCCTCCAAACTGGAAGAGCAGGAAGTAAAGAATAATGATCCACCAGTATTTATTGGAAACACAGGCCTTGATCTGCTGACTCATCGGAAGCTTCTCTTCTTTAATATTCAGTTTCATGTTCTCTTCTGTGATACGTTCTCTTGTAAAGAAGTACTCCAGAAGAATTGCCAGAAATGTTACAATACACAGAACAACCATAACGATTCTCCAGTGGTTGTAACTTGCTGTTGTATCAATCACTCCGTCATGATCCACAAAGAGAAAGCTCTGCAGAAGGATCGGTACAAGAATACTTGCTCCCACACCGACTGCCGCAACACCTGATGCATTGGAAAATGTAGCCAACATTCCTCTGTGATTGGAATTTCTCGTTGACAGTGATACGAGTGAGCTGTGCGCCGTGTAATAAAACGGATATGCGACAGCATAATAAACATTGTAAGAAATGGCAATCCACGCCATCTGTACTGCCGGGCTTGCATTCTCCGGTGTCAGGAACAACAGGGCAATTGCAACGGTAACCAGCGGTGCTGATAACAGCATGTATGGTCTTGCCTTTCCCTGTGAGGTTCTTGTGTTATCCATCAAATGTCCTACCACAAGATTTCCGATAATCACAAAGATTACGGAGATCATCGGGAGAACAGCTGAGAAGATACCGAACTTCGCCGTGTCTGTCCAGCCAAGTACATCAGAATAATACCTGTTCAGGTAGGATCCGAAGATGGCATTGGAGATCAGTGCGCAGAACGGTGCGATAAAATATCCGAGGAGCATCTCCTTTGGTTTTACATTCGCGGATGTGATCTTCGTCCGGAACAACGGATTATCGAAAAATGTCTTCTTCTCCATCTCTCTTTCCTTTCTTGTTTCTTTTCATATAATATTTCATGCTATCCTTTTTCTCAGGTATTCTCTGAAAATGTATAGCTTCCGCTTCCAAGTTTCTTCTCTTCTCCACCCGGAAGTTTCACATAAGCAGTTGTAGAACAAGGGATATCCACATGAAGTGTGAATTTTCCATCTTTTATCCACCATTCACTGGTGACTTTTCCATAAGCTGTGTGGACAACTCCTCTTGCCTGTGTCAATCCACCGCCGACCATCGGTGCAATCTGTACTTCTTTTCCACCGCCGCTTAAATTCTCGATTCCGGCAATTCTTCTATATAGGAAGTCTCCAACTGCTCCATAAGAGAAGTGGTTGAAGGATACCATTCCGCCGGTTCCGTCATCCTCTCCTGTATTACAGGTTCCATCTTCCCGGAGTGCATCCCATCTCTCCCAGATTGTCGTTCCGCCGACCTTCATCTCATACAGCCAGGACGGACAGGTGTCTGTCATCAACATCTTGAAAGCGTCTTCCTCATACCCATTGTCTGCCAGAGCAAAGAGGATATACGGTGTTCCCGGAAATCCTGTTGCGATATGGTAATCATTTTCCCTGACAATTCTTGCCAGATGAGCTGCCGTTTTCTTCTTATCTTCCTCTGAAAGCATTCCGTAATAAAGTGGAAGCACATAGGCTGTCTGGAATTCTTTCTTCACCGTGCAGTCTTTTTCCATCAGGATCTCTCTGTATGCTTCTGATGTCTTCTCACTCAACTCTTGGTAGTAAGCTGCATCTTCCCTCTCTCCAAGAAGTTCTGCAATCTGGGATAAGATCTTGCTGGAATGAGACATACATGCAGTTGCTGTCCATTTTCCGCGTCCCATCCAGGCCCACAATCCGATTCCCGGTGCACACCAGTCACCATAATGATGCAGAAGTTTCCAGATATATTTGTGTTTTCCGACCGATCCAAGACCTGCCCAGAACTTACATGCTTTCATGTAACGTTTCATGGTCGGGTACATGGTCTTCAACAGTCCAAGATCTCCACGCATCTTATACTCTGCCCACGGTGCCAGAATACAGGCATCACCCCAGTGATCCACTGCCATCGGAATCATGATTTCCCACTGTCCCGGAACAACTACCAGCGGAACCGTCACCGGAATTCCTCCGCCTTTGTTCTGCTCACTTCTCACATCCTTGAACCACTTCTCAAGAAAACGGCTCATGTCGAAGTTATAAGCAGCAGTTGGAGAAAACAGTGCAATATCTCCTGTCCATCCCATTCGCTCATCTCTCTGTGGACAGTCCGTTGGAATATCAACGAAGTTGGACTTTGCACCCCAACGGATACTACTCTGCAGCTTATTCACCAGCTCGTTCGAACAGGAGAATTCTCCGTTGTCTTCTACGTCGGAATACAGTGCAATGGCACTCAGCTCCACATCCAGCTCATCCGCGCCTTCCATGCTCACATAGCGAAATCCCATGTAAGTCATTCTCGGTGACCAGCTCTGTTCACCGTCCCTGCAAATATATACGGCTTCCTGTTTTGCACTTCTCAAAGGTTTCGTGAACAGTTCTCCGTCCATCAGGATTTCTGCATGACGGAAAGTAATCTTCTGCCCCTTCTTTCCCTTGATCTTTGCTGAAATTACTCCTGCAAAGTTCTGTCCAAAATCATAGATCAGGACACCACTCGGTGCTCTTGTCACCGAAACCGGATGGAAGACTTCATGCGCCTTTACCGGCGCTCCATATTGTGCCAGAATCTCCGGATGAAGTTTTATCTGCTCCCTGGAAGCCTTGTGCCAGGAGATTTTCTCCATATCAACCGTCGCATCATAGACTTCTCCGTTGTAGAACTCTGTCTCTTTCACAGCTCCGTCCAGTGTCACATCCCAGCTCTCATCTGTTCCTACGATTTCTTCTGTTCCATCTTCATATGTAATCCGGAGTTCACACAACAGTGCCTGTCGGTCTGCATAGTTTCTGTTAACCCTCTTATAAGTAAAAGATCCAACCGCCCAGCCGCCTCCAACAACTGCGACTAATTCATTTTCACCTGCTTCTTTACTTTTCAACTGCTCTGTCACATCATAAGTCTGATATTGAAGCTGATGCTTATAAGAAGTAAATCCCGGTGCAAAGTAAATGTCTCCCACTTTCTCACCATTTAATGCCAGTTCATAAATTCCAAGTGCTGTCGCATACAGTCTTGCCTTTTTAATTTTTCCATTGCATGCAATCTTTTTTCGGAAAGTCATTGTCTTCGGAGAGATCTTCTTCTCTGTGAAATGATACTCCCCATCTGTGATCCACCGTGCCTTCCACGGTGTTTCCATGCGGCCTGTCTCAAATGCCGTCGCAGCCTCTGCTGCTTCCCCTGTATCATCAATCGCCTTCACCACAACCGGATATTCCGTAAAAGGTTCCAGCTTTTTTCCTTTATATGGAACAAGAATCTGAGAATCTGTCTCTGTACTCCAGTCACCGATCCAGATCTTCGCGTTCTTTAATGAAACATTCTGCCGGTCACTTTCCAACTGAAAAGATACCCTCGGCTGCGCACTGTCTGTCACACAGCCCTGACTTAAATGCTCCACTGTCAGTTTGCTGATCTTCAGCATGTATCGTTCCTCCTCCCATTTCCTTTACCAATTTTTCCCGGTGAAATCATGATAGCATTTTCGCTCGTGTGCGGCTAAAAAAACACGTGAACGGTTTGGTTTTTAACGCAATTGGAAGCCTCGGTTTTTTATGCATTTTGTATAGTTTTATGCACTTGTTTTTCTGTTTTAAATTTCTTTTTGTGGTATGTTTTCGCTTATTTTTATGCAATATGTATATTTGTAGCCCGTATTATCGTTTTTTACAGGCTTGTTTTTGTGTACTATTACTTTTCATTTTTATTTTGTTGATTAAGTAGTTTTTACCAATTCGAAATCAATGGAAACACCGAATGGAACATCAAAAACAGGCAAGAAGAATAGGCGCACCCATAGAACATTTAACTGCTGCAGAATACTTATCTCGTTTTCGCAAAAAAGATCGTTTGATACCAATTATTTCTCTCGTCTTTTATTACGGTTCTACTCCATGGGACGGTCCTCGGGATCTGTATGATATGTTCCAATTTGGAGGAAATGAAGAAGATAAAGCTATTTTAAAAAAATACTTGCCCAATTACAAAATTAATCTAATTGATGCAGAACGTATAAATAATCACGAAATCAAATGTTTCACAGAAGATTTACAAGTGATACTAACCATGCTAAAATATAGACATGCAAAAAAGGAGCTAAATGGATATATTAACGATCATAAACAATATTTTCAAAACGTGGATTACGAAACAAGCCAGGCAATAAAAGTATTTTTAAATATGAAATCTATCCCCGGCGAAACTTCTGAACGAAAGGAGACAATCAATATGTGTGAAGCACTTCAGGAAATGTATGATGACGCATTAAAGGATGGTAGTGAAAAGCATCTCATTGAACAGGTGATTAAAAAATATAAGAAAGACAATTCCATAGACGAAATTGCTGATATGCTGGAAGAAAATATTAAAACAATACAACAGATTTATCATGCAATCCAGGCATGTACAGATCCATATACAGTTGACGATGTGTATAAAGTTCTGCATAAGTAAAGATCTACATGGAAGATGAGGAATGCGAAGTATACTTGATTCTATAAAAAAACATTAGATTGCGTTAAAAGGATTGGAAGCCGTGAACGTCAGTTTCCAATCCTTTTTGTTTAACATTTCACTATTTTTCTAATGGAACTCTTACTTTTGTTCCCAGCTTCCCTCCATCTTTTTCACAGACTTCCAGTACCACATCCCCACTTCCGTCAGCCTGTACGACAGCGAGCGCCTCGCCCCAGTACGTATCTGTTTCATCTGTACAATATCCAATCTTGTTATACGGACACGCATTTCCAAGACCTACAAGCTTTCCGCCTCTTACTTTTACTTTCAGGATGCCTCGTTTCAGAGGTTTGACAATACCTGTCCTGTCTGTGTACTGGAGACGGATAAAGACCAGGTGTCCTTTCCGAACACATTTTTCTTCTGCAGTAGCGCGCAGTTCTGTTTCTTTTCCTGCTGTATAAAGTGTGCTTCTTGAAAGTTCTCTGCCTTGTACATCATACGCAATCGCTTCAACCATGCCAGACTGGTACTCTGTCCTGAATTTTGTATTACATGAATTCTTCATCGAATTGCTTCCGACTTTCTTTCCATTTACAAAGAGATCTACCCTGGCTGCCCTTGCATATACTTCAACTTCTGCCCTCTTTCCTTCACACCCCTCCCATGTCCAGGACTCGATTGCATTTGTCATCTTCCATGCAGATGGAGAATGCTTTTCTCCTGTGTGATTCACCGGACGCACTGCAATGACCGGACGGTCTGTCAATTCAAATGCAGTCCTGGTGTATCTTGCTTCCGCCAACGGTTTTCCAGTCAGATCGATTCTTCCACTTCCTGCTGTAATCCACCCTGAACCATGATCAAATTCAGGTGCATAATCTTTATATTCCCATGAACCAACTCCGACCTCTCCGAGATAATCCATTCCAGCCCAGACAAAATCACCTACAATTCTCGGATTCTTCTTGGCCATCTCCCAAAATGTATAAGCATCATCGCAGAAAGTCTCACTTCCAAGAATCAAACGATCCGGATATTTCTTCAAATCGTGCTTGTAGCGGTTAATTCCATAGTTATATCCTGCAATGTCCATATTATCAAATGCACCTCTCGTCTTCACATCACAGCCATAGAACCTTGCCCCTGTCTTCATGAACCCACTTCCCATCAAACCTGCAAGATCATTAAAGAACTGGCTTCCCACTGCCTTCTTTTTCTTCTTTCCCTTTGACTTCTCAGCCTGTTCTGCTTCTTTCTTTGCCTTTTTGTCACTGTAGACACCAAATCCAATAGAACTTAAAAAATTAAAGAAAATGTTAATTCCGCAGGAAACTGGTCTGGAATCATCCAGGCTGTGCAGGTACTCTGTCATCTCTCCCGTCAGACGGATTCCTTTTTCCTGTGCTGTCTCAGATACTTCGTTTCCAGTAGAATACATAATAACCGATGGATGGTTAAAATCTTTCTCCACCATATCTTTCAGATCCTGTTTCCACCAGTCCTTAAAATAGTTCACATAATCGTACTCTGTCTTGTGGATATACCACACATCTACAAATTCATCCATTACAAGCATCCCATGACGATCACACGCTTCGAGAAGTGCTTTAGAACAAGGGTTGTGTGCAGAACGGATCGCATTGTAGCCATTTTCTTTGAGAATACGGATTTTCCGGTCCTCCGCATCAGGATAGCAACACGCTCCCAGAACTCCATTGTCATGATGAATGCAGGCTCCTCGAAGAATCTCACGTTTTCCATTGATTGAGATTCCTTTCTTTTTGTCCCATTTCAGTGTACGGATTCCAAATGTTACTTTTTCAACATCTGTTTCTCCTGCAGACTTAAATGTCACATATAGCTGATACAGATTTGGTGTATCTACACTCCAGAGTTTCGCATCAAAAATAATAAGCTGAGTCTTTACGATTCCCTCCGTATGAATCTCACACTGTACTTTTTTTCCTTTCTCATTTTCCTCAACTTCAAGTTGCACTTCTCCTGCAGCGTTTGTTTCAACTTCCACTTCAATCGCTGCTGGTTCGGTAGTCAATGTGCGGACTCGGATTCCATTCCTCTTAATATGCCGTTCTGATCCTACATACATCCATACCGGACGGTAAATCCCAGCACCGGAATACCATCGGCTGTTCGGCTGATCTGCGTTATGCGCAATCACCTGAATTTTATTTGTTTTTCCAAAGTTCAAGTATTCCTTTGCATCTACATAAAAATTTGTATACCCATAAGGACGATATGCTGCCTTTTTTCCATTCAGATAGACTTCTGCATTATGATAGACTCCCTCGAACTCAAAGCTGATTTCTTTCTCTGCATATTCTTCCGGCACTTCGAATTCTTTTTCATAAATATAATCATATCCTTCGAACCATCCAGTATTGATTCCACCTGCGCTATCTTGTGTTCTCTTCTCAGAAATCATAGCATCATGTGGAATTGTTACTACTTTTTTTGTCGTTTCTTCCCCTGCACGGCAATATGTCCAACCATCATTAAAATCGATCTTTTTCATTTTTCTTTCCTTTTCCTTTTTTACATCTTATCTTCCCATAATGGATTTGTCTGATTTTTAATCGGTCAATTCTTTCTCTGATTTTACAGACATATCATATCATTGATTAAATTGTACTACCAAAAATACACGTAAACTGTCTTTTTTCTATCGCGAAATGTATTTCTTATTCTTTCCCCCTGTTTCACTTTCTACCGACATGTGCTATAATCGTAAAAGTATAGTTGGATTATTTTTTTAAGGAGTATAAAATTATGAAAATCATTGTATTAGCAGGAGGCTTAAGCACAGAACGTGACGTATCACTTTCTTCTGCTGCCGGAATCTGTCGTACATTAGTTGAAAAAGGACATGATGCATTCCTTCTGGATGTATTCATGGGATTAGAGAATGCACCGGAGAATCTGGAGGATGTCTTTACTCTTCCGGATCACGGGCTTGAGATTGTGAAGAATATCAGCACGGAGGAACCGGATCTTGAAGCTGTTAAGGCTTCCCGTCCAGATCAGTCTGACTGTTTCTTCGGACCGAATGTAATCGAACTTTGCCGTCTGGCTGACATTACTTTCCTCGGACTTCACGGTGGAGAAGGAGAGAATGGAAAACTGCAGGCATCTTTCGATCTGCTTGGTATCAAATATACTGGCCCTGACTCCCTTGGATGTGCGGTTGCAATGCACAAAGGTGTTGCAAAACAGATCTTCCTTGAGTCTGGCGTAGACACTCCGGGAGGCGGAACGATTTATAAGAACTCTGAAGATCAGTCTTACCAGTCACTTGGTCTGACACTTCCTGTTGTTGTAAAGCCATGTTCCGGTGGTTCCAGTATCGGAGTTTATATTGTAAATACAGATGAAGAATATGCAGAGGCTCTGAAGAAGTCCTTCCGCTACGAAGATGAACTTGTTGTTGAGCCATACATCAAAGGACGTGAGTTTGCATGCGGTATCATTGACGGAACAGCACTTCCTCCGATCGAGATCATCCCGAAGACAGGATTCTTTGATTATGCGAATAAATACCAGGACGGAGCTACTTCTGAAGTATGCCCGGCTGATATTCCGGAAGAAGTTGCTGAGCGCATGAAGGAACTCACTGTAAAGGCATTCAATGCACTGAAGCTTAATGTTTACAGCCGTGCAGACTTCCTGCTTGATGCAGATGGTAATCTGTTCTGCCTGGAGATGAATACCCTTCCTGGAATGACTTCCGCAAGTCTTCTCCCGAAGGAAGCTAAGGTTTATGGAATCGAATACGGCGATCTTTGCGAACTGATCATTAAGAAGTCCATGGAGGCAAGATATTAATGAAACATATGACATTATCTGAAATCGCAGATGCCTGCTGCGGAATTTATTGCGGTGATCCTGCATTCTTAGACTGTGAGGTCTCAAGTGTTGCGATCGACAGCCGTAAAGTAGTAAAAGATACTCTTTTCGTTGCGATCAAAGGTGCCCGTGTTGACGGACACAGTTTTATCCCGCAGGTCATGGAAGCAGGTGCACTCTGTTCCCTCTCTGAGCAGGATCTTGGTGACGTTGATTATCCTTATATCCGCGTTTCATCCTGCACAGAAGCATTGAAAGACTTAGCTGAACACTATCGCCGTTCCCTCGATATCAAAGTTGTAGGTATCACTGGAAGTGTTGGAAAGACAAGCACAAAAGAAATGATCGCATCTGTACTTTCCGAGAAATATAATGTACTGAAAACAGAAGGAAACTTCAACAATGAGATTGGACTTCCTCTGACTGTATTCAATATCCGTGAGGAACATGAGGTCGCAGTTCTTGAGATGGGAATCAGCCACTTTGGAGATATGAAACCACTGGCTAAGATTGCCCGCCCGGATGTGTGCGTGATCACTAATATCGGATATGCACATCTTGAGAATCTTGGAACAAGAGACGGAATCCTGAAGGAAAAGAGTTCCATGACAGACTACATGAATCCGAAAGGTTCTGTTATCTTCAACGGGGATGATGATAAGCTGAAAAGCTACACTTCCCGTGATGGAAGAACTCCGGTTTATTTCGGTCTTACAGCTTCCTGCCCGTTCCATGTGGAAAATATTGAACGTAAAGGATTAAAAGGAACATACGCTGAGTTTGTTACTCCAACATCCCGTTTCCATGCACATATTTCAATTCCGGGAGATCATATGATCTATAACGCTTTAGCCGGAGTTGCTGTCGGATATGCACTTGGCATGAATAATGAAGAGATTGCCCGCGGAATTGAAAAGCTCGTTCCAATTGCAGGACGTAACAACCTGATTGAAGCAAAACACTACACGATCATTGATGACTGCTACAATGCCAACCCGGCATCTATGAAGTCCTCTCTTGACGTACTTGCATATGCAGACACAAGAAAGGTCGCTATCCTTGGCGATATGGGCGAACTTGGTGCCGATGAGCTTGCGATGCACCGCGAAGTCGGAGCATATGCAGCATTTAAAAACACTGATGTTTTGGTCTGCATCGGAGCCCTTTCCAAAGATATGGCAGAAGCTGCAAAGGAAACTGTTCTTGCAACAGAGAAGAACATGAAAGTTTTCCATTTTGACACAAAAGAAGACTTTTACCAGAACATGGGACAGATTCTCAATGAAAATGATACGATTCTGGTCAAAGCTTCCCACTTTATGGAATTCCCTGAGATTGTGAAGAAACTGTCAGAAGAAGCATAAGCTGAAACCACACTGAAAATATAAGTCAGTCTTAAAAAAGAGTTGAAACTTCTGCCTGGATCATTCTAGCTGATTCAGGCAAATGGTTTCAACTCTTTTTCAGATTCTATTATCTTATTCTACTTTTCACTCTATCCCGAGTGCTTTTCCTACCATCTGGAACTCTCCTTCATAAATGCAGTTCGGCAGGGTACCATCCACAATACCCTTCCTGCATTCTTCGAAATCCATCCAGATCACTTCTTCCACTTCAGATTCCTGTAATTTCAAATTTTTAATGTCCACTGGTTCTCTATAAAGATATACGGTACTGCGTTCATTGTCACGGAATGGTTTTCCATGAAATTCAGCTTCAAACTGTCCTCTGTGTGTTCCGATAAACTGAAGCTGATCTTCTCTTGCATGAATTCCAAGTTCTTCGTTCATCTCACGCAGTGCACTTTCCATCAGTTCATCCCCGGCACTGACATGCCCTGCGGAAGAAATGTCATACGCTCCCGGGTTCGAATCTTTACATTCACTTCGTTTCTGAAGGAGTACATCATAACCACTCTCCTGATTCGGACGTACAATCCAAATGTGTACCGTTGAATGCAATGTTCCATCTCTATGTGCAACACCGCGTTCTTTCACCTGTCCGGTTTTATTTCCATCTTCATCAATCACATCAAAAAGTTCCATCGGCTTTCCGTTGAGTGCCACATATTCAAGCACATCAGATTTATTATACACAAGTTTTAAAGAGAAAAATTCCTCTTCTTCGTCCATCAGACGGAAGAAAATCTTGTCCCCTTCCCATAAATTCAGATCCTTTATCTTTTCTTTCTCCACCCATTCAAGAACGCCCTCATCGCATTCGATCGGATCACCGGTAAATCCATCTGCCGTATACAGTGACATATACTCCACCACATCTTCACCGTATACAAATGTCACGATTCCTCTGTATTTCCAGGAAGTCAACGTATAACCAGTCTCCTCTTTCACTTCACGCAAAAGGCATTCCTCCGGACTCTCTGCATATTCAAAATGTCCGCCGACGCCGATCCATTTATCTTTATTCACATCATTTTTCTTCACTACTCTGTGAAGCATCAGATATTTTCCGTCTTTTTCAATATAACATAATGTGCTTTGTCTGTTCATCGTACTTCTCTTTTCTTTCCACTTTCTTTATGTCTGATGCAGGTACACAATTGCTTCACCTGCAGTTTATGCTAAACTCAACAGTTATAGTATAGTATAACATATTTCTTCATGAATCAAACCTTATCTTGTAAACCGTGCGCAACTAAATTATAATGATGTTATCTATGGAAACGATGCGTTGCTGATTGCACGCATGTGAACCGCAGCAACAATTCAATGGGGGATATTATTTATGTGGTCAAGAAAAGAGCTCAAAAAAAAGGCGCGTATTTTAATAAAATCAAACTATTGGCGAAGTGTATCTATCTGCTTTCTGATTGCGATGCTTACGGCTTCGTATCCGATTTCCCGCTCTTTATTTTTGAACTATTTTCCTGATAAGATTCAGACAAAGACAGCGCTTATTTTACCTGTTTTTATTTCTGCCGAAAGCTTCAGCAGTGCATTTTGGGATTTTATTCCTGATAATTTCGTAGTTGCATCCTTTTTACATACGATTCAGAATTCCCTGAAACGTCCTGACTTAATTGTCACTTCGTTTCTCACACTTGGAGTCATTTTTTCGCTTTTATATAAGTTTTTTGTCAGTAATCTTTTGATTGTCGGTGAGAAACGTTTTTTTGTTGAATCTTATAACTATGAGGATACGAATATTTCTAAAATATTCTTTTTATATAAGTTGCGTTACCTGGCAAATCCTTCCTGGGTGATGTTCTGCTACACGCTTTTTCAGAAACTTTGGGATTTAACAATTATCGGTGGAATTATTAAGCATTATGAATATAGCATGATTCCATATATCCTCGCAGAGAATCCAAAAATCAGTCAAAAGAATGCCTTTTTTCTCTCTAAGCAGCTTACAAAGGGAAATAAATGGAAGCTCTTTTTGTTAGATTGTTCTTTCCTCGGCTGGGAGTTTTTATCTCTCTTTACACTTGGAATTCTGGACATCCTTTATGTCCGCCCGTACAAAATGAACTGTAAAGCATCCTTATATCTGTTTTTACGAAGAAACTATGTGCTTTCAAGAGCGCCTAAATATGAGCAGCTCAATGATTCTTATCTTGAGCATGTTCCTTCTGAAGATGAACTTCTGATTAGTAAAGCACTTTATGACGATTCTGAAGGTCCTTACACAAAGATCTCTTATTTTGCACCGCATCAGTATCCGGTATTTCTTTTTTCTGTGCAACCACCTATTGCCGCAGTAAAATCACCGGTCAATCCGGCGCAGAATTATGACTTTCTGTCCTGTGTATTTTTATTCCATGCCTTTTCTATTTTCGGATGGCTTCTGGAAATCATTTCCGAATTGCTCAGTTGCGGCACACTGGAAAATGTTACTCTTAAGACACTCCCATGGCTCCCGTTGTACGGAATCTGTGGGCTGCTCATACTGTTGCTGTTAAAGAAATATATCAAGAAACCGACTACTATGTTTATCATCAACTTTGTTGTATACACGGCTCTTGACTATCTCGTTCAGCTGCTTCTTGATTTTGGTTTTGGAATTGAACTTCCAGAATATCATTCTTACCTTACTTTCTTGAATGGAGAAGCATATCTTGGTGATGGGGCAGTATTTGCACTTCTTGGCTGTGCATTTTTCTATTATTTTGCTCCACGCTGGAATAGTCTGTTCTTAAAATTAAAGAAATGGATGAGAATTTCAATTTGTATTCTTTTGACAGCAATTTTTGTATTTGACCTTCTATCAGGCATAATCCAATATTGATTTTACTGCTAAATAATAGTAAAATCTTAATTATCAGTAAGGTTGGTTTTACTGTTGTGATTTTTTCTAATACAGTATGAACCTGTTCCCCCTGACAAACTATTACAGCTTAGAAGAAAGGGAAATATTATGAAAAAAAGAGTCGTTGTTGCACTGGGACACCGTGCACTTGGAACTACACTTCCAGAACAGAAAGTAGCCGTTAAAAGCACTGCCAAATGTATCGCAGATCTGATTGAAGCAGGCTATCAGGTTGCTATCACACACAGTAATGCTCCGCAGGTTGGTATGATCCACACTGCATTGAATGAATTTGCAAAGAACCATCCGGAATATACAGCATCCCCAATGTCTGTATGTACTGCCATGAGCCAGGGATATATCGGATATGACCTTCAGAACGGAATCCGTGAAGAACTTCTCAACCGCGGTATCTACCGTACAGTCAGCACAGTCCTTACTCAGGTGATCGTAGATCCTTATGATGATGCTTTCTATACACCAACAAAGGTTCTCGGCCGTTATATGAACGCCGAGGAAGCGAATGAGGAACGTAAGAAAGGAAACTTTGTAGTAGAAGAACCCGGTAAAGGTTTCCGCCGTGCTGTTTCCGCTCCGAATCCGGTCAAGATTGTCGAACTCGACGCAGTAAAAGCTCTTCTTGATGCAGATCAGGTTGTTATCGCTGCCGGTGGCGGCGGTATTCCGGTACTTGAGCAGGATAATCATTTACGTGGCGCAAGTGCTGTTATCGAGAAAGACCTCGCAGCTGGAAAGCTTGCAGAAGGAATTAATGCTGATCTTCTTATTATTCTTACAAATGTTGAGAAAGTATGTATCAACCTTGGCAAACCGAATGAGGAACCACTGGATACAATTACTGTTGATCAGGCAAAAACTTACATGGAAGAGGGACATTTTGGAATTTACAACATGCTTCCAAAATTCCGTGCAGCAGTTGAATTCGTAGAAGGACACGAAGGCCGCAAAGCTTACATTACTTCCTTTGATAAAGTCTCTGATGCTCTGAATGGTAAGACCGGAACAGTAATCGAATAGATTGACAGATTGAACTTATTAGAAACATAACCTGGAACAGGCTGTGATTTCACATTTTAATTTTGTGAAATCACGGCCTTTTTTTTACTTTCCATCACAGATTTCTTTCATCCTGTTTTTTTGTGGAATAAGATACTTTTAATTTCAAAATATCTCTTGATTTTTTAGAAATATGTGCTATAGTATATACATATTCGAGATGTAGTATCAAAAACTACGTGTTATTATATAGACAAATTGGAGGTAGATTTTATGGAAAAAAGACTTTATATCAAAGAACCTGGAAGCGCAATTACACATTTTATTGGAATGATCATGGCAATTATCGCTGCAATACCACTTCTATACAGAGCAGCTCGTGAACCGAGCAAACTTTATATTGTATCGCTTACAATTTACGCAGCCAGCCTTATCTTGCTTTATGCGGCAAGTACAACATATCATACATTTGATATTTCAGAAAAAATAAACACTGTTCTGAAAAAGATTGATCACATGATGATCTCCGTCCTGATCGCCGGAAGCTACACTCCTGTCTGCCTGCTGGTGATCGGTGGACGCAAAGGTATCACACTGCTATGTATTGTATGGGCATTCGCGATTGTCGGCATCCTTATCAAAGCCTTCTGGGTATTCTGTCCGAAATGGGTATCTTCCGTTTTATACATTGGCATGGGATGGACTTGCGTGCTTGCATTTTCTACAATCCTTGATAATCTGTCAGCTGCTGCTTTCGGATGGCTTTTAGCCGGTGGTATCATCTACACAGTTGGCGGTGTCATCTACGCACTGAAGCTCCCGATTTTCAACAGCAAGCATAAGAATTTCGGAAGCCATGAAATCTTTCATCTGTTCGTAATGGGCGGAAGCATCTGTCACTTTATAGTAATGTATACATTCCTTCTACCGTAAATATCATTTATTGAAACAAAAAGAAGAAGGCTATCAACTACGCTTTATACTGTTATCGTAGTTGATAGCCTTCTTTTTTCATTTCGTTACTATTTACATTTCATGCGACCTGCAACGTATCTCACTATCTCGCATCATACCTTATCCTACATTGAAAACTGGCTCTCATACAGGTGATGATAGAAACCTTCCTTCTTCATCAGTACTTCATGATTTCCCTGTTCAATGATTTTTCCATCTTTCATTACGAGAATCACATCCGCCTCACGGATGGTTGACAGACGGTGTGCAACAATGAAAGTTGTTCTTCCTTCCATCAGTTTTGCAAATGCCTGCTGAATCTTGATCTCCGTTCTTGTATCGATGGATGATGTTGCTTCATCCAGAATCAACATCGGTGGTCTGCATAACATAACTCTTGCAATACAAAGCAGCTGCTTCTGTCCCTGTGAAAGCCCGCCACCATCTTCTGTGATCCATGTATCATATCCTTTGGGCAGACGACGGATATAATTATGGATATGAGAAGCTTTCGCTGCCTCGACAATCTCTTCTTCCGTTGCATCCGGTCTTCCCATAGCAATATTTTCACGAATTGTACCCGTTTTTAACCAGGTCTCCTGAAGCACCATTCCGTACCCTGCACGCAGACTTTTTCTTGTCATTTCGCGAATATCTATATCTTCTACTTTAATACTTCCTGCATTCACATCATAGAAACGCATCAGCAGATTGATCAAGGTTGTCTTTCCACATCCGGTCGGTCCAACAATCGCAATACGCTGTCCTGGCTTTACTTCCAGATTAAAATCTTCAATCAGATGCTGACCTGGCAGATAAGAGAATGAAACATCCTCTACTTTCACATTTCCATCAATATCCGTCAGATGAACTGCATGTTCCGGTTCCGGTATCTGCGGTTCTTCATCAATCAATGTAAATACTCTCTGCGCACATGCAATCGCATTCTGAAATTCTGTCACGACTCCGGAAATCTCATTAAATGGCTTTGTGTACTGATTTGCATAGCTCAAGAAACTGGACAATTGTCCTACGCTCATTGCACCGCGTACAACTGCAAATGCTCCGGTAATTCCAACTCCTGTGTAAACCAGACTGTTGACAAATCGTGTCGCCGGGTTCGTGATGGATGAGAAAAATGTTGCCCGCAAGGATGCCTCCTGCAATCTTTTATTCACTTCGTCGAAACGCTCTGTTACATCTTCTCCGCGCCCAAATGCCTGAACCACTTTCTGGTTTCCGATCATTTCATCAATCAATCCTGTCTGCTCTCCACGTATTTCAGATTGCAGGCGGAACATACGAAATGTTCTCTTTGCAATAAAATTTGCTACAAAGAATGATACCGGTGTGATAAGAACCACAACAAATGTAATCGATACATTTACGGATAACATAAAACAAAATGTTCCGATAATCGTTGCAATACCGGTAAAAAGCTGTGTAAATCCCATCAGTAGTCCATCTGAAAACTGGTCAACATCCGCAATTACACGGCTTACGACTTCACCATATGGATGTCCATCAATATATTTCAACGGTAGCTGCTCTATTTTATCAAATGCTTCATTTCTGATATCCTGAACCATTTGATAGGTCATCTTGTTATTACACACATTCATCAGCCACTGTGCCAATGCCGTGATCAGTGTGCACACACCAATCTGAATCATCACCTGAATTACTCCCGGAAAATTCACTTTGCCTTTTCCGATCACATAATCAACTGCATGTCCTGTCAGCTTTGGAATATATAATGTAAGCGCAACGGACACAGTCGCAAGCAGAATTGAAAATACGAGAAAAATTCTGTATCTTCCAAGTCGGCAGATTACTTCTTTCAATGTTGCCGCCTGACTTTTCTGTTTTTTCTCACTATTTGTCTTTCTTTTATCAGCCATTGATTACCGCCTCCTTTGGAAATTGTGAATAATAGATTTCCTGATAGATTGGACAATCCTTCAACAGTTCTTCATGTGTTCCGATTCCTGCCATTGCTCCATCATCCAACACAATGATCTGGTCTGCATGCTGAATAGATGCTGCTCTCTGAGATACGATAAATACGGTCGGCTGGTTTTTCATCTCTTTGATCGACTTGCGAAGTGCTGCATCTGTAGCAAAATCCAACGCTGATGCACTGTCATCAAGAATCAGGATCTCCGGTTTCCGAACCAGTGCGCGCGCAATCGTCATTCTCTGTTTCTGACCTCCGGAAAGGTTTCTTCCCCCCTGTTCAATCTGAAATTCTAATCCACCTTGTTTCGTATCAACAAATTCTCTTGCCTGAGAAATGTCCAATGCTTCATACATTTCCTGCTCTGTTGCATCTTCCTTTCCCCAACGGAGATTGTCCGCAATACTCCCTTTAAAAAGCACTGCTTTCTGAAGAACAACACCGATATGTTCTCTCAGATTCTCTGTCTGATATTCCTTTATATCACGTCCATTGATCTTCACTGTACCTTCTGTTGCATCATAAAATCTTGGGATCAGATTCACAAGAGACGATTTTCCCGAACCTGTTCCCCCGATGATTCCTATCGTCTGTCCTTTCTTGGCACAGAAATTTATATCAGATAAGGATGTATCTGAAGTTCCTTTATAGGTCAAAGATACGTGAGAGAATTCTACGACCGGAACTTTATTTTTCAAATTCCAATCTGTTTCGGAAGAATTGCTCTTCCATCTTACATCTCCCTCATTCATATCTGGTTTCACAGCAAGCACACTCTCCACACGGTTCAAACATGCTGCTGCCTTCGTCACGGAAATGATCAAGTTCGCTAACTTCACAAGTTCAACAAGAATCTGTGACATATAATTAATAAGCGCCACAACCTGTCCCTGAGTCAGATCTCCGATATCAACACGAACTGCACCGACATAGATCAATGCTATGATTGCTCCGTTTACAATAATATATGTCAGCGGATTCATCATTCCGGAAATGCGTCCCACATATTTCTGCGCATCTGTAAGAATTTGATTCGCATTTTCAAACCGCTTCGTCTCATCCTCTTCTTTATTGAATGCACGGATAACTCTTGCTCCTGTCAGATTTTCCCTCGTTGCAAGAAGTACCTGATCAAGATCTGCCTGCACTTTCTTATACATCGGCATCGTCACAAGCATGATTCCAAACACAATAAGTGAAAGAAGCGGAATCGTTACAACAAATACAAGTGCTGCTTTCACATCTACTGTAAATGCCATGATCATTGCACCAAACACAATGAACGGCGAACGCAGGAACAATCGTAAAACAAGATTCACACCTGACTGGATCTGATTGATATCACTTGTCATTCGTGTGATCAATGTAGATGTTCCTAATTGGTCCATTTCCGTAAATGTAAATTTCTGGATATGTTCAAATAATCCATGTCTTATTCCCGTTCCGACTCCTGTTGCTGCCTTTGCTGCAAAATACTGTGCTGTAATGGAACAGACAAGTCCGATGATTCCCAGTGCGATCAGTACAAAACACATTTTCACAATATATGGCTTGTCCTGATTTGCAATTCCCACATCAATAATTGCCGCCATTACCAACGGAACAAACAGCTCAAAAGATGCTTCCAGCATCTTAAACAGCGGAGCAAGTATTGATTCTTTCTTATATCCTTTCAGATATGCAAGCAATGTCTTCATAATACCCTCTCTTTCCTTCCTGTTGTTCTAATTGATTTGTTTTAATCTTACTCGATTATTATTTTTTAACTGTTTTTCCAATTGTTATTTTTTTAACTCTTGATAATAATCTATCTCTTATATTATCATAGAATAAAGCATACGAAAAATCTTATTTTTATATAGAAAGCATATATTTTTCATATACTTTTTTTATTCTCACGAATCAATATATATTATTTCGTGCATTGCACCCTATATTCCTACATGATATCAAATATATAATTGGAGGTTTCACATGGATTTAAAACAATTGGAATATTTTGTCACAGTAATAAATGAAGGAACTATTTCCTCAGCCGCGCGAAAATTAAATCTCTCCCAGCCGCCATTAAGTGCACAAATGAAATCTCTTGAACAGGAAATCGGTTCTCAACTCTTTTTCCGCGGACCTCGTCAGATTGAATTAACAGAAGCCGGGCGTATTCTTTATGAGCGTTCCAAGGATATTTTAGATCTTTCTTCGCGTACTTTACAGGAACTTTCTGACTATCGTGAAGGAAAATCCGGCGTACTTCGAATTGGTATTGTTTCCTCTGCTCATGATCTGATGGCACAGCGCGCTTTTCGTCCATTTCATGAGCAATTTCCTGAAATTCGTTTTGAATTATATGAAAATGACACTTACCGTGTCATCGAACAACTACAATCCAAAGTTCTGGATCTTGCAATTGTACGTACCCCTTTCCAATCAGATAATTTAACCTGTTACACTTTGGTTAAAGAGCACTTGCTTGCTGTCGGAAATAAAAAATATTTTTCTTCCGATATTTCTTATAATACAAAACATACGCTTTCCACGGATAGAAAAATAGCTACCGCTGAACCCGACCCAAATGTAACAATCTCTCTTAAAGAGTTAGCAGAACATCCCCTGATTGTCTACCATCGCTGGCTTCCTGTTTTAGACCAACATTTTGAAACACTTAAACTGCAGCCAAACTATTTATGTATCAACCATGATTCCCGTACAGGAACTGCATGGGCGAAAGCCGGAATGGGAATTGCAATTCTCCCTGCGTCAGCTGCTGAATCACTCACATCCAAAAATATCATTAAAAAAGTGATCACCGATCCGGTCATCACCTCTGATATCTGTATTCTCCATCATCCTGACGGTTATCTTTCAAAAATCGGAACATCTTTTCTTATGCACATGATGAATTATTTTGGAATTTCTCACTGATTGCTACGCACAAAAAGAGTCTGGCAAATACCAGACTCTCTTATATCATTATTATAGACTATCTATCCAATCCGATTCTTTCTACCTGTCTTCCGATACGCATTGCTTTTGCATATGCCATGAGACGTTCTTCATTCTTCTTATCGTACTTTCTGTAGTTCTCAATAACAAGTTCAAAGATATCTTTATCAATGTCTTCACGGAAACGGATGCAGTCGCACACGCTTCTGTCAATTCCATATACATTGTAAGAACCGTACTTTGTATCAAACACATGCTTCTCATCCTCAAAAGCCTGCTCTGAGAAGTAATGTCTGCTGACTTCAAAATTCATCTTCATCTTGTGACGGTCACTTCTTCTTGTTGCAATTGAAAGAATCTCCGGCTCTTTATCAATCAGGCCCATGTAATAGCATGCACTGTCTGCGCAGATTACCGCTTTTCTATTTACTCGTGCCACTTCCACTGCCTTATAATCTTCCGGTTTGGAAAACTCCGGACTAATGATCCAATAATGTCCATGTGCTACCTTCTCAAGCTTTCCTTCTGCTGTCAACAGACCGATCTGACGATTTGTAAGTCCTTCCTTCATCAAATCTTCCGTATCAATGTATCCTTTGTATTTGTCCGCAATGTATTTCACTTTATCATAGATAATCTGACGCATAATTCTTTTCCTCGCTTAACTCGTGTATTACTAGAAACTGTAAGAAATGTTTACGGGCTGCTGTGATCAGCAACACCTGTGATTCTTTTAAGTCTCTCGTATTGTATCATCTATCAAAGCGGTTGACAATAGGTAAGACGCTGATTTTTCAGTCCGATACTTCTATCTCTTTTATTAAAAATTCATTTCCACGAAGCAGATAGGTATTTTCACTTCCACAGTACGGACAGATTTTCCCATGTTCTACCGTTGGATATTCTTTCTGGCATTCTTCACAAAATGTTACTGCTTCTATCTGCTCGATTTTCAGTTCGGCTTCTTCCATAAGCGGTTCTTTCTTCTTCGCCCAATTCCAGCAATCAGTCAGATAATCATGTAGTATTCCTGACACTTCCCCAATCTCCAGTGTCACGGCAGAAACCTTCTCCACATGATTTTCCTCCGCAACCTTCTTTACATCTTTTACAACATAAAAGACAACACCTAATTCGTGCATTTTCCTTCCCTCTCAATTTATATTTTTGCAACTATATCCTGAAGTAATCCGATCAGTTCTTTTGCGTTCACAGGTTTAAAGATACACTCATTCATTCCGGCTGACTTACACTGATGTATACTTTCGGTAGACGCCTGTGCTGTCATTGCCAAAATCGGAATCTCGGCTGCATCTTCCCTTTGGTCTGCCATAGAGCGGATCTTTCGTGATGCCTCTTTTCCATCCATCTCCGGCATCATGATATCCATAAGAACAGCATCATATTCTCTCAGACCCGACTGTTCAAATAGTTCCACAGCTTCCTGTCCATTCCATGCCTTTGTCACCTGTGCACCAGCTTCTTCCAGGTAAAACTCTGCAATCTCCATATTGATCTCATTATCTTCAGCAAGAAGAATATGATATCCTCTGAGCGGTTTATCTTCTTTCAGATCCTGTTTTGTTCTCTGTACACATTCTCCACTCTGACTTTCCTTTTCCGGCTGAACTACTGGAAAACTCAAATAAAAACGAAACTCCGTTCCAACGCCGGGCGTACTGCTCACCTGGATTGTTCCGCCCATCTTTTCGACCAGTCCTTTTACAATTGACATTCCCAGCCCAGTTCCTCTGTACTGCGTTCTTGCATCATTTATTTCCTGTGTAAAAGGCTTAAACAATTCTTCTTTTATATATTCTTTGCTCATCCCGACACCTGTATCCGTAATACGAAATTCGAATGCCGCACACATCCCATCAAAAGAGAGTTCTTTTACATAAGTGTCTATCCTTCCTCCACGCTTATTATATTTGATTGCATTACTGAACAGATTCAGCATAATTCTTCTGATCTGCAGCGTATCTCCGATCAGCATCGTATGATTCACCTTTTCCCGATGGCTTTCATAGCTGATTTTCATCGCTTCTACCTGTGCACTGACCACAACTTCTACCTGATCTATCAACGCATTCAGATCAAACGTATCATTCTGCAATTCTAAATATCCTGACTCGATTTTACTCATATCAAGTACATCATTGACCAGTTCACTCAGATGTTGGACAGACAGATCAATTTTATCAACACACTCTTCTATCTTTTCCTGATCCTTATAGTTCTTACGGATCATCTGAATCATTCCGAGAATACCATTGATCGGTGTACGGATATCATGACTCATCCGATTCATGAATTCTGTCTTCGCACGACTCTCGAGATCCGCTTTTTCGTATGCAACCTGCAGACGTTCTCTTTCTCTGTCTTCCTGCTCATGGAACTCTGAAATATCCTTGAACAAAATAATTGCACCGATCACAGTACTTGTCTGCTTCGTCTTACTTTCATAAACCATCTCCTGTGACATCAGGACTGTCTCCTGCCACCAGCATCTGCTTCCATCACTTTGCTCCACCTGATATTCCACAGTCACCTGCTTTTCACCTGCTTTAAAACGTTCGATCAGCTGTGCCGGATTTTCTGTAATACGATAATTTTCTCTCGTCTCTTTTGTCACGAACCGCTGATAGGTCTTACAATACGTATCATAAGGACATGGAAGTTTTATGTCTGGAATCTGCCTGTTTTCCCTGTTTTGCCAAAATATCTTTTCTAATAAATTCTGTGTCAGATTAACACTTTGGATTATTTCTGCTGTATCCATCAATGCTTCTATATAGTTTCCGTTTTCCAAAATGGACTGCGTCAGCTGTTCATAGAACTGTGTCAGTTGTTTTTTCTCATTTACGATCAATCCGTCCCTGTCCTGATAAATATCAAACCCGACAAGAAAATGATGCAGATTTCCATTTTCAGCAAAGTCAGGCAGTAAAAGTGTGATCCGGCCACGCAAAACTCTGTCACCATCTTTGTGACAATAAAAATATTCCTCTACCTGATGTTCCTCTGTCAGTGTTTCCCGGATTTCCGACAGCTGAAGTTTCTCCCAAAGTTCCCTGCGTTTCTCTTCCTCCGCCAACTCCTGTATAATCTGCTCTACTGCACCAGAATAACTACCATCATCTGCAAGGAAAAAATCTGAACTTGCACGAAGAACAACATACTGATCCACAATCGCATCACAGTACAGACAATCTGTAAAATGAAATCCTTTTTCTTTTACAGATTGTAACAGCCGACTCCTAAGTCTCCGCTTGTCAGCTGCTTCTTTCATCTTCGCCCGATTTTTGTCTACATACATGTTCTTATCCGCATATCGGAACAGATCTTTCATATTACTTCCCGGAAAATCTGTAGACAATGCATATCCCACTGCATAGCTAAGTGGCATATCCGGATGATTCTTTGAATAACGCTCCGTCTGTTCCCGTATCATCTGCAGACAGTCTTTCACCTGCTCATGATCCACCTGCTTTAACACTGCAATGAACTCATCTCCTCCGTCTCTTCCGACAAAATATTTCTCCGGAAGTGCTGCCCGCAATTGTTCTGCAAATGATCTGATATATTGATCGCCTCTTTCATGTCCCTGCCGGTCATTAATGATTCTCAGATTATTTAAATCAAACACCATTACCGCTGTTGATTCCCTGTCCGTAAGCGGCTCTTCAGATGCCAGAATCTCCTCGCACTTATTCTTATTCGGAAGTCCTGTTGCCTCATCCAGATAAACCTTCTGACGAAGCACACGGTTTTGTGCCGCGTACCGCAATGCCTTGAAAAGCTCATATCCCAATAGACACACAATTCCAATAATATCCACGACAACGATTTTCTCCAGACGGTTTAAGGAAGATGCCAGCTTCTGCGAATAACTTTCCGCAAGCCCTGTTGTCTCATCACAGATTGTAAAAAATGTTTCACTTTTATTTATAATCTGTGTATTCTCATATCCTTCTTCACGAGCCTTATAGATTTCTTCCTTTAGTTGTCCAAAAAATTGTTCCAGCACTTCCATCTTATCCTGAAATGCTTTATCATCCAGACAGATAAGGTTCAGTTCATCACTGCCATGACGTAATCCATCAATATAAGCATCGACTTCCCTGATCATTTCATCCTGCGGTTTCTGTGCATTTTCCAGTTTGATGATCTGCTGCGTCTTTCCACGCACAAGTCCGGCATAATTCACTACACGAGCCGTCCCTTGCATATCGCTGACCAATATCATAATTCCAAAGAATAATGCAATCAGGATACAGGTAAGAAGCATCATGAAAATACGCAGAATCCGTGTAAGTTTCTTATCTTTTTCTTTCATATCTTTATAACCTTACTTTTACTTTATTTAAAGATTATAACAGAATCCTCCTTGTTTTCCCATAACAAAATACATCACCAGAGGATTTTTAAAAATGGTGTAATACTTGCTATCTGTTTTGGAAAATGTGATACTATAAATTATAGTCACACTTAATTTTCGTAACAAACGGAGGGACCCTCTATGATAAACCAGACAAAACAAATATTGGAAGAATCTCTGAAAAAAATAATGCTTCAAAAACCGCTCGATAAGATAACCATCCGCGATTTAACCGAAGACTGCGGCATCAGCCGGGATCAGATTGAAAGTTTCCTTTTTCATCTGACTTCCGATTTACTGATGAATGTTGTAGAGGAAAAAGCAGAAGGCACCAGTATTTCTGAAGAAGACCGGCGCTTTATTGCCGATTTTTATAAATACAGCTTTGTCGGTCTTATGCTCGACTGGATCAAACAGGGAATGAAAGACGATTATGTCGATCTGGCACATAAGATCAGTATTACCATCCACGGAAGCCTTACGCATTCAATTGAAAACTTCTCATCACTTTCAGAAAAAGAGAATTCATAATCTCCATATATGATAATTCCGATAAGTATCTCATAAGTAAATATAGATGTTGAGGGCAAAGCTCCGACTATGACGCTTTACAAAACTGGGCAAATGATAAGTTTTTTATCACTTGCCTCTTTTTGTAAATTGAAAATCTTCAAAAATGTCCATACTATAACTATAACAACTATACTTCATATCTCATTATTTAGAGTAATTATGATGAGAGGATCTCAAAACAAAACAGGAATCCGTTTTTTCAGAAAGGTGGTTTTATTATGTCAAATAAGAAATCTAAACTTGGTGTAATCTCTGCAGTAGCAGCAGGAACAGGAACTGCAATTTATCTCGCACAGAAGGCAAAAAAAGAATCTGGTAATTCAGAATCCGGTAATTCTATTTTTAAGAAGAATACTGTTGCTGATTCTTCCGTTCCAGATAACTATCGTAACACTGAGCGCGGAAAATATGACCGCAACAGCAAAGGCATCTATTATTCCAATGGAAACTACGAAGCATTTGCACATCCGGAGAAACCGGAAGGTGTAGATCAGAAAAATGCTTACATCGTAGGAAGCGGACTTGCCTCTCTGGCAGCGGCATGTTTCCTTGTCCGTGATGCACAGATGCCTGGATGCCAGATCCACATTTTAGAAGCAATGGATATTGCCGGTGGTGCATGTGATGGAATCTATGATACTTCCCGAGGTTATGTAATGCGCGGTGGACGTGAGATGGAAAATCATTTCGAATGTCTGTGGGATCTCTTCCGCAGCATTCCATCCATCGAGACACCTGGTGTTTCTGTACTTGATGAATATTACTGGCTCAACAAACATGATCCAAACTACTCACTCTGCCGTGCAACTGTAAATCGTGGTAAAGACGCACATACAGATGGTAAATTCAACCTTAGTCAGAAGGGCTGCATGGAAATCATGAAACTCTTCATGACAAAAGACGAAGATCTCTACGATAAAACCATCGAAGATGTTTTTGACGAAGAAGTATTTGATTCTACTTTCTGGCTCTATTGGAGAACAATGTTTGCATTTGAAAACTGGCACAGTGCTTTGGAAATGAAATTATATTTCCAAAGATTTATCCACCATATTGCCGGACTGCCTGATTTCAGTGCATTGAAATTTACAAAATATAATCAGTACGAATCCCTCATTCTTCCGATGCAGAGATACCTCGAAGATGCCGGTGTAGACTTCCAGTTCAATACAGAAGTCACAAATGTTGTATTCAAATTCGAAGGAGACAAAAAGATTGCATCTGCAATTGAATGTAAAGTAAACGGACAGGAAAGAGGTATCGTCCTGACAGAAAATGACCTCGTATTTGTCACAAACGGAAGCTGTACAGAGGGAACCATTTACGGAGATCAGAACCATGCACCAAACGGGGATGCCGAAGTCCGTACAAGCGGTGTATGGAACCTTTGGAAAAACATTGCCCGTCAGGATCCATCCTTCGGACATCCGGAAAAATTCTGTTCCGACATTGCCAAGACAAACTGGGAATCTGCAACAGTTACAACTCTGGATGACAAGATCATTCCTTATATCACAGACATTTGCAAACGTGACCCTCGCACCGGAAATGTTGTAACCGGCGGTATCGTCAGCTGCCAGGATTCCAGCTGGCTGTTAAGCTGGACGATCAATCGTCAGGGACAGTTCAAAGACCAGGATAAAGATAAGGTATGTGTCTGGGTTTATGGATTATTTACTGATGTACCTGGTGACTATATCAAGAAGCCTATGAAAGACTGTACCGGAAAAGAAATCACAGCAGAATGGCTCTATCACCTTGGTGTTCCGGAAGATCAGATCATGGATCTGGCAGAAAACAGTGCGATCTGTGTACCGACAATGATGCCTTACATCACAGCATTCTTCATGCCACGTACAAAAGGTGACCGCCCGGATGTTATCCCGGATGGATGTGTCAACTTCGCTTTCCTCGGACAGTTTGCTGAAACTCCAAGAGATACTGTTTTCACAACAGAGTATTCTGTACGTACTGCTATGGAAGCTGTTTATGGACTTCTCAAAGTAGACCGTGGTGTGCCTGAAGTATGGGGAAGTGTTTATGATATCCGCGAGCTTCTCGACAGCTCTGTAAAACTTATGGACGGAAAATCTCCACTTGAGATCCAGCTGCCTGGACCGTTGAACGCACTGAAGAAACCTCTTCTGAAGCTCGTAAAAGGAAATGTAATTGAAAAGGTACTGCGTGATCACAATGTACTGAAGGACGGAATGTAAAAAGAACACTTGTTCTTTTCCCTGAAATATGCTATTCTATTTCTACCTGATCACGTAAGAAGAATGCCTCCCGGCATTCTTCTTACTTAAATGATTTGATACAAGGGTCAAAAGGTCATGCGTTTCTTGCTTGCATGAAAAAGCATGACTTATTGACCCGCAAAACACCGAAAAGTAGCCATTTTTCGTAGAAAAATGAGCGGATTTGAGGTGTTTTAGGATTGCGAGAGCATGAAATGCGAAGCAATCCGTGTATCATAGGGGTCAAAATACCTTTTGACCCCAACATCATGATTTCAGACAGCATATAGGAGAAGCAGCAACACATGGATGGATATCAGTTCGAAGAACAGTGTGCGATCATACTAAAAAGAAAACATTTTTCAAAAATAGAAGTTACTAAAAGTTCTGGGGATCAAGGCGTTGACATCATTGCCTATAAACACAGAAAAAAATACGGGATACAGTGTAAATATTACACGTATCCCGTTGGTAACAAAGCAGTTCAGGAAGCTTATGCCGGTGCGAATTTTTATGACTGTGACAAGGTCATCGTAATGACAAACACAACATTCACCCGCGCTGCGATCGAACTTGCTGAAAAACTGGATGTAGAATTGTGGCCGGATTGCCCGGTCACACCTTTTTACAGTTTATTGTTCAAGATCATGGGATTATTGAACCTGCTTCTTTTCCTTTACGCGATTCTGACACTTTTTTCTGCAAAGTATGATTTTATTCATTTGCCTGTTTCACTTGATACGATATCTCTGGTGGCACTCCTGACAGCCTCTGCTTTAGGAATCTTCGGCTGGAAGTATCTCCTTTGTAATCTGATTACCGCCGGAGCTTTCCTCTTCCTTGCATTCCATGTTGTGCTTTCACCTGTATCTCTGGCAACGGATTATACATACACACAACTGCTCTCCTTAATTCCTGCAGTTGTATACATGCTTCATGCCGGGTGGCTGAAATTAAAGAAGATGAAAACGTAAATGCTTTAACTACTCCACCACAACTTTACATACTTTTTTGAAGCATGCGATTCCATATCTGGTGAAATTCTTCATACCATCCTGCTTTAGCTTTGCCACATAATCTTTTTCCTCGATTTGTTGCAAAGCTTTCTCACATGCCGCATCCAAATCTCCATCCTCAGCATATTTAAGTTCTATCACAATTCCTGTTCTGTCTACCGGAACCTCCACCAAAATATCGCTATAACCAATTCCTGACTCCGCATTCGACTTAATAAGCCAGCTTGACTTGTATCCCAAAAGTCCAAGCAGGATACCGTGATAAAAGTTTTCCTTCTTTTCTTTAGCAACTGCTGTATCACGTATACTAATGGTATTCCACAGATAATCACCAAATATCTGCTCGATTTTTTCCGTATCCTTCTTCACAAATGCACTGCTGAGCTCTTCCAGTGTCTTTCCATCACTTTTAGATACATCTGAGAACCATTCTTTTATCTTTTTTACAAATAGATTTCTAACCTCTCTGTTAGGGATTACCAGACGATATTTTCCACTTTCTGTACGTCCCTTATGTGTCAGATAGCCTGTTGTAAAAAGCACACTCCACAGGTTTTCTATATTTTTATCAATCTCATCATAAGTAAGTTCCGGGGATACGTCTTTCTCAATACTCTCCCCTGCGATCAGACGCTCTATCTCATTTTTTGTCGATACATCGGCCTTGTCTATGAATCGGCGAACGATTGCATTTCCACTTGAATTAGACCAAAAATCCTGTGGAACGGCAGTTGCATCTACACATAAACTTTTACAATATTGAATCACATCCCACGGACAATAAATATCTGTGTTGCCAAACTGATATCCATCATACCATTCTTTCATTTCCAAATAGTGGTCTTTAAAATTGTAATCATTTAAAATCCTTTCAACCTCAGCATCAGTAAATCCAAAGCTCTCATCGTATTGAGCATTCAAAATCGACAGAACCTCAAAATTGTTAAGTCCTGTAAAAATACTTTCCTTGGAAATTCGCATACATCCTGTCAGAACAGCAAACTGTAAACAATTATTCGTCTTTAAAGCCATTCCAAAAAGACCTCTGATCAGTGAAACCATCTCACGATAGTAACCATTCTGAAATGCCTTGTCCAGTGGAACATCGTACTCATCAATAAGGATGACTGTCTTTTGTCCGAAATGCTTATACAATAATTGCGATAAAACCTGCAGACTTGATATTAGTGTTTTTTCATCCATTGCATTCATCCCATTATGCAATGCGATAATCGCCTTATATCGTTCCCTCTCATTTTCTGACAAAAATTCACTCTCTGCTAAAAAGCCAAACCGTTCTGCCTCGATACCGATCAGTTCTGTAATCCGGTATCGCGCAGCCTCAAAATCTAACCCTTCCACACTCTTTAACGATAGGAATATAACTGGATATCTTCCCATATATTCTTCACAGATTGCCTTATTTTTCGTAATATATAGTCCTTCAAATAAGGACGCATCTGCACCCATCTCAAAGAAAGTACGCAACATACTCATATTTAAAGTCTTACCAAAGCGACGCGGCCGCGTAAAAAGAGTGACCTCTCCTCCTGTTTCCACCAACTGCTCGATCAACTTTGTCTTATCAACATAATAAAATCCATTCTTTCTGATTTTTTCAAAACTATCAATTCCTACCGGCAATTTTAAAGTATTTACCATATGAGAACCTCCACAAGATATTAAGAAAATCCGCTATACTTTATCTTAAAGTATAGCGGATTTCAAACCAGAATACAACGGTATTAAAAAGGCTTATTTAAACCAGATTTCCGGATTCGTAGACGATACACTGGTCACTCCTGCCTTAAGAAGTGCCATTACATCTTCCTTCTCCCGGATCATTCCTCCGGCGATCACAGGTACCGGAAGATCTTTACAGATATTTCCGATCACCTTCGGCATCATTCCCGGAAGAACCTCTACCACATCCGGCTTTGCTGCCGTTACCTGTGTTTTCACATTTTCATAAGCCATAGAATCAATCAAAAATACGCGCAATACCGTGAGCATTCCAAGTTCCTTCGCTCGATGAATGATCGTCGGTTTTGTGGAAATTACACCATCCGCTTCTGTATATTTTTTGATAAAATCTGCTGCAATGTTCTTCGATGCCAGCCCATGGATCAAGTCTAGATGTACTACCGCCAGTTTTCCTGCTGCTTTTACTTTAGAAACAATCTCCGGAATTGTACAGATGTCTCCATATAAAATAAATACAACCTGGCTTTCACTTTTCAGACAGGCAGCTACTCCTTCATCATCTTTTACCGCTGCAATCACAGGGGATACCTCCAACGCATCCAGAAATTTATAATTCATTTCAATTCTCCTTTGTTCCACCAAGATCAAATGAATGCCAGACACAGAAACTGTGAACAACAGTACTTGTATCTGGCATCTGTTTCATAAATTATACTATATCCCCTTCACAATCGTCTAGTATACTGCATCCACATTTCCGGCAGCTACGATATTTACACCTGTACCTGCCACATTTTCCAACACAATATCTCCAATGTGAACCGGAGCTTTGATCGTTACGCCGCGAAGCGCTGCGATACAGTCAAAAATCTTATCTTTTGAAATGTCATGCTCTGTCTTCACATTAATCATTGGTACTTTTCCGTCTGCGACACGAACTGTAGTCGTTACAATACGCGTTGGATCAGTTACTTCCTTTCTTGCATACGCCTCTCCACGTGGACACGTATTTCCCGTAACCGATGTAACTTTTCCATCTTCCATTTTTACAACGATCGGACATCCCATCGGGCATCCGATACAGATTAATTCTCTCTCACTCATTTTCTTATGCCTCCTCGATCCGAATCGTAATCTTCTTTGTCTCCGGGTATTCTTCCAGTTTCTTTTTCTTCAGGATTACCTGCTCCATCTCACCCGGCGCCATTACCTGACGTTTCTTCTTACCAATCAGCCGATCATCAAAATACACTGCAATCACTTTATTCTTAAATACATCTCCGACACGGAAACGAACAGTCAGATTTTCTTCCATTTCGGAAGGTCTTACAAAGGATGGTACTGTGTAGCGCACTCCGCCTTCCGGAGAAATCGGAAGCATTTCTGCCTGCACATCCTTTTCTCCTGCCTCTATATAAGTGGCTGCGTTCTTTCCGGCTGCCGCTGCCTCCTGAGATACAAAATCCACCAAATCGTGTACGTGAAGTACATTTCCACAGGCAAAAATACCTGCCACGCTTGTCTCAAGAGAGTCATTAACGACTGGTCCTGAAGTAACCTGGGAGAGTTCTACACCTGCACTTTTTGAAAGTTCATTTTCCGGAAGAAGTCCACAGGATAAGAGTAATGTATCACAAGTATATCTTTCCTCTGTTCCCGGAATCGGCTTGCGGTCCGGTCCGACTTCTGCAATCGTGACAGCTTCTACACGATGCTTTCCTTCTATATCGGTCACTGTATGACTCAGCTTCAGCGGAATCTCAAAGTCATCCAGACACTGTACAATATTTCTCTTCAATCCACCGGAATAAGGCATCAGCTCTGCAACCACTTTAACCTTCGCCCCTTCAAGTGTCATACGTCTTGCCATGATCAGACCGATATCTCCGGATCCAAGGATCACAACTTCTTTTCCCGGCATAAGCCCTTCCATATTTACAAGATGCTGTGCGGTTCCGGCAGAATAAATTCCGGCCGGACGATATCCCGGAATATTTAAAGCTCCTCTGGAACGCTCTCTGCATCCCATCGCCAGGATAATTGCATTTGCGTGAAGAAGCAGAATCCCGTCCTCACGATTTGTGGCTGTTACTACCTTTTCCGGTGAAATGTCCATGACCATTGTATTTAATTTATATTCAATACCACGTTCTTCTACCTGCTCAATAAAACGTGCTGCGTACTCCGGTCCTGTCAGTTCTTCTTTAAATGTATGCAGACCGAATCCATTATGAATACACTGCTGCAAAATGCCTCCGAGGCTTTTATCTCTTTCCAAAATCAAAATGTTGTCAATTCCGTTATCTTTTGCTGCGACTGCTGCCGCAAGTCCTGCAGGACCACCGCCGATTATGATTAAATCATATGTTTTCATTTTACTCATCCTCCAGTTCTTTATTTTCACCTACGATAAATTCTGATCCAATGCCGTTTTTTCCAATCTGATCAACCCGCATTGGGACTTCTCTTTCCAAAATCTCCATAACCTTCGGGGAACAGAATCCTGACTGGCAACGCCCCATGCCGGCTCTTGTCCGGCGCTTCACTCCATCCAGAGAGCGTGCACCAAGCGGACGGTGAATTGCATCCAGGATTTCTCCTTCTGTGATCATCTCACAGCGGCAGATAATATTTCCATAAGCCGGGTTTTCTTTGATCAGCTGATTTCTCTCTTCCAGAGAAAGTGTATCCGGATCTAATATTCCATGTCTCACAGGATTAAACTCAGACTTTTCTTCTGCATTCAAAAGATCTCTTACAAGTTCTGCAACCGTAACACCGATTGCCGGTGCTGAAGAAAGTCCCGGCGATTCAATGCCCGCTGCATTGATCAGTCCTTTTACATCCGCTGATTCACCAATTACAAAGTCATCTCCATCCTCGTGTGCACGAAGACCGGCAAACGAAGTAATCACCTGACGAAGTGGAACATTCTTAACGCTATGAGAGGAAACTCTTGCGATCTGATCCAAGCCATCCATTGTCGTGTTTACAGCACCTTTATCTTCTACATTTACTGCTGTAGGTCCTACAAGCAGATTGCCGTGAACTGTCGGTGTGACCAGTACTCCCTTTCCCATCTTCGACGGAAGCTGGAAAATTGTACTCTTCACATAATCTCCAACTGCCTTATCCAAAAGCATGTATTCCCCTTTACGGGCTGTGATATGAAGCTTTCTGTCTGAAAGCTGATTATTGATCTCATCAGCATAAACTCCTGCTGCATTAATAATAAGTTTTGTCTCGATTGTCTCATCAACACCGGTATCTGCGTGATGAACCTGAACTCTAAATCCTTCTCCTGTCTTTTCCAGTTTTTCAACTTTCGTATTCAGGAAAAACTGAACACCGTTTTCGTATGCATTTTCCGCATATCCCATTGTCATATGGAATGGACAAACGATTCCTCCGGTTGGAGCCCACAGTGCACATGTCACATTATCTGCCAGGTTCGGCTCTTTCTTGATCAGAGCCTCTCTGTCTAAAATCTGAAGTCCAGGAACTCCATTTTTCTTACCTCTCTCCATTAAAACCTGAAGTCCTTTCGGATCCTGCTCTTTCGTACATACGACCAAAGAACCGTTTCTCTTAAATGGAATGTCAAGCTCTTCTGCGATTCTGTCCATCATCGCATTTCCCATCACATTTAACTTTGCCTTCATCGTCCCCGGAACTGCATCAAATCCCGCATGGATGATCGCACTGTTTGCCTTAGATGTCTCATTACAGACATCCTCTTCCTTTTCAATCACACACGTATTCAACTTATATCTGGAAACCTCTCTGGCAATCGCGCTGCCTGTCACTCCTGCACCAATAATAACAACATCAAACATATCCATTCCTCTCCTTTATCACACAAAAAAAGCAAGGCAAATAAAACGACTGCCTGTCGTTTCATCTACCTTGCTCAAATCTCTGGTATCTAATATTCGTCTTTTCTTTATTCTAGCACATTTTTCAGAAGAATCAATCCCAAATATACTCAGAGTTACCTATGAACATCAGTATAGTTACTGTTCACACGATGGGGCGAGATGCATTCAAGCCAAAACATGCATCCTCCGTGTCAATCAACGGAGTGATTGACACGGGAGTGAACAGTAACACTGGTTATGTTATTTCAGATGATCATATAAAAATCATAATTGACATTCAAAAATATGTAGTATATAATCGTTTTGTTCATCGGAGGGTGATTTGTTCGATCAGAAACAATAGCTGGATAAGATGGCAGACTGAAATGTCCGCTTTCTTATTCAGCTTTTTTGCTATCTGCCTGATTCGACTGAATTTTCAACAAAATCAATTATACAAGGAGGAATTTCAGTACATGGAAAAAAACACATCATTTACCGAAGGAAAAATCATGCAGCCGTTACTTCTGTTTGCAGTTCCTGTATTGCTGGCACTCTTTCTACAGGCTATGTACGGTGCAGTAGATTTGCTTATTGTTGGTAAGTTTGCATCTTCTGCTGATGTATCTGCGGTATCTACCGGTTCACAGATCATGACCACACCGTATCATAATTCACCGGCTTATAAAATGCTTTTTCTCTGCTTTCATGGTCCATCGGCCGATTTCCCAGCAGCCACATGGTCTTCGCTGCAACCGCCTCCGGTGTCATATCGTAAGACTCCAGTACATTGCACAGTTTTTTCATTTCATGTCCAACTTCATAAACCGTCATATCACTTCCCTCATGGGCAACCTGCGTGCACAGGACGATCATTTTTTCCGGATATTTCTGACAAAGTTCATAAAACATATCCTTGATACTGGACGGAATCCCACCGACGCCAAAACTCTCCACGATAATCGCATCGTAATGTTCGAAAATTACCGGAAGAAGCACCGGCTGAATACCAGGGATTAATTTTAATAAGAAAACACTATCACTTAACTTCTCATAAAACCGCACCGGTTTTTCATATGGCAGCATCGGCAGATACCGCAGAATCCGGCGATCCTGTATCACAGCCAGATACGGAAAATCAATACTGGAAAACGCGTTATAGCTCTTGGTCCGCACTTTTTTTGCTCGTGTTCCCGCGATCACCTTTCCGTCAAACACGATCTGTACCCCCTGGGAAGCATCGTCACAGGCATAGTAAAAGCTGTCCGAAAGATTTGTTTTGGCATCGGTAATATCCAGATTGATCGGACGCTGTGCACCGGTGATGACAATGGGCTTCGGCGAATTCTGAATCATATAGGAAAGTGCAGCCGCCGTATAGGCCATCGTATCGGTGCCATGCGCTATGATAAATCCATCAAATGCATCATAATGTTCCCGTATAACCTTTACCAGCATGCTCCAGTTTTCCGGCACTACATTGGAGCTGTCCAGATTAAAGGGCTGCACGGCTGTAATCTCACAAATCTTCTCCACCTCCGGGATATAAGATATCAATTCTTCCGGCGTGATCTGCGGAGTCAGACCATTTTCTGTTTTTTTCGATGCAATCGTACCACCGGTTGCAACAAATAAGATTTTCTTCATTGTTTTCCACTCCTTATTTCTGTATAATCATCACTATAAACAATTCCCCTGATTAACTGTTATACTCTTTATTTTTCTTGCTTTATTTGCACATAATTCTTATAATAACCATAGGTTACACTTATACTTTACAATATCATAACCAATGGTTATGATCAAGAGGTGATCACAGTGAAATTTCGTCCTGACCGTTTAATTCAATTAAGAACATCTATGAATATCAGCAAAGCCGAGGCCGCCCGCCAACTTAATATTTCCGCCATGACCTACGGCCGCTATGAAAAAGGAGAACGCGAACCCTCTTATCCGTCAGTATCTTATATTGCTCAGATTTTTCATTGCAATATTGACTTTTTATATGGAGCTTCAGATGTCATGAATTGTGATTATATCGTTATTTCACGTTCCGAATCTCCGGAGTTATATTCTCTGGTAGAAACTCTTCAGCAAAATCACGACATAAAAGACAGGATCCTGGCTTATGCACGAGAACTGAACCGCAAAGAAAAAAGGGGATAAAAAAACAGTTTGTTTTTTATATAAAATATTTCCATTAAAACAAACTGTTCTTTAATTTCCACTAATTTTAATATGATTTTCCTATCATTTATCATTTCTTCTCGCTTAATTTTACCCATCTGTTTTAAAATAGCTCCACT
>ERZ1026874.191-NODE-191-length-42434-cov-8.825244_pt1 | contig 42434 bp, 28 predicted proteins | sample MGYA00380167_ERZ1026874 | MGnify/ENA primary metagenome ERZ1026874 (study PRJEB33269, sample SAMEA4719803) | human gut metagenome | biome: human-associated habitat; feature: organic feature; material: feces | place: Cameroon | collected 2013-10 ...
CATCCGTGGGAGCTCATTTCTGTGCATCATGTGCATAATTCAACAGTATCTAAGCCGCTTCGCTATTCGCTCAAGCGTGGAAGCGTACCACAGCCGGTCACATGGAGTGAAGCCCCTCACGCTGTGCCAAAATACAGCCCGGGAGATTATTTCTTTGAAAAAATATGATTTAAATGCAATAAATCGGTTAAAATTTGGTTAAAATTGCTAAAAAAGGCGAAAAAAATTATACAGCAATGATACTATTGTACTAGAAAATAACTTGCATTATGCTTTGATTTATGGTACAATGAGCGCATACAAACCAAAGAGATGCTGATAGGGCACAGCTCTTTGCACAAAAACCATGTTATAATGAAAAGGAGAAAAGAACTATGGTAAAGAATGTATTTAAAAAGTTAGGAAAGAAACAGAAGAACAACAAAGGTTTCTCTCTCGTAGAGCTTATTGTTGTAATCGCCATCATGGCAGTGCTTGTAGGTGTACTTGCTCCACAGCTTATCAAGTATGTTGAGAAGTCTAGAGAGGCTACAGATATCCAGAACTGTGATAGTATTGCAACAGCTCTTAAGACATATTATTCTGATAAAGAAGATGCTACTGGAAACGTCGTAGTTACTGTAACAAAAGATGCTACTCCAACAATGACAGTTAATGGAACTAATGATACAGCTATGACTGCTTTAGATAATGCAGGACTTAAGGCAACTAAGTTAAAAGGTAGCGGATGGGGTACTACTGGAGTAGTAATAACGTATGCTACAGATACAGGAAAAATTACATATGCAGCAACATCTAATTATTATACTGCAACTGGAACAGACGATCAGATTAAACCGAAAAATTAATTTTTGAAGGGATAATTATTAAATGATACCAGAACTGATACCCATCTACATCTTAATATTTGCATTCGGTATAGTTATAGGCAGCTTCCTAAATGTCTGTATCTACCGCATACCGCAGCATGAGACAGTGGTGACCGAAAGGTCCCACTGCATGAGATGCGGGTATCAGCTCGCGTGGTACGATATGGTGCCGGTTTTCAGCTGGCTGTTTCTTCGTGGCAGATGCCGCAAGTGCAAAGAACCGATATCACCTCAATACCCTATTATTGAGGCGTTAAACGGTATATTATACATAGTAGTTTTTGCAGTAAATGGACTTGAGCTTACGAGTATCATCTACTGCTTTCTTACATCTGCACTCATAGTTCTGAGTGTGATAGACTGGAGAACATATGAAATTCCATTAGGAATCAATATATTTATACTGGTGCTTGGAATCCTGCATGTGTTTTTAGACCATGATAATTGGTCTGAATATGTGATAGGATTCTTTTGTGTCAGTTTATTTCTTGAAATCCTTCTTCTTGTAAGTGGAGGAAGAGCCATAGGTGGCGGAGACATCAAGCTCATGGCATGTGCAGGTCTTGCGATAGGCTGGCAGAATATTACATTAGCATTTTTCTTAGGATGCATCATCGGTTCCGTGATACATCTGATTCGTATGAAAGTAACAAACGCAGGCAACAGGCTTGCGATGGGACCGTACTTGGCAGCCGGAATATTTATTTCGATGCTATGGGGTGAGAAAATGATATCGGCATATTTGACACTCGCAGGCTTTTGAAAAACGTGTTATAATATAGCGTACTTAATATAAAACAGGTAGTACGACAAGCAGTGAGACAAAAGCAGAGAAAACACAGATATGCCGAAATATATATATAGAATGTTTGTAACTGAACAGTTACGAATGTTTTACAGATGTATACAGTGTAAAACAAAGATAAACACGGAGGACTAGGTTATGGCAAATAGGGTACTCGGTATTGAAATAGGGGAGAACCTTACCAGAGTAGTTGAGATTGATTACAAAGCAAAAAATCCCAAGATTTACAATATGTTCGGCTTTCCGACACCACCGGGGATGATTGATGATGGAGTGGTACAGCCGGATGGGATGTTTCGTTCTATCTTATACAGTAAGCTGAAGGAAAAGAAGATTTCCACCAAAAAAGCTGTTTTTGTTTTAAATTCAGCGCGTATAGCAAGCAGAGATATTGAGCTTCCGCTTGTTAAGGAAAAACAGCTTAAGGAAATGATTGCAATGAATGCATCGGATTATTTTCCGGTGGATTTGAGCCAGTACAAGCTGGTACATCAGATTATAGAGAAGATTGACAGACCGGAAGAAAAGAAATTACGTCTTTCGGTTATTGCTGTGCCTAATGATCTTATTTTGTCGTATGGTGCTCTTGCAGCTGATTGCAGGCTGCAGCTTGTAGCACTTGACTATAGTGGAAATGCCATCAAGCAGCTCATGAGAAGAGAGATTCCCGGAGATGTGAAGGTGACTGTCAAGGTGGATGAGGTTTCTACCACACTGACTGTAATGGATGGAAGCATGGTAAAGCTGCAGCGCAATGTCAACCATGGACTTGCTGATGCTATTGAGGCGATTCAGGATAGTGAGCTTTTTGGAGAGTATCTGTCATTTACCGATGCAGTTGATGTGGCACGCAGAAAGACCTGCCTTGCAATAAGGCCTGATGGCACAGTACCTGATGAGCCGGCGGGCGGCGGCATGGATCCTATGGGGCATGAGATTGATTCGGAGCGCTTTAAGAAGCTTCGTCTGAATGTTTCATATGCACTTTCCAATCTGATAAGCAGTCTTGGACGAGTAATAGACTACTATCAGTCGAGAAACTCAGATACTCCTATCGAGAGAATTTTCCTCATAGGCTTAGGTGCTGATTTCAGCGGACTTTCAAAGCTTTTGACCAATGAGCTCAATGTCAAGGTGGTTCCGCTCCAGCAGTTTGACGGCATACATGTGGCAAAGAGCATAAACCTCGCAGAGGCAAAGCTGGCAGAGTATTTCAACTGTGTCGGATGTTCGTTGAGCCCGCTTGATATACTTGACAGTAAGAAAAACAAGGGAATCGGTGCTCCGATTATGGCAGGAACAGCTGCAGGTGCTATGCCACCCGGAGGCGCACAGGCAGGTATGCAGGGAAAATCACCTGTCGGTCCTGATGGGAAGCCTCTTCCCGTACCGGCAGGGGAGGAAGCAGAAAAGTCTGTTTCTTTTGCGGTGCAGCTTCTCATTTTTGGATTGTGTGTGGTAGTTGCAGTTGGTATCACGGCATACAGCATTTTTTCAAATCTTGTTTTAACTTCAGACAATATGACGCTTAAAGCACGTGTTTCTGATTTATCATATGCACAGAATATATATGATGTGTACAACCAGACCAAGAAGGACTATGACTGGACTAAGCTTCTTGAGAGCGCCTCATCCAACAAGAATGATGAGATAACGGGCTTCGTGGATGAGCTGGAGCAGAAGCTTCCGTCAGAGGCCAAGCTTGTGAATATGTCTGTTACGACTGATGGTGTTTCGATGACCATAAAGACGGGCAGCAAGGATATAGCGGCTGATGTAATTGCACAGCTTCGTACATTTGAGAGTATCATGGTATCCAATGTGTCAACCATCACAGAGGAGGTTGATGAGACCGGTGCTTCAAAGGTTCAGTTCACAGTAGATTGCACATATGTAAAGGCTGATGACAGTGCTGCTTCTGAATCGGGGGATGGCACAGGCAGTGAGCCAGATGATACATCAAAAGATGCGTCATCACAGTCACAGACGGATAGTAATTCATCATCAGATACAGACAGTACAAATCAGTAGGGGGTGTTAGGATGTCAACGAGAGATAAAAAGTTACTTATTATATTAGCGGGTGTTGCCATTTTAGCACTGACATATTTTTTGATTTTTATTCCACAGTCCAATAAGAGGGATTCACTCAAGAGCGAAAATATGAATCTGAAATCACAGTACAATCAGCTTTCAGCACTTGCGGCAAAGGCGGATGACTACACAAAGAAGACAAAGGATATGTCTGATGCCATGCAGCAGGTATATGACAATTTCCCTTCATATTTACAGATAGAAAACGGCATCATGGATGCGGTTGCTATCGAGAAATCTACCAATACAAATATTACAGAGCTTACAGTCGGCTCACCGACAGCTATTGATGTGAATAATCCGACCGGTGAAGCCGGTACAGATTCTTCGTCAGGAAGCAGTTCGGACAGCAGTACCACGGAGAGCAGTAATGCAGACAGTTCGCAGAGCTCTCAGACCGCTGATGGCAACAGCTCTCAGTCACAGACAGGCGACGACAGTGCAGCTGATGGCAGTACATCAACAGGCTCTGCAAAGTCTACGGTTACAGGCTATCAGCTTTATGATGTCAGCACAGTTATGGCATTCAAGACAGAGTATCATGGGCTTAAGGCTATGCTTGGAGAGGTGATTGGTTCATCACAGAAGAAAACTATCAGCACGCTCAATGTGAGCTTTGATGATTCGACAGGCAAGCTGACAGGTGAGATGCTTGTGGATTCATATTTCCTGTATGGACTTGATAAGCCATATGAGGCACCATACATACCTGCAGTACCACATGGTACAAATAATCTGTTTGGTACAACAAACTAACTGATTATTATAATATTAGATTATTAGATTATCGGGTTATTGAGACTGTAAGTGATAAATATCAAATGTTAGATTATTGAGTTATGAGATAACAAAATACAAGAGGGGAGGAAGCAGATTTGAGAAAGCTAAAAAACGATGATCGAGGAGTAACACTTGTGGAGATTATTGTGTCGATTGCTATTCTCGCAATAATCGTGCTTCCTTTTTTGAATGCATTTGTCACAGCTACAAAGACCAATGTAAAGGCAAAAAACGAGATGAATGCTACACATCTGGCGACAAACATTATGGAGGGCATTGAGAAGAACTCCATGAAGACACTGGCGTATCAGTTCAACTATCCGTCGGAGGGCTTTGATGTGGCGGACGGCTTTAATATATCAGATGGAAGCAGTGCATGTGAGCTTCTTAAGAAGTCGGGCAAGTTTGATAATGTAAAAAGACTTGAGGATATCAGTGCTGAGATTGTAAACAAGGACGATGTCATTACTAGCTGTATCCACAAGACTGATGCATCAGCCAAAATAAGCGATACATCGCTTTGGAATTTCAGGGAGTCGGATGCGCACAAGTATTATTTCTATATGTCAGGCGTGCAGTCAGGCACAAAGAAATACAATGCTCTTGTGACAGTGGATGCAAAATCGGACGCAGAGTCGGACAATAAGGTTAAAAAGTACAACATGGACGAGGTAGCGGATATGTCGGCCATGGATGCAAATTTTGACTGCATGAGTGCAGACAAGTATTCTGCTACAAATATTATATCCGCATTTAACAATATGAATCTAGGCTTCAGTGTACAGCAGAGTGATATAAAGAGAACTATCACAATTGATATAGAAAAGAGTGGGGCTGCGAGCAATAAGGCTACCAAGGTGACGGTGTCGTATTCGTATTCTATCAATAAGAATGGGGTAAGAAAGACTTTTCCGGATCCGAATAGTGCACTGAAGGATGATTATACCATGGTGATTTACGACAATTCTTCAGATACCGTGAACCATAATCTGAGAAATGTCTATCTGTTTTACAATCCATGGTACACATCTACAGGAGCACTTTACAATACCTGCAACGATGTCATTATAATCAATAATAAGGACAAGCTGGACTGCACGGTAAACATTGTAAAGCAAAAGACTATATCGGATCAGTCAGAGTTGAGCACGAAGGAGAGTACATATAAGGCATATGTGAAGGTAAGTGAGCCGGGAAATCGTACAGGTCATGCTTATACTCATATAGCCACCAATCTGAATGTAAATATGGGAGCACCGGATAATCCACTACAGCCCGATCAAGCTATATATGGCTTTAATAACAATGTAATTCAGAATGATGTAAAGGCAATTGTCGATATAAAGAATCTGACAAAAAGCAAGACATCTGAAAGGCTGTATGATGTGAAGGTGGCTGTATACGAGAGCAAGGCTTCACTGGATGATATATTTAATGATAAAGACCCGGTTGTTACGATGACCGGAAGCATGGGGTATTAATTATGAAGCGTAACGATAACCGTGGTGCTTCCTTTGTGATGGTTGTAGTTGCAATGGCTATAGTGGCTGTTTTAGCTGTGACTGTGCTGTGGATAGCGCTTATGAACCTTCAGATGAAGGTGACGGATGAAAAAAATACAGATAACTTTTACTCGGCAGAGGGTGTGCTGGATCAGATATGTACAGGTCTGCAGGGAGATATTTCCAAGGCTTACTCAGCAGGATATACCAAGGTTATGGAGAATTACTCTGACAGCAGCATAAATGAGGCCGGCAGACAGAGCAACTTTGCGCAGGAGTATCTGAAGAGCTTAAAGACCAGCCTGGAGTATGACAGTACAGGTATGACGTTTAATATGGGAAAGCTCATACAATATGTAGACCCGAAGCTTCGCGAGAATAAAGAAAATCAGCCACGTGCTATTATCAAATCGACCAATGCCGATGTATACGGCAATGGTAAGCTCAAGGTGTACCAAAACCGTGTCGTGCTGAACGGACTAAGGGTAGAGTATACCGATGAAAAGGGATTTAAATCAATAATAGAAACAGATATTTCTCTGGGAGTTCCATCCATGAGCTTTACAGCATCGGGAGGAGTTCCGGAGCTTTTTACATATTCTCTTGTCGGAAATGAAGGATTGGATATTATATCAGGACTTAATAAAGTGAATCTATCCGGTAATCTCTACGCTGGCTGTGAAAATGCGGCAGGCACAGGGACTTCTACTACGAGTGTTACCATTCCAAACAATGCCACACTTGATGTAAAGGATACCAGCTATATGATTGCAGAGGGCGATATAGAGGTGGGAGACTTTGCCGGAAAAGATACTGGTACAATAAAAAAGAATATGGCGGGGGTACACAATAACAGTACACTTTCTGTTGATTCACAGTGCCAGCTGTGGACAAGCAACATAAATGTAAATGGTGCAACAGTCAAGCTGGATGGCATGACATATGTGGCAGATGACATGACCTTAAAGGGTACAGGCTCAAAGGTCACACTTGGAAAGAATAATAAGAATAACAATGCGAAGTACGTCGGCTTTGGCAACGGAGGCGATGATAAGGAAAATCCTGTCGCAGGCGATAGTTCTGCTATTATCATAAACGGCAGGGAGGCATCTCTTGATATGTCAAATATCAGGGAGCTTATGTTGGCAGGAACCGCATATATCAATACACAGGCTATTGTAAACTCAAGTGGTGTGGGTACAGAAAACAGCAATGTGGGCATGGGTGAGTCAATCTCTGTAAAGGGTGACCAGATAGCATACCTTGTGCCGCCTGAGTGCATAGGCACAAGTGGAGATGGTGCGGATGCCAAATCGCTTTACAACAAGAATCCACTCTCCTATAAGGAGTATAAGGATATCACGGCAACCGGACAGGATCAGACAAAGTATACTGAAGTTAATGCCAATGTGGTCAGCACAAAGACAGGTAAGGCCCTCTCGGCATATCTGCCGGAGAAAAAGACAATCGACAACTGTATAAAGAAGGTCTTTGTTCCTTCTACTGATAATAAGGATGACGGACTTGTATACTATTATGTCAATCTGCCAACGAACAAGGCTGCTGAGTATTACAGTGACTATTTTGGTGCAGACAGTGATAAGCTCAATAGATATACTAAGTTCTATACTGACAGCATACAGGTAAATGAGGCTGCAAGCATCTATACTGCCGGCAATTACAGCATCTACGATGGCAGCAATTTAAGCCTTTTGAAGGGCATAGCTGATGGTGTGGACATGGATGCACAGTCGGATGCTTTACAGCGCACATATACTGCACTAAACTCAAAGCTTTTGACAAATTATGCGGATTTACCGACAAATGCAGCAAGTGTTTCGCTTTTTACAAATATAGTTAACAATACCAATTTGCTGAAAATAGTGCCAAATTCCGGTAATAAACAAATATTTGAGACTGAGTATCAGGGAAAAAAATACCAGGCAATTGTCAAAAACGGCAATTACATCTATGATGCAAATGACAAATCACATAATGTGGATATAATTGTTGCTACGGGAGATGTGACACTGAATGCTGACTTTACAGGTACCATAGTTGCAAAGGGCAGGATAATTGTAAACAAAGACCAATGCGAGATTGATAATGGTACTCAGGAGGTATTTAAGGCATTGCTTCTTGAAAAGGTAAGTGATGCAGACGATGCACTGCACCTGTATGATGTGTTCATGGACGGTGCCAACTATCTGGGTAATGTTTCTTCTTTTTCAAATAAGAAAGAGGCGGACACAAAAATAGATTATGCTACGCTCATTACATACCAGAACTGGACCAAGGAGTAGAAAACAAGCGGCTTTTAAGGCGCAAAACAGCTGCGAAATATTTATATTTGGCAAATTTTGACGATATATACAAGGGAGGAATCCAATATGTCTGTAACAGAAAAAAAGAATAATGGCGGTTTCTCTCTGGTAGAGCTTATAGTAGTGATAGCGATATCTGTCGTACTCATAGGTGCGGCAACCATATCCATTCGCTCGGTCATGGGTGTTGAGGTGAAGCAGTGTGCCAGAAATATTGAATCGATAATTAACAAAACAAGGGTCACAACTATGGGAAAGGACAGCGCAGTTCTTGAGATATACAAGGATGCATCAGATGGTGCCTACTATTATAAGACGACCATAAATGGTACAGTATCTGCTCCAAGCAAAATCGGAAAGAGCAGGATTGATGTATATTATTCCATGAAGGATGATTATAGTGATAAGACACAATTGAACAGTTCAGGCAGTATAGTGCTTCAGTTTGACAGAAGCTCAGGTGCACAAAAGCCTGATGCCAATGGTAAGTGCTGCAGCCGTATCTGGATTCAAAAAAACAGCACCGAAAAGGTTATCACGATATACAAGGAGACCGGCAAGGTGGTATGTGAGTAATTTACATAGTTTAATGATGAATATTTTATTTTGACGCAAGGCTGTTATAAGGTTGTATGATGAAATCGGAGAGGAAGATGAACCATGAAACTTTTAAGGCGCATGAACAAATCAAATAATAGGAAAAACAGTGGCTTTACACTTGTTGAGCTTGTCATTGTCATGGCGATAATGGGAATACTGGGCCTGGCTGTTGCAGGCTTTATCGGTACGAGCACGAAGCAGTATAAGTACGCTTCAAAGGACGTAGATTTACAGTATGAGGCACAGCTTACGATGAATCAGATAGGAGACCTGATAATTGATGCGCAAAAGGGCGTTAAGTATGAGCCTGCTACAGTGGCAGCGCCGGTGGAGGTGGCATCGGCAGCCCCTGAGGCCGGTTATATTGCAACTGCATCAGCGGAAGAAGCGTCATCCGAAGAAGCATCATCTGAGGAAACATCATCCGACAGCAAGCTGATTATTTACAACAAGGATTGTACATACAATATCATATACAGACCGTCAGAGCACAAAATTTATCTGCGAAAGGATACACTTGATCCTGCAACAGGTGCGGTGAAGGCAGATGGTCAGGGCAAGGAATCTCTTATGGCAGAAAATGTCACAGGCTTTACACCTGATTTAAGCGAGGCAGAAAGCAAGAATTCTGTCGGAATTGTCGTGGACTTTAAGGCAGGAGACAAGAAGTATACTTCAAAGCAGAACTTCACTATGCGCAATAAGGTACCGACTGGGGCAGATGTGGAGTATGTGGCACCGGCAGAGCCTAAAGGAATAAGGATATATTACAAAGGCAAGGATGTAACCAACGGAACAGTATACTATGAGATGAAGAAAAATCAGAATAAATTAAAGTTTACTGATAAGATTCTGGGTGGAAAGTATGACTCAAAAAATGTAACGTGGGATCATTCCGGAACCAAAAATGGTGGAAACTTTAATGCTAATGGTGATGTATATAATGTAGAACTTATGGATAATGAAACTACAGATCAATTTGTTATCACAGTAACATCCAAAGACGATACGTCATTGACGGCAAAGGTAACTGTAAACGTAGCACATCCAATCAATATTCTGCATTGTGATGCAGATAAGCATTTCAATTTAGGACAGACGCATCAATTGTTTATTGATGAAGGGGAGTTGAAAAATTCTTCATTAAATGGCAAATATCAGATTAAGGATTTTGTATGGCATATGGAGGTAGAAAGTGTCAGCTCAACAGGTGCAACCAAGCACAAGGGAGATATATCCTTTAGAATGGGCGATGATGGCAAGCTGATTTATGGCCCGGAGGGCAATGGTGAGCCTGATGGAATATTTAAGTTTAGTTCAAATGAGATTGCAGGAGAAACAGGAGCACAAGGTAAGCTAGATGATCCTAAATATAAGAACTATCTTAATTATTATATTTTAGGTTATAATAAAGAAATGCATATCACTCTCGGAAATGATTTTCTTACCGGAGAGAAATTAAATATCAGCGTCTGGCTTGGACTTGAGGATATGCCGGAGTTTAAGTCAAATACAATTACGTTTTACACATATCATGAAACAGAGTAGTTTTTTACAAAAGGAGCAATCGCAATGAGCAAATTAAGAAAAAAAATAGTGGTTCCAATATCACTCACACTTACAGGATGTCTCGTTGTGGCAGCTTTTGTGCTGAATGACAGCCTAACAAAGGTCGATGCAAATGTAGCATTCAATGGAATATCTGATATAGTCAGCTCACATGGCAAGGACAAGCCCTTCAATATAGTGGAGGTGGTGCCTGACAAGAAAATGGCATCCATTGGCTATCTGATCGACGGTCAGGAGCCTGACGATTGGTTTGGTACACTGTCAAAGATGTCTGACAAAGATGGTGCCGGTGTAAAAAACAGGTCTGCCTATATGGAAGGTCTGAAAACAAAGCTTGCACCTATTACTACCGAGAAAAAGGATAACACAAAGCCTCTTTACTATGAGCCGTATGAGGAGAGCTATGTCAGTCAGGGCGATGACTGGACAGAGCTTGCCCTTGTAGATATGGACAGAATAAACAAGGGTACCACCGGTTATAAGATGACAGAGCAGGCGGAGGGAGATTATAAGTTCAATACCGATTACCAGCTTGCTGTAAATGAGGAGGGACTGCCTACAGGTCATTACAGACAAAATGTTGACCATTATGTTTTCATGCAGGGCGAGGATGAGACAGAAGATGGCTCAAATACAGAGACTGAAAATGGCAATCAAATTAAGGCACCCGGAAAAAGAGGTTACTACAGTGTTGCGTTTACTGCAGTCAAATTGCCGGATGGCATGACAAACACTCAGTATCTGGTACCGTCTGATAATTCACAGAAAGCTGATGGAAATACAGACAGCGGTACAGATGGTAACATCGATAGCAGCACAGACAATACGACAGATACAGGCACAGGTGACGATACCGTTGAGAAGCATGTGGTTTATTCTATAAAGAGCGCATATGCCATTGGTTCTGCTGAGGGCATGCAAAACATAGCAAAATATGACCCAAAGGCATATATTTACAGGATTGACAATTCAGATATCACATCACCATATGAATTTGTTGCAAGAGCTGACCGGATGGCAGGTTTGCCTGATGGCAGTAAGCCGGATTATGAGAAGTATACATACTGTACGGTTGAGATGGAGTATGTGCCTGCAGATAAAATCACTGATGACGAGACCTACTACGAGGTGGACACTAAGGTACCTATTGAGTTTAATTACGATGAGACCGGCGAGTATGGAGCAGTGCTTGACTCACAGAATCCATACGAGAAGATAGATGATGGCACACCGGACAATCAGCCGGCAGGTAAGACCGGCGCAGATGATATTTCAGATGATGCTTCAATAGCTGATTCTGCTACAGAGAATAATGATGGTAACACAGGCAGGGTAATCCTCACTGATACAGACGGATATTTTGATATAGTTAAGGACAGCCAGACATACACCTATGTGGGTGAGGGAAATGGTGATTATATCATGGTGGCTGATAAAAACGGCTCGCTTGATTATCCTGTAAATACCACACACATATATTATAAGGGTGGTTTCAAGAACAATAACTGGTTCAGAACAGGTGTGTTCAATCAGGAGGGCAAGACAGGCGATGATGATAAGACTGCCAATATGACCTTCAAGGTAAAAACAGTCACACCCAAGGAGCTTGAGCAGATAGATGTATCAACAATTGATTTACTCTATCTTTCCGGCTCAAAGTCCGTCCTTTCAAATGATTTAGTAAACGATGCTGCAACATATAAACCTGATAATGACATTTCATGGGACAAGGTAAAGCAGATAGTCCAGCGTGTGCACCAGAGTGGTATAATGATGCCTGTTATAGTGGATAATGGTATTGTGTGGCCTGCTTCAAGTGCAGACTACTCAAGTAATATTAAAAAGCTTGCAGGTCTTTTGAGCTGTAACAATTTCAGCTCGCTGAATTTTACTAAGGACTCAGCTGATAATTTTATTAATTGGAATAATGACATAAAGTATTATAAAGTTGACAGTAAAACCCATACAAAAGGTTTTGTAATTGGCAACGAATATGTCATTCCACGAAACTATAATCCTAGTACGGATTTGCCATTTGTTTTAAGAGATGATTTTGCTTCTGCATTTATTGCAAATGAAGATGAAACTCAATTTGTCGAAGCAGCTAAAAATGAGAATTTTGACGAGATAGCAGAGTATATCAACTCAGAGAATACAAGCAGGAAAAAAGAAAATGATACTCTTGGAAAGGACGAGTATGCATACTATGACAAGACGATTTCAAAGGCGATAGTTTTAAGCTATATCATATCGTATGCTGATAAAAGAGATATTATAAATCCGACAGATAGTCTGAACATACTGGATATAGAGCCCGGAACTGTAAAAAATGCTTCTGACGCTTTAAATTATGATAAGCTTAAAAAATGGCTTGGAACAAGATGTCCGGAGGAAAAAAAGGTTACGATAACAAGGGTTACGAGTGCAGAATTTATTGGCAGAATAGAGGATCTCAATAATTATGATATGATATATATGGGACTCGTAGCCGATAATCTGAATTATAGAGATGGTCATACAGTATATAATGATTGGAAAATGGATGGGCTTAAATACTCAAATGTTGGTGACATTGTTGTTATAAATCCGAAAGATGTGGTAAATTATTGGGGATATGATATGCTCAAGAATGGTCATGCGGGATTGCTGGATACTGATTATATAAATGATGGAGAGGCGCTTAATACTCAGCTTACATTAAGAGGAAATGGAAATAATGCTGATTATTTAACTGCTCCAAACACATACAGAGGTTCAGGCAATGATATTACTAAGCAGAAGGTTTCAGAATTGGAGGATTATATAAAGGCGGGCTTTCCTGTCGTCTTTTCAGATGGCTTTTTCAGCAATGATAGCAAGTATAAAAGTGGAATTAATGAGGATTACATTGATAACTGTTCAAATGTTTTTACTCTTTTATGTTATGCAAAAGATAAAGACAATGTTCTTAAAGTGGACAGCAAGGGAAATTTAAAAAAACAGTCAAATGAGACAGCTGACCTTGTTACCTACCTGACTACTGAAAAACCTGAAATATTACTCAAGGAGCAGGAAAAAGTAAAAGATACAGATTATGTTGAGATTAGTAATAATCAGATTACATTGGAATTTTCAATAAACAATGCAGGTGGTGCGGATTCTAAAGCGAGTTTTAATGCACAGCTGTTCTTGGATTCAAATTCTGATGGTAAGTTTTCGACGACCAATGAAGGAATAGCTGCAAATAAAATAAAACTATATTGTGATGGTACTATTGTGAATCCGGTAATGGGTGATGATGGTAAATATATGTATAGTCTGAATGCAGGCAATTATAATTATAAACTGGTTTATGATTTGCCGAATGGATTTGTAGGAGTTATGCCTTGGCAGCTTCGTGTGAGTCAGGCTACAAATAGCTACAGATATGATCAGAAATCCGGATATGTGTATGTCAAAAATTCAAAAGGCAGTCCTACAAAAGTCAAGATTCTTCAGATTAATTCAAAGTTGGAGCATAATGAGGACTTTAGGGGAAATTTTGATATGCAGACGCAGAAGAATGATAGCAATACAAAGTTTCATAAATTACTTAGTCAAGTGAAGGATTTTGACCTGGATATAGAAACAGTTCGTTATGACAACGTACCTAAAATGGATGAGGTATGTGATAAGCTGCAGACATACGATATGCTTGTGATTGGATTTGGTGATTGTTATGATATTGATAATACAAATAATCATCTCGATAAAATAAAAGCATATATCCAGTCAGGAAAACCGGTATTGTTTGCTCATGATACAACGTCATTTTGTAATAATAAAAATGATAATAAATATAATAATGTCTGGGGATATAAGTTTAACTCTATAATTCGCGATACTGTTGGTCTGGACAGGTATGGAATCTTGTCAAATGAGTATTTAAAGAAGGGCAATACATTACAGAAGGGTACTGATGCGGATTTTGATGAAGCTGTAAAGAACGCCGAAAAGAATAACACTGATATTGCATATGAGCCAAAATCTGATCATTCAGTTATTGTCAGACAGAATCAGGGATTTACTTATGCAGATTTAAATCAGTATCAGTGGAAAGATAATGGTAACGATCATGGCGAGTACAGGCTGTATTCAGGGCTAGATGGTAATGATTTTGAAGCTAAGACTAATAAGGCAGTCAAGGTTAATTCAGGACAGATTACCACATATCCTTTTAAGATTGCTGACGAAATAAATATAGCTACCACTCATAAGCAGTACTACCAGCTGGATATGAATCAGGATGCTGATGGTGATGGTGAGAGTGATATTGTTGTATGGTATACCTTGTCAAACCATGGAATTTATGAGCAGTCTCCAAAGGATGTAAGAAATAATTATTATATTTACACAATGGGAAATGTAACATACTCAGGTGTAGGACATTCCGATTTCTCAAATAATGATGATGAATTGAAACTTTATATAAACACTATGATTGCTGCATATAGTGCATCAGTTCATGAGCCGTCAATTTATCTTAAGGAGAATGCAGATACTGATTCAAATGACATAACTACATTATATGCAACTATTGATGATGCCATTGAAGAAGAAGCAGCTAATAAAGCGGATGCCAGACTAGATGGTGCAGACAGTACGCAGGATGTTTATTTTACGGTAAAGGATTCAAACCTTGTGCGAAATCAGATTGATGAAAAAACTGTTGTTTATTTGGATTTTTATATCGAGGATCCGCAAAAAAATCCAAAAGATGAAACGATTGGCACCGGAAATGATAAGATTTACTTAAAGAAGGTGGACTGGGATATCTATACACTGAATAATGACGGAACAGAAAATGAACAGATAAATAACAGTAAAGAAAACAGTCAATTAAATAAGGATCCAAGGGACTTCTTTGAAAATAACAAGACATATAAGGTAAAGGTACCATTGAGTGTTTTAACGGAGGGAGCTAATTCTATAAAGATTTATGCCGTAGGATATAGTAAGATTTACCAGTCACAGGTGAGCGGTGGTGATAAAGAAACTACAACAGCAAAGGCATACAAGACCTTCCAGATACAGCGTGTAGGTCTTGCAGATTTGGATTAGTTTTCAAAGGCTCCTGGCTATCACATACTTTTCGATTAAGCACAATTTATCAAACAGAGACTTATATAAACCATTTATATAGTCTCTGTTTTTTTACTGTTTCTTTATACTTTCTTTATTGAATTATCCACGCTTATTGATAAAATAAATAGTATGCGCACGATTGCGGATATTTTTTTGCATTCGTGGATGGGGGATAAATTAACCGGAAAGAAAGGAAACGTTTATGAGTAAAATTTTCAAAAACCTGATTCCATACTGGCGATGGATCATATTAATTTTTGTTTTTCTCATTGCTCAGGCTTATTGTGATCTGGCTTTGCCTGCGTACACATCTGACATCATTGATGTGGGTATCCAGGATCATGGCATTGAGCATATCCTGCCAAAGGAGATTACATCGGAGGATTATCAGATGGCACAGACATTTATGCTGTCTGACGAGAAAGAAAAATTTACGGACTGTTATGAGGCAGAGGATGCTTCAAAATCTGATGACAGTGTGGCAAAATACAAGCTGACAGCTGATTCGGACACACTTGATAAGCTGGATGAGGAGCTTTTGGTTCCTCTTGTCATGGCATATCAGGCTTTTCAGTCGGGTGAGCAGATGGATGTGGATGCATCGGCTATCCCGCAGGGAGTAGCGCTCGATGATAACATGATAAAGCAGATAAGAAGCAAGGTGCAGGAAAAAATCGATGCGGTGGGTTCAGCTACTTTAAAGTCCATGGGTGTAACTTTTGCGACAAAGTGTGATGAGAATGCAGGAATCGACGTGGATGCCAATCAGGTTGCTTATCTGTGGAAGGCAGGCGCCAAGATGGCAGCCTTTGCAGCTATTATGCTTATAGCAGCATGTGTTGTAGGTTTTGCGGCTTCAAAGGTCGGTGCCGCTGTCGGCAGGGATTTGAGGGAGAAGACCTTTTCAAAGGTTGTAGGTTTTTCAAATGCCGAGATTAACAAATTCTCTACGGCATCACTGATTACGAGAAGCACGAACGATATACAGCAGATTCAGATGGTTACTACTATGATGCTTCGTATGGTGCTTTACGCGCCAATCGTTGGTATCGGTGGTATCATCAAGGTGGCACAGACCAAATCCGGCATGGAGTGGGTGATTGCCATTGCGGTTGCTGCCATCATGGTTTTTATTTTCACACTGGTTGGCATTGCGATGCCAAAGTTCAAGATTATGCAGAGTCTTGTAGACAAGGTAAACCTTGTTTCTCGTGAGATTCTTACAGGTCTTTCCGTTATCAGGGCTTTCGGCCGTGAGAAGGAGGAGGAAAAGAGGTTTGATGAGGCTAACCGTGAGCTTACACGCACACAGCTGTTTACAAACCGTGTCATGACCTTTATGATGCCGGGTATGTCCATGATCATGTACTGCATCACACTTGGTATCGTGTGGGTTGCAGCAGGCAGAATAGACAATGGCTCCATGCAGGTAGGTACCATGACTGCGTTTATTACATATGCCATGATGATTGTTATGTCATTCCTCATGCTTTCAGCCATGTCCATCATGCTTCCGAGAGCTGGTGTTGCGGCAGAGCGTATCGATGAGGTTATAAAGACAAACAGCACTGTAAATGATCCAAAAGAGCCTGTTACTGAGGCTGATCACAGAGGTGTTATCCGTTTCAACCATGTGGATTTCAGATATCCGGGAGCAAAGGAGGATGTGCTTTCAGACATTGATTTTGTGGCGGAGCCGGGCAAAACCACAGCTATCATCGGAAGTACCGGCTGTGGAAAGTCTACACTTGTAAACCTGATTCCGCGTTTCTATGACGTGACTGGAGGCTCAATAGAGCTTGATGGACACGATATCAGAGACTACACACTAAGCGAGCTTCGCGAGTCAATAGGCTTTGTTCCGCAGAAGGGTATTCTTTTTTCGGGAACCATCGCCTCAAACCTGCGCTTTGGTAAAGCAGACGCGAGTGATGAGCAGATAAAAAAGGCTGCGGATATCGCACAGGCTTCTGAGTTTATCGAGACAAAGAATGACAGGTATGAAAGCTCAATCGCACAGGGCGGCTCAAACGTGTCAGGTGGTCAGAAGCAGAGGCTTGCCATAGCAAGAGCTATCGCAAAGGACCCTCATATTTATGTGTTTGATGACAGCTTTTCAGCACTCGATATGAAGACTGACGCGCGTCTGCGTGCAGCCTTAGCAGAGGTTACAGAGAGTGCTTCCGTTATTATCGTGGCACAGCGTATCAGCACGATTATTCATGCTGACCAGATTCTCGTGCTCGATGACGGTAAAATCGTAGGAAAAGGCACCCACGAGGAGCTTCTTAAAAATTGCGATGTATATATGCAGATTGCACAGTCACAGCTTTCAGCCAGGGAACTTGGAATTGATGATAACAAAAAGGAGGGCATGTAAGATGAGTGAGAATAATAACGAACAGTTTAAGATGCCTCCTAAGAGGCCAAGAGGGCCAATGGGACGTGGCCCCGGAATGGTCACAGAAAAGGCCAGGGATTTCAAGGGCTCTACAAAGAAACTCATAAAGTATCTCGGCAGATACTGGGCTGCTATCATTGCAGTTATGATTTTTGCAGCAGTTTCGACTGTCTTCTCCGTTGCAGGACCGAAGGTCATGGGTAAAGCCACCACTGCGCTTGCCGAGGGACTCATGAACAAGATTGCAGGAACAGGCGGCATAGATTTTGATTATATTGCAAAGGTTCTTTTGTTTACGCTGGCTTTATATGTGGTGAGTGCCATCTTTATGTTTGCCCAGGGACTTATCATGACAGGCATCACGCAGAAGACCTGCTACAGGATGCGTAAGGACATCACGAGCAAAATCAACCGTATGCCGATGAAGTATTTCGAGTCAAGGACATATGGTGAGGTACTTTCGCGTATCACAAACGATGTGGACACACTCGGACAGAGCTTGAACCAGAGTATCACACAGATTATTACATCTGTTGCCACTTTGGTCGGTACACTGGTCATGATGCTGTCTATTTCACCGCTCATGACGCTGATTTCACTAGTTATACTGCCTGTTTCGATGATACTTATTTCGTTTGTCATAAAGCATTCACAGAAATACTTCAGACAGCAGCAGGAGTATCTGGGACACATAAACGGACAGGTCGAGGAGGTGTACGGAGGCCACCTCGTCATAAAGGCATATAATAAAGAGGCAGAGACTGTAAAGACCTTTAAGGAGGCCAACAATGTGCTCTACAAATCCGCATGGAAATCACAGTTCCTTTCAGGACTTATGATGCCTATCATGCAGTTTGTAGGAAACTTAGGATATGCGGGAGTAGCCATCTCAGGTGGTATACTTGCCATAAAGAATGTCATCACAATCGGTGATATCCAGGCATTTATACAGTATGTGAAGAATTTCACACAGCCAATCCAGCAGATAGCGCAGGTGGCAAACCAGCTTCAGTCGATGGCGGCTGCATCTGAGCGTGTATTTGAGTTCCTCGATGAGGAGGAAGAGGATATAACAGTGGAAAATCCTGTAAAGCCAGACCATATCGAGGGAAGTGTAGAGTTTTCGCATGTACACTTTGGTTATAATCCTGACCAGATCATCATCAATGATTTTTCTGCAAAGGTAAAGCCGGGACAGCAGGTTGCTATCGTTGGACCGACAGGAGCGGGAAAGACTACCATGGTCAAGCTTCTTATGAGATTTTATGATGTAAGCTCAGGTGCCATTCTTGTAGACGGACATGATATCAGGGATTACAACAGAGCCGATCTGCGAGATGCATTCGGCATGGTATTGCAGGACACATGGCTCTTTAAGGGCACCATTATGGAAAATATCCGCTACGGCCGTCTGGATGCCACAGATGAGGAGGTCATCGCGGCAGCAAAGGCAGCACATGCGCATCACTTTATCCAGACATTGCCGGGTGGCTACGATATGGAGCTCAACGAGGATGCATCCAATGTGTCACAGGGACAAAAGCAGCTTTTGACAATAGCAAGAGCCATTCTTGCAGACAATCCAATCCTTATCCTTGATGAGGCCACATCCTCTGTCGATACACGTACAGAAATCCGTATCCAGAAGGCACTCGACAATCTGATGAAGGGCAGAACAAGCTTTGTCATCGCCCACAGGCTGTCTACTATCAAGAATGCCGATATGATTCTTGTCATGAAGGACGGAGACATTATCGAGCAGGGTACACACGATGAGCTTCTTGCAAAGAACGGATTTTACGCAGAGCTGTATAACTCTCAGTTTGAAGAATAGAGAAAGCACGGGTATCGTGCAGTTTTGCGAATATGCGTGGGCTGAATGGTTACATAAAATTAAAAAAAAATACGCTCTCGACAAAATTCGACAAAATGTGTTATCATAAAAGCATACAATTTGTTTTGACATGACAGTAATTGGCGGCATAGGAGAGTTTGATGAGCACTTTAAATGTCGCAGTAGCAGACGAAAAGAAAAACATGCAGAGTTTATTAAAGGGCATGGAGTTTTTAGGAACAGCAAGAAGTAGTGATGAAGCATACAACATGATAAATGGTAATGCCGGTTCTGATGTGGTACTTGTGTATGTAAAGAGAGCATCTGGTGACACTGAGCCACTTGATGATACATATATGGAGAAAAAATCCCTTGAGACACAGGTGACGGATATCATTCATGAGATAGGTGTTCCGGCTCATATAAAGGGATATCAGTATCTTAGGACTGCGATAGTGATGTGCGTTGAGGATATGGAAATGCTTAGCTCTATCACAAAGCTTTTGTATCCCACTATTGCAAAGAAGTACAAGACTACCTCAAGCAGGGTGGAGAGAGCCATAAGGCATGCTATCGAGGTGGCATGGAGCAGAGGCAGGATGGATACGATAGACTCCATGTTTGGATACACTGTAAACTATGGTAAGGGCAAGCCTACCAATTCGGAGTTTATTGCCCTGATTACAGACAAAATACGTCTAGGGATGTAAAAATCGTCATTATAGACAAATAAAACCACGTTTTGATAAATTTACTAGGCAAAATGTACTCCCGCGTGATATAATATAGTATACATTCTATTGGTTTCAGGATGTATACTATATTTTTTATCAGATTAATCGTTGTTTAAATAACTGTAATCTGGGGGAGGTTTCAGCATGGACAAAATGAAAATATTAATGGCCGCATCAGAGGCAATACCTTATATGAAGACAGGTGGACTAGCTGACGTAGTGGGATCTTTACCGAAATATTTTGACAAGGACAGATATGACGTGAGAGTTATACTTCCGAAGTACAAATGTATGGATGATAAATTACTGCCACAGCTTAAGTTCGTCTGTCATTTTTATGTCAATCTCAACTGGCGCAGGCAGTATGTGGGGATTTTTACATCGCAGTATGATGGTGTGACATATTATTTTGTCGACAATGAGTTTTACTTTGCAGGAGATAAGCCATACAACAATATATACGAGGATGTGGAGAAGTTTGCTTTCTTTTCAAAGGCGGTGCTTGAGGCTTTGCCGGTTATAGATTTTGCCCCGGATGTGATACATTGTAATGACTGGCAGACAGGACTCTTGCCGGTTTTTCTAAAGACAGTATACGGCTCAGACAATTTCTATGCCGGTATCAAGACAGTCTTTACCATTCACAATATGAAGTTTCAAGGGCGATGGAAGATTAAAGAGGTGGCTGATGTTACAGGACTTCCGGAGCATATTTTTAATTCAGGGGAGCTGGAGTTCTATGGTGAGGCTAATTATTTAAAGGGCGGCATAGTATATGCAGATGAGATTACGACTGTCAGTCCGACATATGCAGATGAAATCTGTACACCTGAGGGCGGAGAGGGCCTGGATGGCCTGATGCTTGAGCGGCGCAGGCATTTGAGAGGCATTGTAAACGGTATAGATTATGATGTCTTTAATCCTATGAAGGATACATATCTGGATAAGCATTTTTCTGTAAGGGAATTGAGTGGAAAGGTCGTTAATAAGCGTCAGCTGCAGGAGAAGTATGGTCTGGCTGTGGATAAGGATGTCATGCTGATTGGAATAGTTTCGCGTCTGACAAAGCAGAAGGGCTTTGATCTGGTGGCATATGTGATGGAGGAGATGCTTTCCACCATGAATGTACAGTTTATAGTGCAGGGCACAGGAGAGCAGCAGTACGAGGAGATGTTTAATTATTTCCATGGCAGGTATCCGCAGAAGCTTGGAGTATATATCGGTTACTCAGAGGAAAATGCACATGAGATATATGCAGGCTGTGACGCATTTCTCATGCCGTCTCTTTTTGAGCCGTGCGGCTTGAGCCAGCTCATGTCTATGCGATATGGTACGCTGCCTATAGTCAGGGAGACCGGTGGTCTTAAGGACACTGTAGTGCCGTACAATGAGTACGAGAATACGGGCGATGGCTTTTCCTTTGCCAATTATAATGCGCATGATATGCTGCATGTCATCAAATATGCTCTTGATGTGTTTGAAAACCATAAGGACAGATGGCAGGAGATGATGCAGCGCGCCATGAGGCATGACTTCTCATGGAAGGCATCTGCGAAAGAGTATGAGAAGCTTTACGACATGCTGCTTGGCAACTAGTACATCGTTCTGCAAATAACAGGCCAATAATTTTCATGAATTTCCAAATATGTTCTTAGAAAGTAAAATACCGGATACATATCTATGATATGATATCCGGTATTTTGTGTTATCGGGTTATATGATTATCAGTAGACAGTGTCTGTTTTACTATCGTATATGTAGTACCTCTCGCCGAGTACTTCCTCGTCGCGTACCTCTGTAGAGTTTACCTCACAGATGAATTCGCTTAGGTTGCAGACATCTATATCGCTATCCAGCGGCATTACCAGAAATTCATGGATACTGCTTGGTATGAGCAGCATATTGCCGCCGAGCTTTTTTGCCAGCGAGCTTAGCACACCCGGGTAGAGTATGGCGGATGCGCCGTTTGTCTGCCTGCTGTTTGTAAGGATATACATAGGCAGGCTGTCAAAATCACAGACTGCGCGCATCTGATTGGCATAGCCCGGACATTTTTTGGCAAGAAACTCTGCCATGTTGATTATTGAGCATGGAAGTATCCTTGGTGTATTTTGCATTGAGGCGCGGATTAGTGTTTCTGTATCTATGCCCCAGCGTGACAGAAGCGCATCTGTGACTGTAATGGTGCCAAATTCAGGCAGCTCGGCTCCTACATATACTTCAAATATGATGGCAAAATCCAGATATTTGATATAGGGCACGTCCTTTAGCTGCTTTTGGTTTTTGTCGTAGCTTATGAGCTGGAAAATTATTTTCTCCTTTACCTTGGAAAAATCATCACAGAAGCTTATGTCAAAATCTTCAGTTGGCTTGAAATCATTGTAGGTGGATAAAATTGCATCGAGAATAGAATCAATGGATACACCATCAAGATACCAATGGTAGTAAGGATTGAGATAAATAGTCGGTGCTATATTGAATTTGGGATTGATAATCACCAATCCGTCGTAGATCATCCCATTGTTCTTTTTGACAGGATGGATGGTAAGCTTGAAATTATTGTCAAGTCTTGCGGTTATTTCTGTTTCTATAGTATGTAAAAACTCCGTGTATTTCATGAATCTCCTTGCGGAGCATAAAAATATCGGATCTCGTGGAAAAGTAAAACCCACGAAGCAGGGCGCTTCGTGGGTTTTACTCTATCATTGTTTGTTGAAGTTTGCAATATGTATTTTTGTACAATTTTTAGACTTCATTTTTGTGATATCATACAAAATACAGCTGCGCAATCCATTTTTAATCTGATTTGAGCCTCTGCCACAGTGTATTGTAAAGAGTTGCGTCATCATCATTTAAAGCTCTGTATACTTCACAGTTTTTGAGCATATCGGAAGGAGGATTAATCGCCTCATTTTCCTTCGTTTCTGCATCCTGGTTTTCGATGACAGACTGGATAGGTGATGCATAGTATACATATTCAAAGTTGAGCTGTGCCGGCTCATCACTGCAGATATAGTTCAAAAATTCCTGTGCGCCCTCTTTATTCTTGCATGTCTTTGGAATAAACCATGAGTCAATCCAGAGGTTTGAGCCCTCCTTTGGCACGATATAGTCCAGGTTATCGTTTTCAGCCATGGCGGCAGCTGCCTCACCGGAGTAGCACACTGCGATTGCTGCATTTTCAGCAACCATCTCATCACAGGTTTCATCCACGTAGTAGGCGAGCACATCACTGCTTTGTTTGTTCAGTATATCAAATGCTTCATCGAGCTTTGCTGTGTCTGTCTCGTTTATCGAGTAGCCAAGTGTGCGAAGGGCGGGAGTAAAGGCATCACGGACAGAATTAATCATAATCATGTTGTCCTTGTATTTGCCGTTCCACAGGCAGTCCCAGGTATTTAGGTCTGATGCATCAGCCATCTTTTTATTGTATAGTATGCCGAGTGTGCCGTAGAAATAAGGCACAGTATACTCATGTGTCGGGTCAAAGGATGCAGACATGTCGATTATATCCTGATTTACATTTTGATAGTTTGGCATTGCGCTGTAGTCTATCTTGTTGACCTCCCCCTCACTTATGAGCTTCTCGATGATGTAGTCAGAGGTGCAGATGACATCGTAATCGATGGCACCGGACTTGTACTTTGTGTACATCTCCTCAGGCTCCTCGTATTCCTCGTATTTAATGGTGATTCCGGTTTCCTGCTCGAAGCTGTCGATTACTGATTCATCGATGTATTTACCGTAGTTTAGCACTGTTATGGATTTGTCATTGTTGGTGCTTCCGGCGCTTATGGTAAATACCGAAAAGCAGCCGATTACGAGTACTGCAACAATTGCGATGCTCACACTACGCTTTACGATGCGCAGCTTTTTAGCCCTTGCAGGCTTCTTTGAGGCGCTGACAGGTATCTGGTTTGAGTTGATGTTTACCACAACCAAAAGCAGCAGCACTGTGAAGAAAAGTATGGTTGACAGAGCATACAGCTCCGGCTTTACACCCTTTTTTAGCTCTGTGTAGAGCATGGTTGAGAGCGTGTTTACTCCTGCACCCTTCGTAAAGTAGGTGATGGAGAAGTCATCGAGTGACATTGTGACCGCCATCATAAAGCCGGAGAACACTCCGGGGCTTATTTCAGGCCAGGTGACCTTGAAAAATGCATATAGAGGTGATGCGCCCAGGTCAAGTGCGGCCTCATAGGTGTATTTGTTGGTCTGCTTGAGCTTTGGAAGCACATTGAGTATCACATAAGGGATATTGAACGTGATGTGTGCGATAAGCACTGTCACAAAGCCCAGATTCATGAATTTTACAAACAAAAGCATCATTGAGATACCGGTCACGATATCTGCATTGAGCATTGGGATGTTTGTAGCGCCCAGATAGATTGTCTGGTTACGTTTCTTCATGGCGCTTATACCCATGGCTGCGAGAGTTCCTATTATTGTAGAAATCACAGCTGCAAGCAGCGTAATCTGCAGTGTTGTAGAAAATGCCGACATAATCCGCTCACTCTGAAAGCACTTTATGTACCAGTCGAGCGTGAAGCCTCCCCATTTAACCTTGGATTTGGAGTTGTTGAAGGAGAGTACTATTAATACAACGATAGGTAGATACAGAAACAAAAAAATCAGTCCCATATATACCCTTGATGCTATTTTTTTTACCATAATGCGCTCTGGTCTCCTTCCTTATCAAACAGATTGACGAGTGCCATGCTGATTAATACGAATACCATGAGCACGAGTGAGAGACCGCTTCCTGCGCCCCACTGCGAGCCATGGACGAAATCCTGTTCTATGATATTTCCGATGAGCAGTACCTTGCCGCCACCGAGTATCTGTGAGATGGCAAAGGATGTGAGTGATGGCACGAAAACCATTACGATTCCGCTTATGACACCGGAAACTGTAAGTGGCAGTATAATCTTGAAAAGTATTGTGACTTTGTTTGCACCGAGGTCAAGAGCCGCCTCAATCCAGTCGTTTTTGATTCTGGTCATGGAGTTGTATATAGGCAACAGCATGAATGGCAGAAAGTCATAGACCATGCCAAGCACGACTGCTCCGGAGGTATTCATGATGTTGAAGCCCGGCAGTCCGAGAGTGGTGAGTATCGAGTTGATGACACCGTTTTTGGACAAAAGCTGCTTCCATGCGAGTATTCGAAGCATAAAGTTCATCCACATAGGAAGCATGAAAACAAATACCACAAAGCTTTGGTTTTTAATCTTTAAGCCGTTTAAAATCATCGCAAGCGGATAGGACAGCACCAGGCATATTATGGTGCATATGATTCCAAGCCGCAGGGATAAAAGCAGTGCCTTGATATTGGTGTGCTGCGCTATTGCAGCCACATATTCAAATGTGAAGCCTCCGTCAGAGCCTTTAAATGCATAGTACACAATCATGAAAAGCGGAAGTATGATAAATCCGATAATCCATATGAGGTACGGCCCTGCGAGCAGCTGTTTCTTTATTTTAGACATCTATCTCCACCGCCTTTTCATCTGAGGACTCAGGCTTGTGCATTACCTGGATATTAAATGGAATCACCTTGATACCCACATGACTGCCGACCTCTACATATTTGGTGGTGTGTACCATCCAGTCGTAGCCGTTTGCCTTTACCTCAAGCTCATAGTGCACTCCCTTGAAGATATTTGACACGACATCGCCCTGCATGTAGCCGTCCTCCGCAGGCACCAGCTCCACATCCTCCGGGCGGATGACTATATCGACAGGCGTGTTCTCACCAAAGCCCTCGTCCACACAAGGCATCTTTACACCGAGTATCTCGACAAGCTTATCCTTTATCATAACACCGTCGATTATATTACTGTGCCCGATAAAATCAGCGACAAAGGCATTTTCAGGCTCATTGTAAATGTCCTCTGGTGTGCCAATCTGCTGGATATAGCCCTGATTCATGACTACGATGGTGTCAGACATGGTAAGCGCCTCCTCCTGGTCGTGTGTGACGTAGACGAAGGTGATACCGAGCTCATTTTTGAAGCGGATAAGTTCATACTGCATGCTCTGGCGCAGCTTTAAGTCGAGAGCGCCAAGCGGCTCGTCTAACAGCAGTACCTTAGGCTCGTTTACGATAGCTCTTGCAATAGCGATACGCTGCTGCTGGCCTCCGCTAAGAGAATCCACAGAGCGGTTTTCAAAGCCGTCGAGATTGACGAGCTTTAATGCATACTTTATTTTGTCATCTATGTAAGCCTTGCTTTTTTTCTTTATTTTAAGACCAAACGCGATGTTTTCAGCTATTGTCATATGAGGGAAAAGAGAGTATTTTTGGAAAACAGTGTTCAGATTTCTCTCGTTTGCAGGCACATTTGTGATGTCCTTTGAATCAAACATGATTTTTCCCTTGTCCGGTGTCTCAAAGCCACCGAGCATGCGAAGTGTGGTGGTCTTTCCGCAGCCTGATGGTCCAAGCAGCGTCAGAAACTCATTCTCCCTGATGTATAGATTTAAATCGTCGAGTACAACATTGCCGTTGTATGACTTTGTGATATCGATAAAATCAATTAATTTCTTTCCCATGGTGTAAACCTTTCTCATGTAATTATAGTACTGGTAGGAACTGTATGTTTATAATTTGCTGCTGTACACACTAAAAATGTGGCCGGCAGTAATTACAGCCATATAAAAGAGCTTCTGCAGTAGAAGCGTCAGAAGCTTGGAGGATTGCTGACCCATATGAGCATGGCATCCTTTGAAGACTTATTTTCAATAAAATGCTTCTTACCGGCTTTAAAATAAAAGGACTCACCGGCCTTTACGGTGTGCACTTTGCCACCATAGCAAAGCTTCACTGTGCCCTTTATCACATATCCAAACTCCTCACACTCCTGAGGCAGATATATTTCAGAACTGCCACCCGGATGAAGAGTGAGCCTGACAGGCTCCATGGAGCGGGTCTGTGCGTTTGGAATGATCCATTCCACCTTGCTGTTTTTTTCCTCGTCAATTTTCTCGAAATAGTCGTTTGCCTTGTATACAATCTGCTCAGGTTCCGAATCCGTAAAAAACTCCGCCGGTGTCATACCCAGGCACTGGATGATATCAAGCAGGGTGCCGACTGACGGTGAATTCTGATTTCGCTCGAGCTGGGAGATAAATCCCTTCGTCAGCTCAGCCCTGTCAGCAAGCTCCTGCTGGGTAAGTCCGTACTGGATACGAAGCTCCTTCATACGATGTCCGATATCCATGTTTACTTCCTTTTCTAATAAACTTTACGTTATATTTACTGTAGGCTTAATGATAGATTTTTTGTTTACTAAAAATAAACCAACGAGATAATTTTAATATATTTTTTATAAATGTCAAGGGGATTTTGGTAATAAAAAAACACCTCATTCGGTTTTGAATGAGGTGTTTTTATGTATGAAGCCGATAACCGGGATCGAACCGGTGGCCTACGCATTACGAGTGCGTCGCTCTACCTACTGAGCCATATCGGCAAGCTATATTATATTATCAGATATAAGAGTGTATGTCAAATCAAAATTTTGAGGTGAAATTTTTAGAGAGATAATTATAGAAAGGTATTGACATTAAAATGTATATAGTGTATATATAACACATAAACAGTTGATAAATACAGTACGGAGGTAGCATATGAAGCTGATGCAAAATTCAGGAGTGCCCATCTATCAGCAGATAGCGGACAGCTTCAAGACAGATATTTTGGCCGGCAGGTATGAGCAGGGGGAGTTCCTTCCGTCTATAAGAGGGCTGGCAAAGGACTTGAAAATCAGTGTGATAACCACGATGAAGGCTTATGAGCAGCTTGCAGATGAGGGACTCATCACAGCGGCGCAGGGCAAGGGCTTTTATGTCAATGCACAGGACAGTGAGATGATAAAGGAACAGCACCTGCGCAAGGTGGAGGAGTCGCTGACAGACGCGATAGCCGCAGCTGAGGTAGCAGGAATCTCGAACGACGAGCTTAAGGGAATGCTTGAGGCGTTGCTTGATGTAGAATGACAGGAGTGGATTGGTTATGATTATGGATAGCTATAAACAATGAAAAATTTAAGTAAGAATTAGTTCATATTTAAATAATGATATGAAAACGAGTCAGGAGGAATGAAAATGACAACAAAGAATGCAATTGAGGCAGCAAAAATCACAAAGAAACTTAAAAATTTTACACTGGATGTGGAGAATTTCGCAATACCACAGGGCTTTGCCACAGCCTTAATCGGAGAAAATGGAGCAGGAAAGACAACACTTTTAAATATATTAGCAGGAATCAGGCTTGACTATAAAGGTGAAATCACTTATTTCGGACAGTATTCTGATAAACAGAAGGAAAACTCGGGAGATATTAAAAACCGCATAGGCTACACAGGACCGGGCAAATATTATCTGCCACAGTGGACAGTTAAGGATATTGAGGAAATCAGCAAGCTGATGTTTGATGATTTTTCAGCAGATGATTTTCACAGATATTGTGAGGAGCTTGCAATATTTTCACATGGCAGCATTGATATGAAGAAAGCCAACAGCTCATTTTCGGATGGTATGAAGATGAAGCTCATGCTGGCAGGAGTCATGGCGCGAAAGACAGACCTTCTTTTGCTGGATGAGCCGGCATCGCCGCTTGATCCGCTGATGAGAGATAAGCTGTGCCAGATGATTGGCGAGTATATCCATGAGGGCAACGGTAAGCGCAGTGTATTTTTCTCTACGCACAATATCTCAGATATGGAAAATATCACCGATTATGCCATTATAATGGAAAACGGACAGATTGTGGAGCAGGGCTTTGTTGAGGATTTGAAGGAAAAATACATCCTGATTAAAGGAGATGCAGCAGATACAGAGGCTGCCGGTAAGGTGCTGTATTCAATGACCAAAAATCCGTATGGCTTTGAGGGCATATGCTTGGCGGAAAACATAGATAAGCTTGCAGGACTTAATGTGACAAAGGAGATTCCGACACTTTACCAGATAAGCGTTGCTGTCATGAAAAATAACACAAAGATTGTGATGCGCTAGTGCGAGGTAAGGTGTTATGGAAAATAAGTCAGGAAGTATGAATGAAAAAATGTTTTCAAAGGAACATGATACTGAAAGAACAATTAATAAAAAAGATAACAAAGCAAAGAATGAAGTTCTAACATACATCAGGGATTACCGTGTTATGACTAATCTCAAGTATCGTCTTATAACAAATATATTGATTCCGCTTTTAGCAATTTTTACATCAATGCTAATTGCCTGTTCGAAAACAATCTGGGCATGGATAGGAGTTATAGTAATTGTTTATGATTTTTATATGATGTGCGAGGTGGTGCAGGACTATTTCTGCTTTGGCTGTATGTGCAAGAAGAATGCATTTGGCATGCATTTTTTAAAGACAGGTTTTAACGGAGTAAGATACTTTGAGAATGCAGTTCTTGTGGATATACTTGTAAGACCGCTGCGTATTGGAATTACAATACTCATTGCTTCAATACCATTTATTAAATTTGGAGTTAATATCTGGTCGATATTTGACATTATTATGATATCTTCAATTGTTTCGGTTGGCTCATTAAATATATTCAGATACATGGATATGGGAATGTATATTTATCTGCTGGCGCTTATAGTTATCTTCCCGGCAATTGCAGGTAGTATAGCTGTTTTGATCTATGGCGGGAGAATGTGGTTTATCGCACCTGTGTTAGCAGTGGTGCTTGTAGGAGTGATAGCAGCGACATATTATCATATGATGGTGCGTATCCGCAGATCATATGTTGATGTGTAGAGGCATTTTAAATTGGAAGTATATTTGAAAAGGAGAAATATTATGCTGAAAGATATTAAATTAGGATTTAAATTATTGAGATATGGCTACAAACTGAAGTTGAATGTGATCATGTTTGTATTCTTTGCAGTAATCGGAATTGCATCCGATATAATGAGCAAGGGAACTTCCATCATAGGTGGTGTATACTTTATGATGTGCGGGATGTTCACATTTCAGCTCATCATGTCGATGGATGTGTCAGAGCTTATCCAGTCCACATCACTGAAAAAGAAGCTGCAGATATACATTCCGGTGATGTCAAGCACGGTAATCAATCTTGTTGTTTTCACATTTTTGGTAATAGAAAGAGTCATTCTGATACAGAATTCCGTAGCAGATAAGAAACAGCTTATCTTCACACTTTTTACGCTTGATGTTGAGCTGTTGACAGTATATCTGTACACAAGCATATGCTATAAGTATTATGTACTTGGCTTTATCGTATTCATGGTTTTGTTTATGGGCGTTTTTACTGTGTTTTCAGGAGCAGCGTTTGTGCCGGTTTCTAATGCTGTTTTTAAGCTTGGACTCCCGGTGGTGGCATTGCTAGGCTATATTGCTATTTTTGCAGGTGGAGCGCTTGAGATATTGATAGGAGAGCTGCTTTACAAGAAGCCTTTGTCAGAATTCGCATTCAGGGGATTTTTCCGTGATGCAAAGTAGTGATGTTACTGTTCCCACATAACAGTGTGACAAACAACATAGTGATTTCAAAAAATAAGAAATATTTGTGTAAAAATATTGAAAAATTGATCGCTTTGTAGTATGTTATCATTGTCGGTGCAAAAGCCGGCAATGCGACTAATTAACATATTATCAGGAGAAAAATATATTAAATGGATAGTGACAGTTATAGTAAACAACAGTTAGACGACTTGTTTATGGATATGATTGCCTACTATGATGGCGATCCAAAGAGAATCCAGCATTTCACCAAGGTGCACAGCTATGCAAGGCTTATCGGTATAGGAGAGGAGCTTGATGATGCCTCGCTCTTTATACTTGAGGCAGCGGCTTACACACACGATATCGGCATACGTGTGGCGGAGGAGAAGTATGGCAGGTGCGATGGAAAGCTTCAGGAGCAGGAGGGACCGATAATCGCCCAGAAGATGCTCTCACAGCTTGGCTTTGAGAATTACATAGTTGAAAGAATATGTTTTCTCATAGGTCACCATCACACATATGACAATATAGATGGTCTTGATTATCAGATACTCGTTGAGGCTGATTTCCTCGTAAATCTGTATGAGGATGATGCGGGAAACCGTGCAATCGACAAGGCATACAAGCGCATATTCAAGACTGAAACAGGAAAAAAGATTTTTAGACTAATGTTCGGATATGAAGAAGAGGATTAGTATGAGCCGGGCCGGGAGGAGACTTCCGGCCCTTGTTCGTATTATGCGGCTTATATCAGAAATAGTAATTAATCAGAATAGTAAATATGCAGAATAGTTACATGAAATAATATTTGGGGATATGTCAAAAATTTTTGAATTTTGAGAAAGAAATAATATAATATGGCAAACAAAATAAATTATCAAAAATTAATGGAAGATTTAATAAAAGAAAATTGTGTGGACAATAACTGCACTCCACGTCTTTTGCTTCATAGCTGCTGTGGGCCGTGCAGCACATACTGCATACAGACGCTCTCGGAGTATTTTAAGGTGACGGTATTTTATTACAATCCAAACATTTATCCGCCAGAGGAATATCACATGAGAGCACAGGAACAGAAGCGCTTTATAGATGAGTTTCCGGTGAAAAATCCGGTTCACTTTGTGGAGGGTGTGTACGACACCAGGCGCTTTTACGATATGGCACGCGGCATGGAGGCTGTGCCTGAGGGCGGGGAGAGGTGCTTTAAGTGCTACAGGCTGCGTCTTGAGGAGAGTGCACAGTATGCAAGGGAGCATGGCTTTGATTTTTTTACTACGACACTTTCCATCAGCCCGTTGAAGAATGCCGAAAAGCTCAATGAGATAGGAAAAGACTTAGAAAGCCAATATGGAGTGCGATATCTTTTCTCTGATTTTAAGAAGAAAGAGGGCTATAAAAAGTCCACGGAAATATCAAAGCAGTATGATATGTACAGGCAGTACTACTGCGGCTGTGTATTTTCCAAGGAACAGCGTGACAGAGAGATTGCAGCACGTGGGTGAAAATGTGGTTGCGTGACAGCAAAAATTATTATATAATTTAGCACAGTAAAGCGGCTGTTTAGAGCAGACGGCGGTATCACATCTTATTTTTATATAATACATTGTGATACATGAAAATAAATCATCATTTAATAATCAAGGAGGAATCTCATGGCACAGTTATGGGGAGGACGTTTCACAAAGGAGACAGATCAGCTCGTTTACAATTTCAATGCGTCCATTTCATTTGATCAGAAGTTTTATAAAGAGGATATAGAGGGCAGCATCGCCCATGTCACGATGCTTGGAAAGCAGGGCATCATCTCACAGGCAGAGAGCAACGATATAGTGGCTTGCCTAAAGCAGATACTTAAGGAGGTAGAGTCAGGGGAGCTTGAAATCAGCTCAAAGTATGAGGATATCCACAGTTTCGTTGAGGCCACACTCATAGACAGGCTTGGTGACACAGGAAAGAAGCTTCACACAGGCCGAAGCAGAAACGACCAGGTAGCTCTTGACATGCGTCTTTTCACCAGAAAGACGGTGAAGGAGACTGATAATGAGCTTAAGGAGCTTTTAGCTGTTATCCTTAAGATTATGAAGGATAACACACAGACTATCATGCCGGGCTTTACACATCTGCAGAAGGCCCAGCCAATCACTCTGGCTCACCATATGGGCGCATATTTTGAGATGTTTAAGAGAGACAGATCAAGACTGTGCGATATATATAAGAGAATGAACTATTGTCCGCTTGGCTCAGGAGCACTCGCAGGCACTACATATCCGCTTGATAGGGACTATACAGCACAGCTTCTGGATTTTTACGGACCGACACTTAACAGTATGGATGGTGTGTCAGACAGAGATTATCTGATTGAGTTTTTATCGGCTCTTTCAACTATCATGATGCATCTGTCACGTTTTTCTGAGGAAATTATCATATGGAATTCAAACGAGTACCAGTTTGTTGAGATTGACGATGCGTACAGCACAGGAAGCTCAATCATGCCACAGAAGAAAAATCCTGATATAGCAGAGCTTGTCAGAGGAAAGACAGGCCGTGTATACGGTGCGCTCATGTCGCTTCTCACCACCATGAAGGGTATTCCGCTTGCGTACAACAAGGATATGCAGGAGGATAAGGAGCTGGCATTTGATGCATTCGACACTGCAAAAGGATGTATCGCACTTTTTACAGGAATGATTGATACAATGAAGTTTAACAAGGACGTGATGAGAAAGAGTGCAAACAATGGCTTTACAAATGCCACAGATGCAGCTGATTATCTCGTTAAAAAGGGTGTACCGTTTAGGGATGCACATGGTATTGTAGGAAGAATAGTGCTTTACTGCATCGACAAGGGCATTGCAATCGACGATATGAGCATCGACGAGCTCAAGGCTATCTCTCCGGTATTTGAGAAGGATGTATTTGATGCCATTTCAATGGAGACCTGTGTCAGCACAAGGTGTACAGTTGGAGCACCATCAAAGACATCAATGGACAAGGTAATTGCCGTTTACGACGAGTATATGAAGTCAAATTGGCAGGATGAAGTGTAGTTTTTGTGCATATTTTATAAAAAACAGGAAGAAAAATTATTAATTTAATATAGTTTTTTCCTTGTTTTTCATTAGAGTTTCAAGTAATATATTTCCTATAAAGACAGTTGTACGCGACAGACGGACAAAACCTGATTTTAATGTCAAAGTATAGTGTATGACATGGTCGAAGAAATTCTAGAAGATAGGGAGATTAGAGTAATGAGTGAAAAGCTTAAAGTAGGTATCCTCGGTGGAACAGGAATGGTAGGACAGAGATTTATTTCTCTTTTAGAGAACCATCCATGGTTTGAGGTAACAACAATTGCAGCCAGCCCAAGAAGTGCAGGCAAGACATACGAGGACGCCGTTGGTGATAGATGGAAAATGGACACACCAATGCCTGAGGCAGTTAAGAAAATCATCGTAAAGAACGTCAATGAGGTAGAAGAGGTTGCTTCACAGGTTGACTTCGTATTCTCAGCCGTTGATATGTCAAAGGACGAGATCAAGAAGATCGAGGAGGATTACGCAAAGACAGAGACTCCTGTAGTTTCAAACAATAGTGCCCACAGATGGACACCTGATGTGCCAATGGTTGTACCTGAAATCAACCCACAGCACATGGAGGTTATCAAATATCAGAAGGAGCGTCTCGGTACAAAGAGAGGCTTCGTAGCAGTAAAGCCAAACTGCTCAATCCAGTCATATGCTCCGGTTCTTACAGCATGGAAAGAGTTTGAGCCATATGAGGTTGTTGCTACAACATATCAGGCAATCTCAGGTGCCGGAAAGACATTCAAGGACTGGCCTGAGATGGTTGGAAACATCATTCCATTCATCGGTGGAGAGGAAGAAAAATCTGAGAAAGAGCCGCTTCGTCTCTGGGGATATGTGGATGATGAGAAGAAACAGATTGTTCCTGCAGAGTCACCGGTTATCACATGCCAGTGTATCCGTGTTCCTGTATTAAACGGTCATACAGCAGCTGTATTTGTCAAGTTCAAAAAGAACCCTACAAAGGAGCAGCTCATCGAGGCACTCGAGAAGTTCAGCGGAGTACCACAGGAGCTTGGGCTTCCAAGCGCACCAAAGCAGTTCATCAGATACTGTGAAGAGGATAATCGTCCTCAGGTTGCACTTGATGTGGATTATGAGCATGGTATGGGAATCAATGTTGGACGTCTCAGAGAGGATACAGTCTATGACTGGAAGTTCGTCGGACTCTCACACAACACAGTACGTGGTGCAGCAGGTGGAGCAGTGCTTTGTGCAGAGCTTCTTAAGGCACAGGGTTACATCACAAAGAAGTAGAGTTAGCAATTTGCTGGAAAATATTATTATGAGGGCGGATTTTCCGTTTGTGGGCTGTGGGCACCGGTGTAGCACACAGTAGTATTCCTCAGATAAAATATGAAGTCAGCCACGGGATTTTTTCTGGATAGATTATGGCAGTTTGCAAGTCTAAACTGTCATTTAACCTATTGGAATCCCGTGGCAGTTCATATTTTTTCTTCGGAACATACTGTGTACTCTCCGGTGAAGGCAGTGTGTTGAACGGAAAATCCTCACTCTGTGAATTAATTATTATGCAAAAGTCGAGCCTCTTAAAAGAGGCTCTCTTTTTTGTTACGCTTGAATTTATATTTTATCGTGGTAAAATAGATAATCTGAGTAGAATATATTTAAGAGGTAGATATAAGTGAAGAATAATAAGTATGAAATTGATATGGTGAACGGTTCAATAATGGATAAGCTTATTTCATTTGCGTTGCCGCTTATGATTTCGGGTATTTTACAGCTGGCATTCAATGCGGTGGATATTATTGTCGTGGGACAGTTTAGTGGAAGTAAATCACTGGCGGCTGTTGGTTCTACTACGGCACTTATCAATGTGTTTGTCAATCTGTTTATGGGTATATCGCTTGGTGCGAATGTGCTCGCTGCCCGATTTTATGCGGCAGGCAAGGATGAGGAGATGTCTAAGACGGTGCACACCGCTATTATGATTGCGCTCATAAGTGGTATTGTGATGGGTGTGGTCGGTGTTATTTTTGCAAGGGGTGCGCTGGAAATTATGGGTACACCGGATGATGTCATAGGTCTTTCTACTATTTATATGAGGATCTATTTTTGCGGTATGCCGTTTTTTATGCTTTATAACTATGGTGCGGCGATTTTGCGTGCTGTCGGCGATACAAAGAGACCTCTTATCTTTTTGATTATTTCAGGCTGTATCAATGCACTGCTCAATCTGTTTTTTGTAATAGTGTGCAAACTGGATGTTGCAGGTGTTGCAATCGGTACAATTGTTTCGCAGTTTGTTTCCAGCGTACTTGTATTATATTGTTTGAGCAAAGCAGATACCAGCTATAAGCTCTGCTTTAATAAGCTTGCGATTGATAAGGAATATATGCTTCAGATATTTCAGGTGGGAATTCCGGCCGGCATACAGAGCACAGTCATAAATATCTCAAATGCCATGCTTCAGTCATCAGTCAATTCCTTTGGCTCAATAGCAATGGCTGGATATACGGCGGCAAACAATATACTTGGCTTTTTGTATGTATCTGTCAACTCAATCACACAGGCCTGCATGAGCTTCACGAGCCAGAACTATGCGGTAGGAAAACAAAAGAGAATGGACAGGGTACTGATAGACTGTCTGTTCCTCACGACAGCGGTAGCACTTGTGATGGGAAGTGCTTCATACATATTTGGAACACAGATACTTGGCATATATACAAGTAATAGCGAGGTAATTAAATCAGGACTTGAGATTATTTCGATTACAACAATCCCATATTTCCTGTGTGGAATCATGGACCTTTTTCCTGGAGCATTAAGAGGAATGGGATACTCAACTGTACCTATGATACTTTCTATAATAGGAACAGTCGGAGTCAGAATCATCTGGATATATGGTCTGTTTCCAAGCCACAGGTCGTTGTTTTTCCTGTTTATATCATATCCCGGTTCATGGATAGCGACAATCATCATGCAGGTTATCTGCTATATGTTTGTCAGAAATAAAGTGAAAGCTACAATAGGAGCTCGGAAATTATAATTAAAATCTATTTGTATATGTGTTAAATTGTGATATAATATTTCCAGTTGATTATTTTGGAGGAATATTTATGAAAGCAAAACACACAGATTTAGAGAAACTTGAGCAGCTCTATAAAGAGTCGGGTAACCAGCTCGTAGTGCTCTACGGAAGGAGAGGCTGTCAAAAGGAGGAGCTCATAAAGGAATTTTGTGACGGAAAGAAATTCTTTTACTACAGATGCAGACAGGCATCGCCAGAGCATCAGCTTGAGATGATGGGGGAGGAGATAAGCCGTCAGTACAAGGTGAGCCTGAGCAGACAGACATATGAGGAGTACTTCGCGAGAATCAAATCAGGTGACCCTTCCAAGCTTGTCGTGATAATCGATGAGGCACAGTTTGTGGCAAAGAGGGATACATCATTTATGGAAGCAGTTGCAAAGCTTAAAAAGCACAAGCTGTATCCGGGACCTGTACTTATAATACTTGCCACATCATCTACAGTCTGGGCAACACAAGAGGCATCAGAGCAGTTTAAGGGAGCCGAAATGAAGATTGAATCGCTCAATTTCCTTGAGGTTGTAAGACATTTTGAAAGTCTTCCGGTTGCGGAAATCGTGAGAATTTACGGAGCAATCGGTGGAGTTCCGGCATATCTGGATAAGTGGGATGCAGCTAAATCCTTTAAGGATAACATATGCAGGCTTGTATTGACACCATCGGGAGCACTGTATGGTGAGGCGGATGCTGTTATATCCTCAGAGCTTCGAGAGCTTTCTGCATATAGCACAATACTTGCAGCAATCGCAAGAGGTGAGAACAAGCTCAATGATATTTTCCATGCGACAGGATTTTCACGTGCCAAAATCAGCGTATATTTAAAAAATCTTGCCACCTTCAATATAGTGGAAAAGGTAGTTTCATTTGAGACCGGCGGATGGGAAAATGCAAAGAAGGGCGTATATCAGATAAAAGACACATTTGTTAATTTCTGGTTTAAGTTTGTCTATCCGAATATGTCTAATCTGTATCTGCTTTCACCGGAAGAGTTTTATGATACATATATAGAAAAAGAGCTTGATGCGTATCTTGAGAGATATTTCAGGGAGGTCTGCACAGAGTATCTGCTTATATTAAATCAGATGGGACAGCTTCCGTTTACCATAAAGCGTGTGGGTACATGGATTGGAAAGACAGGCCGCATAGACATCGTGGCTCAGAGTGAGGATAGAAGGAGTATCATCGGCTTCTGCAACTGGGACAAGCCAATGATGACCATGGATATGTGCGAGAATATGGCTATGGCTATGGAGCAGGCAAGGCTTACATCTGATGACTATTATCTGTTTTCGGCAACGGATTTTGAGCCTGCACTGCAAAGCTATGTGGTCAGAGACCCTAGATTCAAGCTCATCAACATGAATGAATTATAGAGGAGCTTATGGGAAAATCACTGATAATAACAGAGAAGCCATCCGTAGCACAGGAATTTGCGAAGGTGCTGCGGGTGAGCGGACGCAATGATGGTTATATAGAAAATGGAGAATATGTGATTTCATGGTGTGTGGGACATCTGGTCGGTCTGGTCTATCCTGAGTCCTACGACATGAAATACAAGAAATGGCGGCTTGAGGATCTGCCGTTTCTGCCGAAGGAATACAAATATGATGTGATAGACAGCGTGCGCAAGCAGTACAACATTGTGCACGCTCTTTTGCAGAGAGAGGACATTGACAGAGTTTACTGGGCAGGTGATGCCGGAAAAGAAGGACAGACCATCGAGGAGAATATCAGAAACTTTGGTGGTGTCAGGGAAGGCATGGAGGAGCTTCGAGTCTGGATAGATTCGCAGACCGAGGAGGAAATCCTAAGAGGCATAAAAGAGGCAAAGCCGATGAGTGCGTATGCAAACCTCGGAAAGAGCGGCATCATGCGTACCATCGAGGATTATGCGATGGGCATCAACTTTTCGCGTGTCATGTCGGTCAAATACGGCAATCTGCTAAACGATGCAGCGGGTACACGCTCGTACACGGCAATCGCGGTCGGACGAGTGATGACCTGTGTGCTTGGAATGGTAGTAATCCGTGAGCGCGAAATCAGAAACTTTAAGGAGACTCCGTTTTACAGGGTAATCGGCAGGTTTACGGATGCCGGTGTAGAGGCAGAGTGGAAGGCTGTAGAAGGCTCAAGGTACTTTGAATCACCGCTTTTATACAAGGAAAACGGCTTCAAAGAGGAAAAGGATGCACTCGCTTTAATTGAAAAATTAAACGGCAAACAGGCAAAAGTTAAATCTATAGTTAAGAATATTGCTAAAAAAAGAGCACCGCTTCTTTTCAACCTGGCGGAGTTGCAGGCAGAGTGCTCAAAGAAGTTTAAAATCAGCCCTGATGAGACATTACAGGTGGCTCAGGATCTGTATGAAAAAAAGCTTACCACCTATCCTAGAACAGATGCCAGGGTGCTCTCAAGCGCTGTGGCAAAGGAGATTGGAAAAAATATAAGCAGGCTTAAAGGTTTTGAACCGACAGCAGACTTTGTGGAGCATATTATGCAAAAGAGGCTATATGCCAACATAGCTGATACGCAGTACACGGATGACAGCAAGGTAACAGACCACTATGCTATCATTCCGACAGGTCAGCTAACAGAGCTTTCGGGGCTTACATCGCTTCAAAGAGCAGTATTTGAGCTGATTGTCAGGCGTTTCCTTAGTATTTTTTATCCACCGGCAGAGTATGAGAATGTGAAGCTTGTCGTAGATGTGGATAAGGAAAGTTTTTTTGCATCATCAAAGGTACTAAAGAGTGAGGGATATTTACAGGTGGCGAATCCGCCGAAAAAGAAGTCGTTTGAGGAATCAAACGCACGAATACTTGGTAAAAACACTGAAACTGCAGATAGTACAGATGAAAACAGCACAGCAAACGGCAGCAATGATGAGATAGTCGTAAATCCCAAGGTGATGCTTGAGCTTGCCGATAAGCTAAAGGCGGGTGATGAGATAGCATGCCAAGGCTATAATATCAAGTTTGGTAAGACATCTCCGCCAAAGCGCTATACATCAGGCTCCATGGTGCTTGCCATGGAAAATGCAGGACAGCTTATCGAGGATGAGGAGCTTCGTGAGCAGATAAAGGGCTCAGGAATAGGCACCTCAGCAACGAGAGCGGAGATAATCCAGAAGCTTGTCCGTATAGGATATCTGAATCTGAACAAAAAGACACAGATACTCACACCCGAAAGCCTTGGCGAGATGGTGTTTGAGGTCGTATACATGACAGTTCCGGCACTTCTTAATCCAAAGATGACAGCCAACTGGGAAAAGGGACTGGACGGAATCACAAGGGGCACTGTGGATTTCTGGGAATACAGGGGAAAGCTTGAGAGCTTTATCCGCAAAGAGACAGAAAAGATGATAGAGCAGAATCTGCGCCCTGAGATTGCAGACCGCATCAGCAGCTTTGCAGGCAAAAATGCCAGAGGTGCGGCGGCCAGACGAAAGATAGGTGTCAAGTGCCCTGTTTGCGGCGGTGAGATAGTGACCACACCGTTTGGCTATGGCTGTGCTAATTATAAAAATGATAAATCAGGATGTAATTTTAATATCGGACAGGTGGCAGGACTTGATATTCCGGAGGAACAGGTCAAAAAGCTGATTGAAGAAGGAATCACCGATACAATCCGTGGTTTTAAGTCGAAGAGCGGCAAACGCTTTGATGCATGCTTAAAGCTCAACAAGGATGAACAGACGAACAAGGTATCAGCCACCTTTGATTTTGAAAATGTAAAGCCGCAAAAGGTCGAGGGTATTGTATGTCCGGACTGTGGAGGCGATATATATGTGTCGCCATACGGCTACCGATGTGCAAACTATAACAGACAGACAGAGGATGGCTGCCATTTCTTCGTTGGAAGGATAGCAGACAAGCAGTTGTCACAGGTACAGTTTTTAGAGCTCATGGCAAACGGCAGAACTGAGACGATAAAGGGCTTTAAATCAAAATCGGGAAAGCGCTTCAACGCATGCCTCGTTTTAAAGAAAGAGCCTGTCACAGAGGGCAGTGAGAAAATGCACACCGTCGTGGCTTTTGACTTTGACAATGTGGAGGACGAAATCATAAAGGATGTTGTCTGTCCGCTTTGTGGTGGTCAGATAAAAAAGACATCGTTTGGCTATGGCTGTGTGAACTACAAGGGTGACGAGCCGGGAAGCTGCCGCTTTTCGGTGGGACAGATTGCGGGAAAGACAATCACAGCCGCAAACCTAAAGCAGCTTCTTAATGATAAAAAGACCGAGACCATACGAGGCTTTAAATCCAAAAGCGGGAAACGCTTCGATGCGTGTCTGGTGCTTAAGGAGGATGAAAACAAGAAGCTCTCTGTCCAGTTTGATTTTGATCATGTAGAGCCAAAGACAGTGAAGGATGTAGTATGTCCGAAGTGCGGAGGCAAAATCCAGGTGGCGCCGTTTGGCTTTGTATGTGAGAACAACAGACGTGATGATCCTGAGAGCTGCCGCTTTATGGTGGGCAAGGTCGCAAGCGTCAAGATAAAGGAATCAGTCCTTAAGGAGCTTCTGACAAAGAAAAAGACAGAAGTTATATCAGGATTTGTCTCAAAGACAGGCATGAAGTTTGACGCACCGCTAAAGCTCACAGAAGACGGAGATATAGCCTTTGATTTCCCCGAAAAACCAAAGCCAATCGAGACCAATGTACTCTGTCCAAAGTGTGGCAGACCTCTCAAAAAGACACAGTGGAAATATGAGTGTGAGTGCGGCTTCAATGTTTGGCATACTGTGGCAAAGGTGGAGCTTTCAGAGGAAATTCTCACGGAGCTGTTTACCACAGGAAAGACTAAAAAGAAGGTCACAGGCTTCACCTCCAAGGCGGGAAATGTATTTGATACATGCCTTAAGTTTGAAAATGACCAGATATCATTTGATTTCGATAACCCGGGTGAGGAAGAAGTGCAGAGCACGGCAGATGATGTTTCGGATGAGACAACCATGAATAATACAACCATGGATGAGATGGGAATCCCAGAGGAATTTCTGGCAGGATTTGATATGGCAGCTGATAGTGCACAGGCAGATGATGTGTCGGAGGCGGCACTTGCGGCGGCGCATGAGCTGTTCGGTGAGTAGCTCTGCTGATAATTAATTATTAAATCTATAATTAATATGAATTTTTATATTTATGTTTAATACTTATATTTAAGTTTAAATATTAAAATGAAAGTTAAAACAATAGTCAATAAT
>ERZ1026874.192-NODE-192-length-42433-cov-13.906791_pt1 | contig 42433 bp, 55 predicted proteins | sample MGYA00380167_ERZ1026874 | MGnify/ENA primary metagenome ERZ1026874 (study PRJEB33269, sample SAMEA4719803) | human gut metagenome | biome: human-associated habitat; feature: organic feature; material: feces | place: Cameroon | collected 2013-10 ...
CTCTTAATCAGTGGGTCCTGGGTTCGAGTCCCCGATGGTGCACCATATATCGCAAATACAAACCCTGCTGCTTTGGTCTTTTTCCTTTGTGGTACGTTTGGAATTTGCGTCGCCAGGGGTTCCCGCTGGTAAGGTTTGCAGTTGATTGCAAAACAGGGAATAAACAGAAAAGCCCCGCAAGTAGGCAGCAACGTCTACTTGCGGGGCTTTTTTTAAATTTCGGTCGTTACCTCAACAGCCGCAATTTTCTGTGCCAGTTGTTTGGTTCCCATTTCGTCGGTGTATGCAATTTCCATTTCGTCGGCCATCTTGCGCAGGGCTTCCATGCTCATGGTTTCAAGTTGGGCAATGTCCAGGTGCCCGGTTACGGTGCGCCCGGTTCCCGTGTGGGTGATTTCTTCCTGCATGTTGATTGCGGTTTCGTCGGTCATGGTGTCCAGAAACTTGGCCACTTTTTCGCGCAGGCCAGCAGGCAGGGGCAGGCCGCAAAGCAGCATATTCTTCATAATGCTGGTAGCTTCATACAGGACATAGACAACGCAGAAGAATTCGGCCAGGCCCAGGCTTTTAATGCCCGCGGAAGTAAGCACCGCCTTTGTGTCGGTGTTTGCCCAGGCCAGCACGTCCACGCCTACCATGTCGTCCACAAGTACCAGGAAAAGCACAGACAGGACCATAGCCACCTTGCGGATGCCGCCGTCGATGCCAACGCTGGAATTCCATTTTTTGTATTTTACAGCGCGCAGGCAGCCCAGGGCGGTGTCCAGGAAGATGCACAGCAGAACCAGGCGCACAAACAGGTTGCCGGTCAGGGTGTGCAGATAGTTAGAGAAAAGCAGATCCATTTTTAGCACTCCTTTACAGTTACGGGCAGGCCCAGGGATTCAGCCTGCGCCTTCATGGTGTTTTTGTCGCCTGCGCTCATGGGGCCAGCTTCCACCATGTAGGTGGTAGCCTTCGGCTTGTCGGTCTGGGTGGTTTTGGTGTAGCCGTTCAGGCCGTTTTTCTCCATGATGGCGGGATAATCTCTGTAGCAAATATCGCAGTCCAGCTTGTTTCCGAAACCTGCGATTCCCAGGGCGTTCTTGCTGGAATACTGCCACAAACCGTTCTGCACCGTGGCGGTATCGGTCGCAGTGTAGGCCGCTTCCCATTTGTCGAAGTTTGCCAGGCCGCCCAGATCGGTGTAATTGATGAAGAAGTCACGGGAACAGTACACGGCCGCATAATAGCGCGCCGCTTCCAGTGTGTCCAGTGCTGCCTTAATAATGGCCGTGTTCTGTGCCTTGCCGCAGTTCAGGTTATAGCCTTCGTACTCCACGTCGTAGTAAATGGGGTAGGCAAACTTGTGGCCGGACAGCATTTTAATAACCTGCTGGGCGGTGATAGCTGCCGCTGCCGGGCTGGTGTCATAGCAGTAAAAATACACGCCCATGGGTACGCCGTACTTTTCGCAACCAGCGACGTTGTTCAAGAACCGCCCGTCCGTATACAGGCCGCCTTTGCCATGCCGCGCAGAATAGCCCACGCGCAGGATTGCAAAGCCGGGCGACGCGCCGCCGTTTACGCGGCGCAGTTCCGAAGCGGTTTTTTCCCAGTTAATTGCGCCCTGGTGGTGCGAAACGTCGATGCCGTAAATTTTCATTTGTTCCACCTTCCTATTTGTCCGCGGCCCGCGTGAAGCGCTCATAGCGCGCCAGCAGGGCCGTGTATTCTTCTTTTGTCGTACCGTCTGCGTAAAGGTCAAGCTGCTGCTGTTGCCGTGCAGCAAGGTCCATTGCGTCAAGCAGCAGGGCCGCCGTTTCACGCAGCCAGTTTTCAGCTTCCGGCGGTTTCATCCTTCACGCGCGGGCCGCAGATTGCCAGCGCTTCGTCCTCGGTGATTTTGGGTGGGTCGCTCTCGGTATACGCCCACACCTGGTCGGCGGTGATTTTGTGCAGCCGGTAAAGCAGCCGCGCGGTGGTATAGTATTTGCTCATGGTCTTAACCCTCCATCATAGCAACCATAAAGTCTTCCATAACTGCCAGGCGTTCTTCAACGGTCGGGGCCTGTTCCTGGCCGTCCCAGGCTTCGCCGTACTTCCACCAGCCGGAAAAATCCGCGGCAATGGTTTCCTGGGTTTCCTCTGCTGCACGGGCGGCGGGAAGCATAAACATTACTTCGTCGGCCATGTAGGCGCTTCCCGGTGCTTGTTCCGGCTCCGTTTCGTTGGTCGGTACAAGGCCCGCCGCGTCTTTGATGTTGTCATACAGCCGGACGACGGCTTCACCGTCCGGCAAGCGCTCAAAGACAACAGCAGGCGGCTGGTGGTCCAGCATAATGCTTGCGTTCTTCATTGTGTTTCCTCTCTTTCTGTCGTGTTGCCCACCCTATCACGTGGCAGGCAAGCGGTTTTATTTCCTCGGTCCGCAGCGTAGTGCGGCACTTTCTGGAATTCGTCTGCGTGAAATATCCGTAGTAACTCGCCAGCTTGTAGGCGCGGAATATCGGAACGGTGCCGCTTCTGTCTACTTCGCGCCCGGCGCGTAGGTATTGCCGCCGCGCACGGCGGAAAATGGACCGGCGCACGGTCGTATATGTACGACGGATAACAAAGCCCACAATATCAAGGCCAGGACAGCCGCGCGCCGCGGGCCGTGTTAGGTGCCTGCGGCGGTGTTCTTCTTCGATGCTCAAAAACGCCACTTCGTCGCCGCCCGGCTTGAAGGTCAGGCCAAAGGTTTTCAGTGTCCATTTTGTCGCTGTCCTGGCCGCGCTGCGCAAGTCTGCAAGCCTTCGGCCCATTAGGGCCACGTCGTCCGCATAGGCTACCAGTGCCACAACAAGGCGCTGGCGTATGCCCCTGCGCACCTTTTCCAGTGACAGCATGAACCGCAAAACGTAGGACATAACCAGGTTAAACAGCCATGCGTCCAGATAGCCGCCTATGATAAGGCAGCCATGCGGCGACATTTTCAGCAGGGCTTCAACCAGCAGAAGCAACCACCTTGCGGCTGGAATTTCCTTTTTCAAAATCCCCATAATTACTTCCGCTTTGGTATTCTCGTAGGCGTGGCGAATGTCCAGTTTTCTGGCGTATCGGATACCCAGGGCCTTGCGGCGAAGAAAACGCTGCACCTGTCGCCTGCATCCGCTTTGCCCTCTATGCGGTATGCTGGCGTGCTGGTATGGTGTGATTCTGGCCCGCAGCAGCGGTTCCAGGCCCAGGAAGGCAAGATGGCCGAAGCATTGATGGAAAACGCAGCAGTTTGCCACGTTTCTGCACTTCATGCTTATGCCGTCGATGCGCGGCCGCTCTGTTACCGGGTCAAGGTCCAGCGCGTCCGGGTCGCCGTCTTCAAGGTCAAGAATTCGCTGTTCAAGTTCCAGCGCTATGCCTTCCGCAGCTTCCAGCTTTTTATTTACCGAACTTTGCGCTTCGTCGCGCTTTAGTGCTGCATTGGAAACACCCCCGTATTTTTCAGCAACCGCGACAAAATCCTGGCGGTGCCACTTTTTCTCGAAGCACTCCATAACTGCGCGAACGCACAGCCTGTTGGATAGCTCTCTATATCTTTGTTTCATAAAATACTTACTGATGTGCAAGGGCTTTCGGTTGCTGGCAGCCTTAAAGCAGGCCGCCGGATTCTACTACTTGCCCCGCTATGCGCCCGCGGCGCATAGCCCCGCCCGAAAGCCGGGCGCGGTGTCGGTTTCACATGATTTTAGCTTCTGCACGGATAATGCGACGCAACAGCGCAGCCTTTGGCTGCGCCTTAAATTTCAGTAGGCCGGGGAACGCCATTCCAGTTCGAGTTCGCCGGGGAATTGTTGCCATTCGCGCAGGCAGCGCCAGCAATGCCGCCATTGTTCAAGTTGCCATAACGCCACGGACAACGGACCCCCGCGGAACCATTGACATAGAACGCGGACCCAGCGCCGCATTACCCAAAAACCACCGGCCTTCTTTGCGGAAGGTCGGTGGTTTGTTTCCTATTCAATAAGGGGCTTGCTGCCCCTCTGGGCGGTCAAAAGCCCGCCCATTCACCCCGCTTTTTGCCCGACCCTTTAAGCCGGGGAACGCCAGCCCAGTCCGAGCGCGCCGGGGAAGAGTTGCCAGCCGCGCAGGCAGCGCCAGCAAAGCCGCCAACGCCCAAGCTGCCATAACGCCACGGACAACGGACCCCCGCGGAACCAGTGACATAGAACGCGGACTTCATGCCCACGGTTTCGCCGCCGCCGGTCTTATCCGGCAAAAGGCTTTCGGTGCTGTCGTTCTGCATGGAAAGTTCGTAGTTCCAGGCGTTCACCTGGGTGAAGGTTTTTTCCGCAACCTTGACGTGATTGCTGGTTACGCTGCTGCCTTCGTTCTCCGAATCGCGGCAGGCCATGGCGGTGTAGGTTACGCCGCCGTCCACGGTCGTGACGTTCCACAAGGGGTCCAGGCCGATGGTATAAGCGCCGTTCATCATCTCCACGCCAGCCCAGCGGCAGGGGCGTTTCCCGTCCGTCAGGCTGCCCGGTGCGCCGTCGCTGTGTCCGGGCAGGGCTTCGGTTGCGCCGCTGTGCCAGGGCATAGTGCTAATATAGGCGGTGTCGGGCACGTCGAAAGTGTCCGCAACGTCCAGGTTTACAGCCGAATAGCTGGTGCTGTCCACGGTAACGGTTTCAATGCTAACAACTTTCACTTTGTCGGCGATATTGCGCATGTAGGCGTTGCCGCGGTCGGCGTTGCTGTTGCTGCCCTTGTCGCCCACGGAAACGGTGCTGCCCACGATGAAATTTGCAGCCTGGGCGGAAGTCAGCAGCACGCGCTTTACGCCTGTTTCTGCGGCCGCAACCTTATACTGCAAGTTGTAGTTGGTGCAGCCTTCCAGGATCCGGCTATTTTCAAGGTTGAAGTGGCGCAGCTGCCACATATCCAGCATATAAAGGCTGTCGCAGTCGCCCCACACAGAATCGTATGCGGTCTGTTTGCGGGCCAGGGTCAGGCCAGCGGCCGCGCTGTTGAAGTTTGCCACGGGCAGGCCCGCGCCGCTGGTAAGTGCGCCCTTCTTGTTCAGGCCGCCGGGGAAGGTAGCGTGCCAGGTCATTGCGCGACGCTTGCCGTTGGGGTCCACATTTTCGGCATAGGGGGCAAAGCCGTCTGCCATGGTGGTGCGCCAGCTTTTCGCCAGGTAGCTGCCGTCGTCGGTAACGCGGCGCAGCAGGGCCGGGGCGAAGGTGTAGACGGGGGCCAGGGCGCCGGTTACGTCGAATTCGTCTTCCCCTTCGACGGCCAGCACGTCCATGGTGCCGTCTGCCAGACTTACCGCGTTAGCACGAATATACCAGGTCATGCGGTCTTCTGCGGCCCAGTCTTCCGGGTTGGTGGTATCGGTCGCCAGGGCCGCGGCGCTCTTGCCCGCCAGGTCGTCCGCCGGTGTGCCCGCCGGGTTGGTGGACACGGCGGGGCTGGGAAATTTCACGGTGTAGGTTTTGTCGGTTTGCAGCATGGTGAAGAAGCGCAGCAGGCGCTTGTACTTGCTGTCGTTCGACGCGGCAGACAACGGCCACCATGCGGAAAAGATTTCCGTGGTGTTCGTGTCGTCCAGCATGGGCTTGAAGGTCGCGTCGGTATATTCCGGGCCAGCACTGCCCGCCGCAATGGCTTGCAGAAGGTCGGCAATGCGCTGCTGGGTTTCTTCGGTCGCAATGTGGCCGTATTCAGTAAGTGCCATGTTTCTGTCCTTTCTGTTTATTCCTCATAAAGGAAAAGGGTTAAAATGTTCTTATCATTGTAGCCGATAAGGTACTGGGCTGCTTTGGCGTATCCTTCGACCTTGGCCGCGTCAGTGCTTACCTGGGTAGCCTTGGCGGTAACGTCCTGCTGGATTTTCTGCATTTGTTGCAGTTTGTCGTTTACGCCTTCGTCAATAACCTTTTTCGCGTCCGCTGCGGCCTGTGCCGCCGCTTCCTTGGCTTCCTTGGCGCTTTTAGCGGCAGCGCTGGCAGAATTGGCGGCGGCGGTTTTCGACGCTTCCGCATTGGCGACAAGCTGTTGAATGGTCTTCGCTTCGTCGGTGCTTCCCACGTCCGAATCATTGCAGGCGGCAGCTTCGACGCAAATTTGCCAGCGTTCCGTTTTGATGGTGTTGCTTCCGTCGGTTATCTCAATATCAGCCGTGACGATGCCGTCGGCCGCAAGAATCTGCTGCGTCAAGGTGATATATACCACGTTTTGGGTAACTTCTTCGGCGGGGTTGTAGATGCTCTTGCCGTCCGGCTTTTTGGCCCTAATATTGGCCTTGTAGCCGCTGGGCACAGTGTAGGCTTTCCCGTTGTCGTACAGCGAAGCGGCGACGACTCGCAGATTGTTGTCGCCCTGCTTGGCAAAGACGCGCGGCGGGATTCCGGCCCGCGAAACGTCAAGGCTGATTTTCTGAATTACCCGGTTTTCGTCCATCCTGGGTTCACCTCCCTTCGCCGGTGTAGCCCTTAATCCGCCGGGGCGGCGGGTTCAGCTTCCTGCACAGGTTCCTGCGGTTCAGGTTCCGCGGCCCGCTGGACGGCCTGGGCCTGCGCCTGGGCCGCTTCCTCTTTCAGCTGCACCTTGATGCGCAGCAGGGTATTTTCCAGCACAATGCCCTTAACTGCCAGCGGCATGGCGCTGGCATTTACCGCGGCAATGACATCGTCCTGCAATTTTGCGATTAATTCGTTATCGGTCATAATGTCCTCCTATGGGTGGGCTTCATCGTTTCGGATAGCTAAAAACCATTGCTCCACGGATGTTCCACCGCCATTTTTGTAATTCACCTTTTCGGGGTGGAAAAGATAGCCGTTTACATATAGTCCGTATTTTGTCTCAATACGCGGCGCTGCAATTGTGCCCGTGTCGGCGTTGGCGCCGCTCATTTCCAGCTTTCCCGTTCCATCGCTCTGCGGATATACGCTCAAGATGGCCTTGCCGCCGCTGTTGTAAACGTAAATACGACCGCCGCCGTTTTCAGCTTGCAGTTCAACACGTTCTTCTTTTCTGCCGTCGGTATTGTTTCCGTATAGCGTAAGATGTCCCATGGCGGCCGTTGTTCCGCTGCTCCAAAGGCGCACGGTGTTTCGCCAGTTTCCTGTGCTGTCCTTTATCGACATTTTGATTTCGCCGTCGCCGATATAGGCTTGGCTCGTGCCTACTTGTGACGTAAACGTCCCCGTAATGGCTACCGTTCCATCTGCTGCCAGCTTGAAGTTGTCGCTGTTTACAACCAGGGTATTGCCGCTAAACGTAATAACGCCGCTGCTAATGGTCACGCTGCTGGTGTCCATTGCAAACTTGCTGCGCACCTCGCCGTCTTTGATAACAGACGCTTGTAAGCTGTCATAGTTCAGCTGTAAGGTGGTAAGGTCCTGCTGGGAAGCATAGCCCGAAGTGTTCAGCGTTGCGCTGGACATGGTAACGCCGTCCTTTGTCAGCTGGACGGTGTTGTCTACGCCGGACACATACTGAAAACTAACATTGCGGATTTGCACCTGGCCGCTGGCCCCGCGGTCAAGCCGCGGGTTGAATTGCATTGTTTTGATGGTATCGCTTTTTACGGTCAGCGTGAAGATAACGGTTTTCCAGTCGCTTACCGCGGCAGTTTTTGAACTGTTCGCCCACGTCCCGCCGCCGTAGTATCCGTCGGTTGCCAGCGTTTCGTAGTTTATCCAGTAAATGAAGCCGCAGTTTGCGCCGCTTAGTGCCTTGGTTACTTTGTATTCAAAGGTTACCTGCACCTTTTTCCCAGGCAGCACGGCCGTTACATCACTGGGCACATAAAGCGAAGCGCCACAGTACCGGGTTGAATTCGCCGTAATGGTCAGCACGTCGTCGGTCACACTGGCCTGCGTAAAATCCTGCCAGGTGTTATCCCCGAAGGTGCCCGCTTTCCATACGTTCGTTTCTTTAATTCCCAGCTTGATGCCTTCCAGCGCCACGTTAATGCTGGATTCGGTCTCGGTCTTTGTGGGGTAGCTTTCCAGCTTTTTGTCCGTTTCTTCTGTCACAGACTTTTTAACGGAAATTTCTATGCTTTCAGCTTCCTGCTTGATAAGGCTTTCGGTTTCCGTCTTTGTTGTGTAGGTCGTGCGTTTTCCCCAGTCCGCTGCGGCATAGGCCTGGCCTTCGGCCTTATCCTTAACACACACCAAAAGGTCTTCGCCGTCGGTCCACAGGTCGCCCACGTCGTAGGGCGGTGTGGGGGTCGTAATGAATGTGCGGCGTTTTCCGTCGGCGGTGTCCTGGGCGTTTTTGGCGTTTGCCAGGGCCTTTGCAATGTCGGTATCTTCCAGTAGCAACCACTGCCACGAATCGTCCACAAGTGCCCAGCGGTACGCTTTGCCGCTCTCCGGGTCCGTATTATAGAACAGGTCGCCTGCGTGTGCTTCCCGGTCGTCTTCGGTTTTCCAGGTGCTTGCCGGTTCATTTTCTACGGTCGGTTCGTAAGGGTAAAACCATGTTGTGATGTTGCCGTCGATTTGGCCCTGCAAGTCCTGCACTGTCTTTGCAACGGCCGCCTGGTATTCCTTTAGGTCGTTCGCGGCTGCGGTCTTGGCTTCGTCGGCCTTTTCTCCGGCGATTTCTTCAACGGTTTTGCTGGAAATTTGCAGTTTGTTGAAATTTGCTTCCAGGATCCCGGCTTCCAGGTCCAGCTTGAAGGCTTTGCCCGTCTTATCCTGCAAAACGCCAGCGCGCAGCAGATTGGCGGACAGGGTGCCGGTTGTGATGAAGTCCGCAACAATCTGCCCGTCCTGGGTCATTGCCAGCCCATAGGTGCCATTATAGCCCGTAGATGAATAGCCCAGGCCCGAATTGTTGAAGCGCCAAACCTTTGTTGCTTCCTCAATTGTGGGCTTGTCCATTATAAGCAGTTCATAGGGCTGGCCGTCTGCATTTCGGCGCAGTACGACATAACCGCCCTTGTTGCCGGTTATCCATGCGGTAGCGTTGGCCGCGGCGGCTGCAAGGTCGCTCGAATCCGGCTTTTCGCTTATGGCCTTGTCCTGGTCTGCAATGGTGTCCGCCAGGTTGGTGCTCGCTTCGCCCAGGGTGATGCTTTCATAGCGCCCGGCCAGTACGTCGTAAACGGTCTGCACAACTTTGGCCTTGGCATTTACGCCCAGCTTTTCAAAGCGTACCGTGGCTGTATCGCACAGGCACAGGCGTTCCGCCGGGGCAACGGCTTTGTATTCTTCGGTTTGCCACAGGGGGATGAAGGACACCTTCAACGAAACAGACGGAACGCCGATGCTTTCCCGCTTGACGTAAGATTCTGCGTATTCGCGCAGCTGTTCAACGCTGGGCGTTTCCTGCCAAACCTGGGAACAATCCAGGGGAACCGTTCGCGGGTAGGGGAAGTTCTGCGCCGACGCGCTGGAAACTATTTTTTCGGGAAGCTCAAGGACGTTTCCGTCTGCGTCTTTGTAATAGGGGTATACCCCCGTTACTGTGTTTTCGATGCTTTCTTCCTGATTGATGTCAACCAGGTTTTTCCCGTAGGCAATAACCACGCCGCTGTCTCGGCCGCGGGCCTTGTGCAGCTTTACCGTGTAGCGGTCAAACTCATATTCGCCGCCGTACACGTCCAGCACGGACCCGGCCACACCGCCCAACAAGGACCTTGCCGACGCAGGGGCTTCAACGGCAAAGGTTGCCGTTGTTTCCTTATCCGTCCAAAAATCGAATGGGCACGGTTCCGCTGCGTTAGTTTTCAGCCCTTGCAGGGCAGCGGTGCAGCTGCCTGCCGTAAACGGTGCAACAGGGATATGGGACAGCTGGTAACTTATGTGCTTGGCGCGAACGGATACAATGCCAGACAACGGGGTGCTTTTCGCATATACGCGGAAGGGCTGCGGGTCGCCGGTGTCGTTCGGCTGTGCAAAGATAATGCTGCCGTGTTTCAGTTCATCGAACAGCACACCAGTTACCGGGTACTCCATCGAAAGTTCAAAGGCGCCGTTTCGGTTTTCCTCGACGGTACAGGCCAGCGCGTCGGAAAGCGGCCCCAGGCCGTTTCCCTCGAAGCTGGTTTCATTTTCGGCGTAAAGTCTCGGTTTCACAGGGTCCACCACCTCGGTTCGATTTCCACGCGGTCAATGCCGCCGTCCCATGCAATGCCCGTGCTGCCTTCCAGTGTCGGAAACTCTGCCACAGAAACGGCATTGTTTTTGTTCTCAATCTCCCGCCGGGCGGTTTCGTTCTCGCAGTCAAGCGTTACATAGTCCGCCAGTTCCAAAATGCGGCATTGCATCCCGCCCACGGTCAGAACGCCGGGGCCGGTGCCGTAAACGGTAATAACAGGCTTTGCGGGTTGGGTTGTAGGGTTCAACAGGGTTGTGCTTTCGCGCAAGTCCATAGCTTCGCGGCCAGAAACTAACCAGTATTGCGGTTTGCAGTCAAATGCAATTTCCACTTTTCCGGCCTGTTCTACGATGCTTTCCACCGAATAGTTTCCTTCCACCCTCGCTTCCCGGAAGCGGTCCGGGTCGTAGGTGTTGCGAAGCTGCCTATATGTGGCGCTGGATTTCAGGAAGTCGACGGCGCGGGCCACGGTCATGCGGTAGGGAACGCCGTCTTCCGGCAGAATGGCGCAGCTGTATTTTACAGTTACGTTTTTATATCTGCCGTTGTCAATGATTACGTCCCCGGAACGTCCGGGCACTTCCTTGCGCTCGATGTCCCTTTCCGCGACAACGTGGTCGGGCGGTGCCAGCATGATGAAGCCGTAGGCTTCGGCGCTTTCTCCGTCCAGGTAGAAGGTGTTAATCACGCAAAGGCCCCCCGTTTCTTGTCAACTTCCCGGCGTACCTCGATGCCTACGCGGCGGGCCAGTTCTTGAATGTCTTCCGTGCGGCTGTTCTCGAAGTGGTCAATTGATACCTGGATAACCAGGCCGCTGTCCGTGTTGGTCATGTAGCGCGATAGAATCCCGTCCAGGTGGTCGTAAAAATCAGACAGCGGCAGCACGGCTTCCTGGCCTGCTTCGCCACCGCCCAGAAGATTGCCGCCCATCTGCCCGAAAATCTGTGCGCCGGACAAAATGCCGCCTTCCTTGTACCAGTTAATGCCGAAGCTGGGCACGCTGGGCGGGTTCAGGGAAAAGGACCCGGAAATATACGGGTGCGGCAGTTTAAGGGCAGGCAGGGACCATTCAAAATGGAAAAAGCCCTTTATTTTTTCAATTGCGCCAGAAACGGCGTCTTTTGCGCCGTTGATTCGAGTTGAAATTCCGCTTTTGATTCCGTCGAAGGTTGAAAGCAAATCGTTTTTTGCTTCAATGGCGGTATTTTTCACGGAAGAAAAAAGGTTAATCCAGAAATTGCGGAAGGCTTCGCAATTGTTCCACAGCGCCGCAAAGGCGGCCCCTATTGCCACGATAGCCGCAATAACAATAGTTATTGGGTTCGCCAGCATAAGCGCCCACAGTCCCGAAAGCGCGGGCATTACGGTGCCCGTGATAAGGGGGATAACCGTACCGCCCACAAAGCCCACCAGGCTGCCCACGCCCGAAACGATGGTGCCGACGGCGCTTATTACCTTGCCGATAACCACCAGGGCCGGGCCGATAGCTGCCACGACCAGCCCAACGGTGACAATGGCCTGTTTCTGGTTGTCGTCCAGTTCGTCAAACCGCGTTTTTGCGCCCATAAGAAGTTCCGTCAAGCGCTGAAATACGGGGGCCAGCATGTTGCTGATTGTTTCGCCCAGGGTGGACATTGCAATTTTGGCGGCATTTGCCGCTGTCACTGCGCCGTCCACGCCGTCCACGGTATTGTTGTAGGTGTCGGTTACAACGGTTGAATAATCCGACATGCTGGCTGCCAGGTCGTCAAGGCTTATACGGCCTTCGCGTATCGAAGTAGCCATTTCCGCGGCGCCTTTTGTTCCGAAGGTCTCCTGCGCAATGCTTAGGGCTTCCGTTTCGCTGCTGGCATTTTTGATTTTGTCTATTACCGTCTGCAAGGCTTCGCTTTCGCTCATGCCCGAATCGGTAAGGTTGACAACGGCCTTTTTCAAACCTGCCAGGGCCACGCCTGCGTCAACGCCGTTCGCGTCCAGCTGGGCCATGAAGTTGATGCTTTCTTCAAGGGAAAAGCCCAGTTCTTTAAACGTGGCGCTGTTTGCCAGCACGTCGTCCATTAGCCCTTGTGCATTTATGCCGGTATCCTGGGCCGCCTGGGCTACCATTCCCAGCAGGCCGCCGGTGTCTTCCGACGTTTTGCCGAAGGCTTTTAATACCTTGTCTGTGCTGTCAACGGCTGAAACCACGTCGCCGCCGGTGATTTTGGCGTATTGCAAGAAAAGCGTCGTTTGCCCTTCCAGTTCTTCGCCGGTCGTGTGGAAGCGCGTGTTTACCTCGCCCACGGCGCTGGCAACGTCGCCCAGTTCTTCGGGAATATTGGTCGCCACTGCTTCATAGCTCGATACCAGGCCGTCCAGGGCTTCGCCGCTTGCACCTGTCGCTGTTACGATGGTGTCCACGCCTTCGTCTACAGCAGAAAAAGCGGCCACACCAGCGGCGGCTACGGCGGTCAGCGGCGTGGTTACATTTTTGGTCAGGCTTTCGCCTACCTTTGTAACCTTGCCGCCGTATTCCTCAATTTTTTGGCCCGCTTCCTTCATGGCCTGGGCGGCAGCGGTGCCGAAGTCCCGCTGGGCTTTTTCCAGGTCTTCAAGGTGCTGTTTGGCCTTTTGCAGTTTGTTTTGGTATTCCAGCCATGCGCCGCGGTCAATGTCGCCGTTGGCGTACTGGTCCGAAACCTGCTTTTGAACGCCTTCCAGGGTTTCCAGTTCCTTGCGCGCGGCGGCCACGCTTTCGGAAAGAATCTTCTGTTTTTCGTTCAGCAATTCCGTATTGCCAGGGTCAAGTTTCAGCGCTTTGTTAACTTCTTTTAAATTGCTTGCCAGGGCGGTGGAAGTCTTTGTAACGTCCTTTAGGGCATTTGCAAGGCCGGTGGTTTTGCCGTTGATCTCTACAGTAATGCCCTTAATTGTTTTTGCCGCCACTTTTAATTCCCCCCTTTGCCATATTTGGCTTTCAGTTTTTTGGTTTCCGGCTCGGTCTGCGTGATGCGCCAGGCATTATGCAGCCATTTCCTGCCCGATTCCGTCTGCGCCCGGTTGTATATCACACTGTCACGCAGCAACGTCCAGAATGTAATAACGTCCAGGTCGTAGACGGCGGGCATGGAAATGCCTGCATAGTCAGAAACCAGCTTTTCGTTTGCGCTGCACAGCGCAAACGGAACCCCCTCTCCGTCCGGCTCTGGGTAAGAGGGGGGCGTTAGTTTGGGTCGTTCTTTTTCTCGTTAGACAACCAGCCAATAAAATCCAGCACGAAACCCGCCAGCTGGTCCATGTCCATCCATTCCATAACCGTTTCCGCGGAAACCTTGCGATGTTCCTTGTTTTTTGAAATGACACGGGCGACGGTCTCCGCCGCTTCTTTCGGCGTAGAATCCGGGCGGCCCAGGTCGTTCATGCGGTTAAGGGTTTTCAGCTTCGGCGGCTCGATGTGAAGCACCTGTTTATTGTCAGGTGCCTGGAATTCATAGTAGCGCTTTTTAACGCCGGAAAGTACAAACATGTTTTTGCCCCCCTCGTTAGGTTGCGTTCTCGGTCAGCTCGTCGTCCATAATAACCAGGGTGCCGTCGCTGTCCAGGCTCTGGGCGGTGATCTCTGCGTCCACCTGGGTGGGGTTGTCGTTCTGGAAGGCAATGCTAATAGTGCCGCTGTTCTTTCCCGTTACGGTAATACGCAGTTTGCGGCCGTCGTCACGGGTGTGGACAAAGCGGTACAGGTAGCGCTTGCTGCTCTTATTCGCAAGGCCGCCCAGCTTGTAGGTGCGGTGCTTATGCTGGCCGCTTTTCCCGCTCTCGGTCACGCGGGCGGTTTCGATAAGCGCCTGCAAATAGGTCGCCGCCCAGGTAATAAGGCCGGTTTTCAGCTTCACGTCTTCCTCGGTGACAATGGTTTTAGAAACGCGGCCCTTGTCATCCTTTACGGTGGTACTGTTGGCCGTGTATTCCAGCGTTGCGCCGCCCTTGATGTTGCCCGCGCGGTTGTCGTCGGTTTCGATGGTTGCGTCTTCGGGGATGGTGTCGTTGTACTCCACAATGTACAAGTCGCCGCTGCCCAGGATAATGTTTTCGCTGTTGTCAAACTCTTTCATGGGTTATTACCTCTCTTGTAGTGAATGAAAAAAGTGTTTGATAGGGGGTGCCGTCGGGATAGTGGTCTACCGCTACAGGGCCACAGCCTTGCAGGGCATCCAGAATCTTGCACTCAAGTGCAAAATCTTTATTTTTTGTAAAAAGGGCGACGGCCCAGGACAGCGTTTTAATTCTTACGCGGCCCAGGTCGTCGCCGTCTTCTGCTTCGTCGACGCGCACAACGTGATAGGGAAGCGGCACAGGTGCGCCGTTGATGGGCACAACCTTTTCCGCTTCCTGTCGGATCCCAGTTTCGCCCAAACGGGCAAGTACGATGTTTCTTTTCATTTGGCTGCTTCCTCGCACTCGGTCACAAATTTTTCTTGCCATTGTTCCGCCGGGCGGTCAATGTGCGGGTATGCCGGGGCAGGTGCCGGGCCTTTGTGGCCGTGCTGCAATAGGTGTGTAAGCTGGTAATGGGCTTTATTGTACACGGTGTAGGTTTTCCCGCCGCGCTCATTTGCGCCCGTCTGCTTGGCCGTCCAGTCCTTCGCGTATGCGCCCGTCCGTTTGGGGGACGTTCCGCGCAGTTCCTTGGCAAGCCCTTTTGCGCACCTTTCGGCAGCTTCGTCCACAGCTTCGGCCACGCCGTCGGCGTATGTCTTTAGCGCAGCGGTAAGCGCCGCCGAAAAATCAGTATCGGCCACCGCCGCCCACCTCCGTGTCGTCGAAGTCGAGCAGAAGTTCCGGCTGCTCCAGGGTCAAGTCCGTACATTCTGGCAGCGTGTCCTTGATAATCTGCGTTTGCGCAATGCCGTACTGTTTGCCGTTGATAACGACAAAAGCGCCGCGTTCCACCTGGTCGGCGCGCGGTATGCGGATAAGGCGTTCAACCTTGTGGCCCGCCTGTTCCGCTTCGTAGTTCCGCCGGGTGCCGATAATGCGGTCTTGGAAGCGCATATTTTTGATTACCGGGACGGGCTGCTGTTTGTCGTCCAGCCGCCACACGCTGCAAAGCCCGTCAAGAAAAGTTTCAAATTTGATTTTATTCTTTGCCACAGCCGAAGCCCTCCCGAAACCGAAGCATATTTAATTCGCCGCTGTATTCTTCGATGAAGTCCGCACGTTTGCTGTTCACGAAATACCAGGCCGCCGTTATAAGAAGCTGCCGAAGTTCCCCGCTTTCAAACGAAAGCCCTGGGCTTCCGGCAGTATCGCGCAGGTAGTCCAGGGCTTCTTCTATGGCGTTTTTTGTGTTGCGTTCGGTTTTTTCGTCAGGCTCCCACGTTATGTTCATACGGTTAAGTACGGCCTGGTAAAGCTGGTCGCTTATCTGCGCCGCGGTCTCCGCTGTTTCGCTCATGGTGTGCCCTCCGGGTTATCAGGTGTCAGCTTTGGTCACGACAGGGGCGACGACCTGCACCAGCGTTGCGGGGTTGGTATCCAGGGCGGAAATGTCCAGCAGGACGAAGGCGTATTCGTCCAGCGGGCGGGCGTTGCCCTGCAACTTGGCTTTGTAGGCGCGCTCGTCCTCAAAGAAGCGGACGCTGTCGTCCTGCACGATGGTGCCGTCCTTGCTGGTAGCGCCCAGGCCCGCAAAATAGCGGGAAGCGATACCCAGCACGGCCTTGCCGCTCTCCAGGGCGGCGGTCTGCATCACCTCTGCGGGGATGGGCAGAACGTCATGCGCCCAGGTGCCATCGGTGCGGCGGAAGGAAGTTGCCGGCATGATTTTCTGCCAGTAGTCAAACGGATTGCACAGGAAAAGAAGGTCGCCGGGGTCAATGGTGCGGGCTTTGGTTGCGTCCACGGGGTCGCGGGCCAGCTTTGCCACGATGTTGCCCATGTTGGCCGGGTCCAGCGTTTCCAGCTTCACGGCGGTCATGCGCGGGTAGGCGCCGCCCACAACGCTGGCCTTTTCGGAAATATCGCGGGTCATACCGATGGGCTTACCGTTGCCGTCGCCGTCCACAATGGCGCTTTCCAGGGCCATGGCGATGCTTTCCGACAAAGATTCACGGACGTACTGGTCAAGGTACTGCGGCCCCAGATCGACAAGATCCTGGCTGATGCACATAAACACGGACAGCTTCAGCAGGGTCATGTTGAAGTCTTTCAGTGCGCCGGTAATTTCTTTGATAATCTTGTCGGTAATACCGCCCCAGGTTGCGGCGCTGGCGGGTGCGCTGTTGACAACGAAGCGGGTCAGGTAGCTGGTGTTCACAAAGCTGATGCGGTCCAGCAGGGGATGGTCCTTCTTGATGGTGCCGATAACGCCGTCGATGACGGTTTCCGGCATGGCAACCTTGAAGTTGGTAATTGCCATCTTGGGGTCGGGGGACTTGATGCACTTGCCCAGCTCGGTGTAATAGTTCATCTCGGCGCTGGTCAGGACGTGAACACCGCGGGCGGCCATGACGGTAGCGTCCTGGTTGCGTTCGTCGGCTTCAAGCTGTGCCTGGTGCAGAACGGCTTCCTCGATGTCGCCGCAGAAGGTTGCCAGGGCTTCGGTCATTTTGGTTTCGTCGCCGGTCTGGAAGGCAGCGGCCAGGGCGGCCGCGTTCTGCTTCTTTGCGTTTGCGATAAGGTCTTTACTTCTCATTTTGTGTTCTCCTCATTCGTCATAGATTCCAGCAGCATATAAAATGCGTTGTGCTTTTTATCCTCGACGGTTTCCGCCAGGGAAGTGGGCGTGGGTTCCGTCGTGGAAACGGGCGTAGGTTCCGCCGGGGGCGGCGGTGCGGTTCCGGGGGCTTCGGCCGCAGGCATGAAACTGGGCATCGTCTTTTCAAGCTGCATTTGCGGTGCGGCTTCCATTGCGGCGCGGTACTGCCGGATTGCTTCGTCAAGGTCCGCGTCCGTGTCGGCGTATTCGTCGGCAAGGCCGTACTGCATGCAATCTTCTGCGGTCAACCAGGTTTCGGCGTTCAGAAGTTCCGACAGCTTGTCGGCGGGCAGCTTGTCACCCGCCTTGTTCATGTAGGATTGGATTGCCGCCAGATTGATGACTTCCAGGTCGTCGGCAGCCTTGCGCAGTTCCGTGGCGTTACCGTATGCCGATGCGGCGGCGTTGTGTACCATCATGCAGGTATTGCGCGGCATGATGATTTTGTCCGCGGCCATGGCAATGACGGAAGCCGCGGAAGCGGCGTAGCCGTCAATGTACGCCACAACCGTGGCAGGGCAGCGGCGCAGGGTGTTGTAAATGCCCAGCGCTTCCTTGACGCTGCCGCCCACGCTGTTGATGTACAGGTTTACGGTGTCGCCAGCTGCCGCGGCGGCCAGGTTGTCCACGAAGTAGCGCTGACTGGTTTTGCTTTCTACGGTCGTTTCCTCGCCGGTGTACCAGTTCCGCGTTTTCTGGTCGGGGGCAATGGTGTCCACCAGCCAAAAATTGAACGCTTTCCCGGTAGTTCCGGCCTGCATAACTGCTTCAATTCCGATTTTCATTCTGTGTTTTCACCTCCTTTCGGTGCGGTTGGCTGTACGCCTTCCATGTTTTTGGTGCGGTTGTACTTATTGGCCCACTTTTCATTGATGGGGTCGTCTTCAAACTTTTCACGCAGTTCATTGACGTTATAAAGCGCATCCTGCACCAGCTTGTCGGCCTTGTCGGCCACGTCGAAGACATCCACCAGGCGAATGTGCGTGGTGTCAACCATCATTTTCCAACCGTTCAGCACATCCTTGCCGTAGGCTTTGCGGTTGATTTCGGTTTCAATCAGCCGCAGCGGCGGCTTTACGCCGAAGGACAGCGTGCTGCGAATAGCTTCGTCGATGTTCGTTACTTCGCCGCGCAGCAAACTGGGCGCGACATGGTAGACGTTGCAGGCGCGGTCCTGGGCCTGCTTTATAAGGCTGTCCAGGTCGCTAATTTCGTTTGCGCCCTTCTGGGTTGCCGCGCCGTCCTGCGGGACGTAGTGGAAACCGTCAAGCAGGGGCAGCACGGCGTTTTTGTTCTCGAAAAAGGTTTTAAACCGCTCATTCATCAACTTGTCCAGGTCAGCTTCAAACGACTTTTTGCCGCGGGCCTGGCCGGAAATTTCCAGGATACCGCTTCGACCGCCGGATTTTTTGTATTTGTCCAGCGCTTCCTTCATTGCGTCGCTGTACATGCCCCGAAGGTTTGCCAGCAGCGCGGCAGCATCCTGGTTTGCCAGCCGGAAATAAAACACGTCCGGCTCCGTCAGTGTGTAGGAAAGCGTCAGATTGTTGCAGGTAACGCCAGTGTACACGCATGGGCGGAAGGCGTATTCTGTCCGCGTGAAACTGTCGGCCAGGTACAGCGCGCCGTTGCGCTCAAAGACCAGGGCTTCGTTGAAGCGCAGCAGGCGGGCCACAAGCAGGCGCTTGAATTCCGCGGCGTTTTGGTTCTGGTTTGGCTCCACGTTGAAGCTGTACCAGTCTTCGCCTTTCGTTCTCTTGCCTGCCTGGTAGGTTCGCCATTCGCACAAGGAAGCCGCCGAAGCAATAAGGTCAATCGTTGAAAAAATTGCCAGTTCTTCGACGTTCAACCGCTGTTCTGCCGATGTCCCTTGCAGGACGATGTTGCCCGCAGCGTCGCGCGGGGCCAGGTCCAGCAAACCGTTTATAAAGCTTGCGAATCTCACAATTTCACCCCCTTTCTGCGGGCCTTAGTAGGTGTAAACGTCCGGCAGGTCAGCGCTTGCATAGTCTGCTGCCTGCATTTCGTCCTGCTTGATAACCGCCGCAATGAAGGCGGCAACCATAGCCATGAAGCCGTCTGTTTTCCGGCTCTTTGGCTCGTATTTTCCGAAAGAAATATTTCCGCGCTTGTCGATGATGCGGCAGGCGTTGTTCGTGTACCACCGCATTAACATGCTGTCGCCCCAAACTATGCGCTGGCGCGTGAAGGCGCTTGTAATTATTGGGGCAACCTGGGATTGTTCCGGCGTATATGTTAGCTTTACATTCCCGGCGCGCTTGTCTGTGCTGAACCCGGCCGAAGAAAAGGCTTTTGCAAGCAGGGTATAGCGGTAATGGTCAATGCCGCCCAGCAGCAAATTGTATTTTTCGCCTTGTTCAACTATCCAGTTGACCGGGGTTTCCGGGTCAATCTCCGGCGCGTCTACCATGGTCAGCTCCCCGCGTGCTTCTGCTTCCGCAAGGGGAAACTGGATCCGGGCCAGCGTTTTGCTTTGCGCGCAAACCCAGGTGTGCGTTATCCAGTAATAGGTCCCTTCGATTTCCCATAGCACACCAGCGGCAACAAAGTCCTGCGTACTGGCGTAGTCAACGCCCCAAACCGCCGGGTGCGTTTCCAGGCCGATGTCTTCCGGGATGGGGCGCGAAGCTGCCAGAATGTTTTCCCAGCTGGTGACTTCGGCTTCTTTATCGCCCTGCGGGCGGTTCATTCGTTTGGTTGCGAAGGCCCCGTGTCCCGCTGGGTCTTCCTTGTATTCTTCAAATTCAAGTTTGATTTCTTCCAGCAATTCGGTGCGTGTGGGGTCGTACAAAGACGGGTTTGCCTTACCCCACATTTCGGGCTGCATGATTTCCGCGTCGCTGTCCAGGCGGCAAATAAAATATAGCCATCCGCTGTCCGGGGTGTTCCCGTTCAGAACCTTTTCGGCCCTGGCCGTGTACTTGTCCAGCGGGCCGTCGCGCACGTCGCCCTGCGTGGTAATGAATGTGCGGCGAGGAAGGCGGCGCTTGCCCAGGCCGCCGACCGCAACGTCGATTAGTTTTGAATTTTCGTAGGCGTGTAATTCGTCAAAATCAACTTTGCCCGGTCGGCCGCCGTCTTTGGTTTTGGGGGCGCTGGTGTGGTATTTTATCCGGCTCATGGTTGCCTTGTTGACAATTTCTTCTTTCGTCCAGGAGAAGAATTTCTGAAAATAAGGCTTGTTTCCGTCCAGCAGTTCGTATATGTCGTCGAAGGTTGCGCGGGCCTGGTCTTCGGCCGTGGCGAAAATATCAATGTTGTAATGCTTTACTCCGTTTATTGGGGTAGTTAGCGCGAAGTCCTCGAAGGCCAGGTAGCCGTTTTTGCCTGCGCCGCGGCCCACCTCAATAAACAGGATAGGCCAGCGCAGCGCGCCGCTTTCTGTGTATGTGCAGTTATGCAGCGCAAAGACGAATTCTTCCCATGGCAAAAGTTTGTATTCAAAATATTTTTGCAGGCCCATGTATCGTTCCAGCTGTTCATCGTCGACGTGTATTTTTTCGTTTTGAAACGCAGCCTTCACACGCTTGATAAGCAGCAGCTGTTCGCGGCACATTGGCGTTTTGCCGCTTTCTACAAGGTCAATGTAAGCCTGAATCCGCGGATTCATCCCAGGTCGCCGCTTCCGTCGGTTTCTGGCGGCCTGCAAGTGGTCGTTGTCAACCCCATTTCGCGCAAAATATGAAGCATACGCTGATTGTACAGGGCCGCGGCCTTTACTGCTGGGTTTTCCTTGTTGTACTCTTTTCCGGCTGCGCTTATCGCTGGAACGGTCAGGCCGTGCTTTTTAACGTCGGCCTGCATCTTTCTCTCCATGCCGAAGAAAAAAATATAATCGTCCAAAAGTGCTTGATAGTGCAGAAGATCGGCACCGCAGTCCTTCAGCTGCTTTTCCAGGCTTTCCCGGATCTCTTTTTCTTTTTTTGTCAATTCCTGCACCTTCTTTCAAAAAAATATCTGATTTTTTAACCTTTTACGGCACCCCCTAAAAAATTGCGGATATAAGGTACTCGCGCGCGGGCGTATCTGTTGCGGCTCTTTTTTTGCGCCCATTTTTTCCTCGCGCGCGCAATCTCTCGGTTTTGTCAGGGCTGTTCCTCGGTCTCCATCCGCCGGGGGATTTTGATTTCAGGGGGTGGGGGGTATGCTGTTGCTACCAGCGTTCCGGCGTGGCCGGTGCGGCTCTCTTGTGGTGTCTGTCCCAGTGGCAGGACGCGCACAGGCAAACCAGGTTTATATTTCCGGCTTCGTCGTATTCAGACAGGGCCAGGTCTGGCCGTTCGCGCAGCGGCTTAACGTGGTGGACCGTAACGCCCCGCTTATTTACCGCGGGCGCTTTGTGTGCGCAATCCCAGCAGCGGCGGCGCTGGTGCTTTAGAACCTCGCGGCGCAGTCGTTTCCATTCCCGGCTTGTGTAGAAGCTGTGAAGGTCTCCGTTTGCAATCAACTGCAAAACCCATACCGCGGGCCATGAATCCGGGTTATACTTCGCCATGGTTCACCTTGTCCCGCCGGGGCTTTTGGGGTTCGTATATGCAGCGCGGCAGGTCACAAAGAGGAACGGCTGTTTTCTTGTCGCGCCACACACAGGCGGCGCAGCGTTTCGCTTTCTCTTTTTCTTCTTTGGTTTTCTTCATGCGGGCCGCCTTCTTTCTGCTTTTGGGCATAGAAAAGGCCAGGCGCTCTCTGCCTGGCCTTTTTGCAGTTTGAATATATCACAACCCGATTGTAAACAAAAAGCAAGTAATGTAAAGTTTTGTAAACTTTTGACAAGTAAAAAGCCGCGTTTTCCGCGCCGTTATGCGGGTTTTAGCTTTTCAAAAATATTTTTTTCAAAGCCTCGCCGTGGGTCATTGTGGCCCACTGTCTCGACTTCCCGCAGGCATCTGCAATCTGTTCCCATGTCTGGCCGTTGATGTACCGGCGGCGCAGCACTATGCGCTGGTCTGCGGTCGGCGCCGTTTTGATAACAGCCGCAACCTGTCGCCGTGCCTTACTCATGGCCGCGGCCGCTGCGGCCAGTTCCCGGCGCGCGTCTTCCAGTGATTCGGCGGCAATCTCAACCTTGCTTGTGCTTGTACTGCCGCCGTGCGGCATACCAGATAGGGAAGGCGAAGCGCCGGTGGCTGCAACCATAAGGCGTTCCGTTTCTTCCTTCCAGTAGCGCCATTCTTTCGACGCTTCAAGGAAGCTGTTTAAAATCTCTTTTTTCTTCGCGCTTTCCACCTGTCTGCCCTCCTGCGGCGATTACTCGCCCCCATCTGGTCTTCGGTTTGTAGCCGGTCTTTTCCCATGTCCAGGCCAGCGCAGCGGTTGCGCCGTCAAAGGCCACAGCGGCCAGCTTCCCCAGGGTGTGAACCAGTAACCACGCCGCCAGCAGGATAACGGCCACGGCAGCGGCGGCCCCTGCCAGCCATGCCGCGCCATGTAGGGCGGCAATAAATCCCTGGGCAAATAACTGCTGTAGCATTATTCCGCGCCCCCTTCGGCCTGGTCGGCCAGTGCCCGAAGGGCTGCGGCCAGTGCGCCGGTGAATTTGTCCGCAAGGTCCTGCTGCCCGCCGTTGCGCATTTCGTCGGCCAGGTCCATAATGGCCGCGGCCTTCTGCTGTACGTCTTCAAACAGCAGGGCAAACTTTGCACCTGCCGGGCTTTGCTGAATTCCCAATTTCTTTTGCAGGGTTTCGGCCTGTTCCTGGGCTTCTGCGGCTTCCCGCTGGGCCTGTTCCAGCGCTGCCCGGTCTCTTTCCTTCTGGGCCTGTTCTGCGTCCCTGCGGGCCTTGTCCGCGGCCTTCTGGGCCTGCTTTTCCGCGTCGGCCTTGGCTTCTGCTTTGGCCTGTCGGATTTTCTCGGCGGCTGCTTTTTCGGCTTCCCGCCTGGCCGTCTGGATCTGTTCTTCCCGCAGTGCTTCCGATTCTTCCATAGCTTTGCGGTGCTGTTTCCGCAGTGCTTCCATGTCTGCCGCGGCTTTGGCTTCCGCTTCCGCGCGGGCCTGTTCGGCGGCTTTTTTCAATTCGGCTTCAATGTCGATTTCCTGGGCTTCGGCTTCTGCGGCAGGCGGCGCAGATGGCGCGGACAGAAGGGAAAGCTGTTCAGCAAGGCCGTTCTTTTCTTCAATCAACTTTTGAAGGTCGGAAACGGTGATGTTTGCCAGGTCTCCGGCCACGTCTTCCCGGTCCTGCGGCCCCAGCTTTGCCAGCAGGGCCAGCTTTGTGACACCAGCCGCGGCGTTTTCCTCGATAAGCTGCGCGGGCAGCTTTTCCACAACGCTGATATAATTATAAGCCTGGCGCTGGCGGATATGGACGGCCTGTTCCGTATAGGCCCCGAAGGTCTCAAAGCCCAGGGCCTTATAACGGCCGCTGTCGCGCATACGCTTTAGTTTGCGGCCCAGGTCCAGCAGGCTGCTGGCGGCGGCCTGGGCGGCGCTCATAATCTCATAGTGCAGGCCGATGGCTTCCGCCTGTTCCGGCGTTTCGTTCCCTACAAGGGTAAGCTGTTGCATTTCGTCCATGGTGTTTTCCTCCTGTTATGCTGCCGCCGTCTTGGCGTGGTTTTGTGTTATTGTCTTCCGCCCGCTGTTAATCCATGGGGCCACGACCTGGCAAAGCCACTGCTTTTCAAATTCTTCTACTTCTGGGGTTCTCGCGCAGTTTATGCGGCCTCGGTTCTGTAATACTTTCCCGGTTGCTGTGTCCAGCTGTAATGTAAAAAACGACGTTTCCGGGCTGTCGGTGTGGCGAATGAAGAAAATGCTTTTCCCGCTGCAATGCTCCTGGCCGTAACCGCCGACGCAATGGCCCAGGGCCTTGCCTTCAAGAATCAGCTGTTCTTCGGATTCCGCCGGGGTGATAAGCAGGCCCTTGTATTCCCAGCGCAGCGGTTGCAGGCGCTTTGTCATTCTCTCGAATTTTCCGCGCAGGGTTGCGTCTTTCTTGTAGCGTATTGCCGCCGTTGCCCTGGCCTGGGCTTCTGTAACGCTTCGCGGGAAGGCCACAACCTCGCTTTCAAGGTCAAAGCCCGCCCGCTGTGCGTCTTCCCAGTAGTCAACGCAAAAAATGGCCGTTCCGTTTATGCCTGCGTATTTGCTGCGTGTCTCGGTTTGCTTCTGTATGTAGTTCCAGACGCGAACCAGGCCGAAGCGCCGCAAAGCCCAAACGCTCTTGTATTTCTCTGCAAACGCTACGCCAGCGCCGCCCAGCGTGTCGGCGTAGTCCCTGGGCGCTCCGTTGCTTATGCAGACTGCAACAGCGTGTTGCCGTGTTGCAATGGCTTTTGCCTGGTCAGCCGTGACGCTACCGGCCGCTTTGTATTCTGGTTTACTCATATACAGGGCCTCGTGCGGCTTTTTGGCCTTCCAGTTCACCCAGTCCAGGCCAGTGACGGAAAGGCCGCTGTTTCTGTCCGTGGATTTCACCAGGGCCGCACACAGCGCCGGGCTGTTGCGGGCTATGTTCTCAATTTCCGGGTGCCGCATGTACAGCCTGGCGTAATGCAGCAAGTCCGTGCCCGGTGCCTGTTCTTCCAGCAGTTCCAGCTTTGCGTTTTCCAGCGGGGTGCCCTCGTACACGTCGGCGGGGTGTGGAAGGATTGCGGAAAAATTTCCGTCGGCAACCTGGAAGCGCCGGGCTTCATACCATTGGCCCGTGTAGCACATCGGCGACATGCTGGAAAAGCCGCTGCGGTCCATTGCCGTGAAGCGGTGCCATTTCCCGCCGGGGTCGATAACATAGGCGTTGCGTTGTTCTGCTGTCGTGCCCTGCCAGTTGTAGCCGGTTTCATGTATCACGGCCCAACAGATAAACATAACGCAGCGGCCCACTTTTCTGATTTCCCAGGGGTACGCCTTTTTGATGATGGGGTAGCGGTCCAGGCGCTTTTCGTGGGCTATCAATGCGGACGCACCGCAACAGGGGCAGTGCATCGTTTCGCCGTTACGTTTCGGTCCTTCCTCGGTGTCAAAATACGGGTATGTGCCGCCTTCGCCGGGGCAAATAATGGCCACGTACCAGGATTCGCCGCAGTTCAGGCATTTGCAGGCTGCGTATTTCTCCCGTATGCCAGTTAGTGGGTCGGTTAGCTTTGTGGTTGTGTACTGGATGGGTTCGTCGCCGTGTATTTTCCCGCTGCGCTTCAACCATTCCCACAGCCTTTCCGGGGCCATGCCCGGCGCTTTCGGCAGTGCTGCCAGTATATCCATAACCGCACCCCTTACAGAAAATCTTCAAGGCGTATTGCCTTGCGGCGGTGTTCTGCCGGGGCCGCCTGGGTGTTATTGGCAAGGCGCAGCTTCGGGATTCCGTAAAATTCCCGGATAATGCGGTCTGCATCTGCCGGGCCACAGAAGCCCACGCTGCCCGTGCGGTTCTTGCTGGCAAAATCCGCGATTTTCTTTTCACAGTCCGCCAGGCCCATGCCTTTGGTTTCAAGGTCTTTGGCGACAATCTCTGCCGCTGCGGGCTGTTCGTTCAGAATGTCGGCAAGCTGCTGGCCTACGCACCAGGCGGGCGTTTTCTCCCCGGCTTTCTTCTGCTGTGCTTCGATAAGGCTTAAAGCCTTCTGTAAATCAGTCATTGCATTTCCTTCCTTCGCGTTTTATGTACTCGGTGAATATCCAGCCATTTGGCCGGGCGTATTTCTCGATAAAAAGACGGCGGCGGTACACATAGGACCCCTGCAAGGCTCTTATTGCTTCGTGTTTTACCTCGACGACCTCAACCGTTCCGTTTGTGTACTCGACTATAAAATCCGGCGTATAGTGTGCAGCTGGCAGGCGCAGGCCGCAATAATCACTTTTGGGCAGCAGTTCAAATTTTTTGTGCCGTTCTACATTCGCCACGGTTCCGGCCAGTTCTTTGGGCCAGATGTATGCCCTGTAATATTCTTCTTCCAGGGCGCTGCCGCGGTCAGAACCGCCGGGGAAAAGTGCCGGGCCGTCCCTGGCCTTCTGCTGTCTGGCCTTGGCTGCTGCCGCTCTGCGTCTGCGTTCCAGTTCTTCGCGCACTTGCTTTTGTGCGGCCGGTCCCAGGCTGTCAATGTCGATTCCCACAGCTTGGCCCCCTTCGTCGAAGTTTTAGGCTGATATGCCAGCCGGTAAATTCGTTATAGCTGGCGCTTGCTTCGTTCAGGTCCCAACCTGGGTATTTTTTGGCCCAAAATTCCGGGTCGTATAGCCGCCCGTCTGTGCAAATTTTCTGCACCTGGCGACGCGTCCACTTCCCATCCGCCGGGGGCGGCGTTATGGGGTTCTTAATGCCCCGGCTGCGGAAATATCGGTGCTTTCGCTTTGGGTATTTCAGCATGTAGTTTGCCAGGGCTTCCAGGCTGTTCTTGTCCATTTGCAGGCGGTCGGTGTTCACGCGGCCCAGGCGTACCCCCTTGCGGTGCCAGCAGCTTTCTATTTCGTCGCGGCTCAATTGGCAGCGCAAGATTGTATGGAAATGCGGGGCAACCGCCTTTTGCCCCGTCGCCCTGTCTTCGTGGTTCCATTCCATCACGGCCAGGCATTCGGGCTTCGGCAGGCCGCGCGCCCGGCATTTCTCTTTTATGTGGCGGTAAAAATTCCGAAAATCTGCCCAGGCCTGTTCTTCGGTCTCTGGGCGGTTTTCGGGTGCGTAGGTCTGTGTTGTGTGCGTGTCTTCCTCTGTGAAGTTTGTATTTACCAGCTGGCGGAACAGCCGCCGGGCGGTCTTGGCGTTCTGGTTCTGCTGTGCCTTCGACGACCGGCGAAGATCGGCGGCCCTGGCCAGCTCTTGGTCCAGTGTCCGGCTTTGGTCGGTGCCGTTCATGGGGTAAATTTCAACTTCCTGGTAGGCCGCCGTGCTTCTGGTCTTTCCGCAAAGAAACCGGCGTTCACGTTGAAAAGATTTCGTGCCCATACGTTGCCCTTCTGCTTTCGGTAGGTTATAGTTTTTCTTTTCTCATGTGTAAGAGGGAAAAGGGGAACGCTTGCAAGGGACAACGCCGGGCGGCCTGGCATAGCTGTTGTATTGTTTGGCTCTACTTGGCCGCCCTCTGTTTTCCCCTGCACCCCTTTCCCCGGCATGGAATAGCCGTCGCTATTTTACTACCCCATACAAGCCCTTCACGGCGGCCATTGCCGCCCGTGTCAGTTTGACAAAGCGCCGCGGTTCCTTTATAATAAAGGTGTAATATTTTTACCTCGGCACGTTGTAGGCCGCCCCTCTCCACAGGGGCGGCTTTCTTTGTTGTCCTTTGCAGTTAAATGCAAAGGGCGTTTTTTGTTTCTTCCAGCCATGCCAGCCCTTTTTCGTGGTAGCTGGTGCTTTGTTCGATAAGGATATACCGCCGCCCGGCCTTTAAAGCCGCAACGCCGGTGCTGCCGCTGCCCGCGAAAAAATCACAGACGACCGCGCCCGGCCTGGTGTGCGTGCGGATGGCCCGTTCCAACAGGTCAACCGGCTTTTGCGTTGGGTGGATGGGATGCCCGCCCGTCGGTTCGCTGGACAGCCAAACATTGCAATGGTTCTCGTCCAGATTGTGGACAAAGCGGGCGCTGTCGGCCGCCTGGATCTGGTCTTCGTACTGCTTCACAAGCCGGGCCTGTTCTGCCAGCAGGCTGTCGAAGTCCCGGTACCCCCCCCCAGGTGTCCAAATTGAATTCTGCCACAATGTCCAGGTAGGTTTCGCGCGTGGGTAGCAGCCATTGACTACTACCCCAGCGGAAGCAATGGTCGGCGGTCTGGCCGCAGGCTTCAATAATCTGCTTTTTTGTCTTGCCGATGAAGCGTTGCGCTTCCCGGAAGTAGCCGCGCAGGCTCCCGAAGTTGTCCGTGTTCAGCTTTGCCAGGGCCAGGCCAGACTTGTTCCAGGCCGTGCCCGGTTCGCCCTTCACCAGAATGATGCAGAATTCTGTAATATTGAACCAGCTGCGCAGGGTGTTTCCTGTCCCTGGGTTCGCCCATAATTTCTTGCGAAAATTTGGCTTCACCCATACAGCCCAGGAATTAAATACAAACTGTGTCCAGTTTTCCAACCAGCACAGCAGGCGGGCTACTTGCTGTATATCGTTATGCCAGAAGGCAAGCGTCCCGTTTGGCTTTAGGATTCTTTCGGCTTCCCAGAAGGCCCGCGCCATAAAATCGTTATAAGCCTGTTGGCTCTCGAAGGTGTCCCATTCGGCCTTCTTCACAAAATAGGGCGGGTCAATAAAAACCATGTCCACGGATTCGGTTTGCACCCCTTCAAGCAGCTGGAAGCTGTCGCCCTGCAAAAAGCAATCCGGCTGTACTGCGCCGAAGTCGTACAGGTAAAAGGGGCGCGCGGTGGGGGCTTTCACAGTTTCACCCCCTGGGTCGCCGCAATCTCTGCCAGGTCGTCGGCGTTCATGGCGGGCAACCAGCGCCAGCTTTGTGGCGGGCCGTCCAGGTGCATGGCTTCCAGCGGCACAGGCTCCGGCAGCCGCCGGGGGTTCTGGACCTTCCAGCCGTACAGCCAGCCGCCGTCGCGGTATTCTTCCAGCTGTTCGATGGTCAGGCAGGACAGCTTCGCCAGCCGTTCGTCGGCTTCGTCGGCCGTCCCGATGTATCCTGGGCAATCGAAGAAACCGACAACGGCCCCGGTGCCGCCCTGGGCCTTAGTCTCATACATGACAACGCGCAGCGGGTAGTCTGCGCGTTTCTTTGTATTGGTGTTGTAACTGGGCACACATTTCCGGATTTCCAGCAGTTTCTTGCCGGACAGGATAGCGTCCGCCCAGGTCTTGCGGATGCTCAACAATATGCAGTTTTTCACGGTCTCGCCCTCACACTTCGTCCCAGTGTGCCGCCGTCATGTCGGCCAGATGCAGGAACAGCGCCAGCGGGTAGCGGTCGAAGGCGCGGCCCATTTCGTTGAAGCACTCGCGGTCGCGGTATGCGCCCATGTGCCAGCGGATTGCCGCGGCTTCCTGGTCGGTCAGTTCCATTCCCAGACTTAACAGCAGAAAAACGCTTTTCTCGCCATGGCCCAGGGGCAGGGCGCCGTCGTTATACTCGTAGGCGGGCACGTCCTGCCACTTGCCATCGGCCCCGCGCTGGCGCTTTGTGGTTTTCTTGTACGCATCAATTTTGCAGATGTCATGCAGCAGGGCGCACATAACGGCGCTTTGCTTCCATGTCTCATTGACGATTCCGTGCAGCTTCAGCAGGTCCAGCAGATTGTTTGCCACCGTAACCGAATGTTTGCACAGCCCGCCGGGGAAGGCCCCGTGGTATTTGGTGGATGCCGGGGCGGAAAAGAAGCCTTCGGCGGTCAGGTAGCGCAGCACTTCGGTGCTTCCCTTGCGGTCGCGCACATACTTGCCCCAAAGGGCTTGAAATTCTTCCACGATTTCCAGTGGCATGGGGTCGGCCCCTTCCTTCACCAGGCTGTCAGGTGTTACCACGTCCATGGTTCTGTGCTCCCTTCTTAGCGGCTGCTTTCAGTCGCTTGTTTTCGTTCTGTAAGCGTTGTATTTTTGATGCCATGCGTTCATATTGCTGGCCATGCTTGCAGGCTCCGCAATTGCCCCGGTTGTGGCAGTAGGATAAAGGGCAATGCTTGCATACCTTCATACTTTCGCCCTCCCTTAAAGGCTGCGCTGGTGTTCGCGCTTTTCGCTGCGCGTCACAACGACCGCCCCTTCTTTCAGTTTGAACTTTGCCGTTACATTTTCGGCCAGCTTAATAGCGGTGCCGCCGCAAATATAGCCGTTGCGGACCATATCGGCAGTAGCTTCCAGCAGGCGCAGGGTGTCCGGCTCAAATTCCGAAAATAGCCCCTTGATGATTTCCCGTTCTTCCCGCTGGCGGCGGCAGGCTTTGCCGATTTCGCAATCGCATTTGTCGGTTGCGTACTGGTCGGCTTCTTCCTGGGTAGGGGCGGCGAAGGGCAAAACGCGAAGCTGGCCGCAAAACTTGCAGCTGCCCGTTTTGTACTGCGGCGGTTCCCAGTAGGGCGCGGGTTCTGCCAGCTGGCGGCAATACCGCATAAGGGTAGCCGCCGGGTGGAATTCTGCCCATTCCTGTTCCGCAGCCTTGCGTTTGGCATACAGGTCAAAGGCGCGGGCGTACAGTTCCGGCGCGTACAATTCCGGGTGGTAGGCGCTGCATTTGGTTTCGGTGCAGCGGGCCGTATAGGCTGTGTGCCCGCAGCGGCCTGCTTTCATCTTACCGGCAACGCAGGGGCTGTCCATGCGCAGGGCCGGGCGCTCCTGCCGCCAGGCTTTCGCGCCCTGGCAATCGCATTTGTCCAGCGCCCATTCCATAGCTTCCTTTTCGGTGTCGAAGCCGCGGTCGGGGCAGTCTACCTCTTTACCGCAGCAGGGGCAGGGGACGAAAGCCCCGTCGTCGAAGCTGATTTCAAAGCGCCCGCGGTCGTCGTCCACGGTGTTTTCCGGCGCGGTGTTGTCAAATTCGTTCATAGTCGGCCTTCTTTCTTGTATTTATCTGCAACAAGGGTCAGCACCTTGTCGGATAGCAGGGAAAGTTCAAATTTTGCCCGGTCCATGTCGCCCGGTAGGAAGGCCCTGCCGCGTGAATGTATCCAACTGTTATAAAACGGCCGCATGGCCGGGTGGTTTATGTTTATGAAGTACCAGGGCAGGCTTGTGCTGCGCTTATCTGCTGCCGCCTGGCGGCGATCGGCAAGGACAAGCGGCGCAAGGGTTTCAATCAGCTGTTTGCGGTCCATCAATGCCCCCGCAGCCTGGCCGCTGCCGCGGTGCAGCAGGCTTTGATTTCGTCCGCCTGTAACTCGGCTGCCAGCAGTTCGGCGTAATAGTCTACTTTTTTAATGGTAGGGGCGTAGGTTCTCGAAAGTTTGGTGTGCATCTGCCTTACGCCGGACATTTCCAGCAATCCCTTTTTGACCAGGTTGTCCAGCATGTAAAAGCTGCTGCGTTCGTTCCAGTACATGGCCCCGGCTTCGCGGGCCGCCTGGTTTATCTCTGCCCATGTCAGGTTCGGTTTTTCCCACAGCACGTTCATAATGCTGTGTTCGTTTCTGTTTAGGCGAATCAAACCTTTAACACCCCCTGCACTTCCTGCTGCAAGTCTTCGGGCACCAGGCCCGCTTCATTTAAAAAGGAAAGCGCGTCCTTGTAGCCGTACAGCCGCCCGGCCTGTTCGGCGGCGGTGCAAATCAGTGCGCCGCGGATGCCCGGATTATATACGCCGTTGATGCTGCGCAGGGTTTCCCGCCGCTGGCGGTCGGTTTCTTTGGCTGCCGCAACAATCCATGCGACGGCGACACGCGGGTTCATTACTTCCACTTTTTAGCCCTCCCGGTGTTTGGCATTTGCATTTTTAAAAAGGCCGCGGCGCAGCGTTCGCAGCGCTTGTCGCTGTTGCTGGCCGGGCTTTGGCACTCAAATGCAAAACCCAGTTGCCCGGCCAGGTATTCGGGGCAGGCCCAGCTTAAAAAGCTGCTTGCCGCCGTGCGCTCGGTGCAGTTCCGCAGGCCGCGCAGGGCGTTGTCGGCGCAACCGACAAGGGCCACGCGGTCTTCCAGGCTTAGGCTTTGCAAATATTCCATGATGGTCATTTGTACCACACAACCGCTTTCTGTAAGTCGTAGTCGTAGGAAATCCGGCTTACTGTGTTACGTGCCGTCGGGTTTTCGGCTTTGGTCTGCCAGTAACTTGCATTGCTGGCGGCTTCCATGTAGGCCCCGGCCAGCAGAACCAGGACGAAAACCAGCGACACGACCAAAAAACGCAGATAGAACAGGTGCTTTTCGGCAGCGTCCTGGCATTGTTCCGCTACCGTGGCGCGCTTGCAATCGCGGGCGGCGCGGCGGGAAACCGCGGCATACAGGTCTTGCAGCTGGGCATTTTCGGCTTTTGTTTTGGCGGCCACGCGCTCGGCGCGGGCAGTGCGGGCGGCCAGCGCGGCCATCTGTTCGTCAATGGTGCCGCCCTGGGTGCGGCAGGCCCGCACAACCTCGGTCATGTCGTTAAGCGTCTGTACATCCATGTTTTTTCTTCCTCTCTTAAAATATGTAGGCACCAGCCGCCAGCCCAACAAGCAGCAGCACGGCGCGAAGTACGGTTTTAAGCAGCCACAGTGCGGCGTAATAAACAAGTGCGTCAATGCTGGCAATTGCCAGGATGATAAGCACCGCCTTGCAGGCCCTTTTCATCGTTTGTCCCCTTTCCTTATGCAACCGCTTTTTTACGTTCGCGGTCTATCAGGGCGGCAATGCGTCGCCCGGTTTCGGTCTTCAACCAGGCCGCCGTTTCTTCCGGCGTGGCCCACAGCTGGCCGCGGCAGATTGCCGCGACAAGTGGGTCTGCCTGTTCTCTGTTCAGCGTCCCCATGCTTTCAACCTCATGCGCTTTCTTTGTTGAAAAGGTCGGCGACGCTGCACCCCAACACTTCGGCCAGCTTCGGCAGCTTGTCGGCGCGGGGCATTCTTGCGCCGGTTTCCCACATTCCAACGGCGGCCTGGCTCGTGCCCATAATGGCAGCAAGTTCTTCCTGGGTCATGCCCTTGGCAATGCGAAACTTTTTAATTGCCGTCATTCGTTTTTCGCTCCCTTCTAAAAATCACTATAAGTGATTGCTACGCCCTTACTATACCATTACTTTGAGTGATTGTCAACACTTAAAGTGATAATTTTCTAAAATCTCTTGAAATTATAACTTTCCGTTATTATCATAGAATAAAGGGGGCGCTTGTAATGTTTAGTCTTGAATTGAAAAAGCAGCGCGAAAGCCGTGGTTTGTCGCAATACAAACTTGCGCAGCAACTTGGCGTTTCACAGGCAACCGTTGGAATGTGGGAAAGCGGAAAGCGCGACCCCAGTTTCCCGGTATTGCGTACAATCTGCGAATTCTTCGACGTTTCTGCGGACCAGTTTCTGGGGCTGCAAACTTCCGAAGCTGTGAAGCGCCCAGTTCAGCCGACTTTATCAGCTGCCGACGCAGAATTATTGCGCAGGTTCCACGCCCTTGACGATATGGCCCAGGCCCGTATTTTGAACAGCTTGGATTTTGAATACCAGGCCGCCACGCGTCAAGAACGTGCAGAATCGTCTATTTCCCTGGCGTGAAAAGGTAGGTGTTTTCTGTGCGCAAGCGCATTTTTGAGGTGATAGAGGTTTCAACCGCCGGGGACAAAGCAAGCCGTGTATATGATTGGTTTATGATGCTCGCAATTTTGTGCAGCCTTGTGCCGCTGGCAACAAAATCAACAGCGCCCTGGACCGTCGCTATAGATCGGGTCACGGTCTGCATATTCATTGCCGACTATCTTCTGCGGCTCATAACGGCAGACTTCAAGCTGCCCGGTAAGGGAATGGGGGCGTTCTTTCTCTATCCCTTCACGCCCATGGCCATGGTTGACTTACTCACAATACTTCCGTCTTTTGGTATTGTCGGGCGCGGTGCCAGGGTGCTGCGTGTTTTCAGGCTGTTTCGCACGTTTAAGGTTTTCCGGGTGGTTAAATTTGCCCGGTATTCCAAAAATATAGAAATAATTTTGAATGTTCTGTGCTGTCAGCGTTCCGCGCTTCTTACCGTCGGCGCACTTGCCGGTGCTTATATTCTTATTTGTGCGCTTACTGTTTTTAATGTAGAACCAGACACGTTCGGAACTTTCTTCGATGCAATTTACTGGGCAACTATATCTTTGACAACTGTCGGCTATGGTGATATTTACCCAGTGTCAACCGCCGGGCGTATTTTCACAATGTTGTCGTCTTTGGTTGGCATTGCGGTTGTGGCCCTTCCCGCCGGTATCATAACGGCGGGCTACATGGACGCGCTGCGCGGTAATTCCGAAGAAAAGAAATAAGCCCGCCTGGCGGCGGGCATTGGGGTGCTAATATGCGGGCTTTTATTTATTGCCGATTTTCCAGCCATAAGCAGCAGGAACTTAGCATTGAAGGGCAGCGGGATATTTGCCAGGAATACGCCGACAAACACAATATAACCGTTGTCGGCCAGTATGCGGACCGGGCGCGCAGCGGCAAAACGGAAAACCGGGCCGATTTCCGGCGGCTCATGCGCGACGCGGCCACGGGTGTGGTTGATTGTGTCCTTGTCTGGCGGTACGACCGCTTCTTCCGCAACCGGGCCGAATCCGCCCTGTACCGCAAGCAGCTGGAAGCTGCGGGGGTGCATTTAATCAGTGTTACCGAATATATACCAGAAGGCAGCGCGGGCATAATTACGCAGGGCATGATTGAAACCGTTGCCGAATATTTCAGCGCGAAGTTGTCCGAAGATGTCAGCCGCGGCATGAATAAAGCCGCCCAGCACTGCCAGGTCGTCGGGTGTGCCCCGCTGGGCTACCGGCCCGGCCCGGATAAGCGGTGGCAAATCGACCCCGTGGGCGCGGAACTGGTGCGCCGCGTTTTTGAATGGTACGCCAGCGGGCAGCCCATGGGCAAACTTGCCGCCCAGCTGAACGAAGAAGGCTACCGCACGAAGCGCGGGACACCCTACAACCGCAGCAGCTTCAATTCTATTTTGCGCAATGAAAAATATATCGGCGTGTACAGCTACGCCGGAAATGTCCGCGTAGAAGGCGGCTGCCCCCGCATTATTGAAGACGACCTGTTCTTCACTGTGCAGCGGCGGCTTTCCGCGAACAAGCACCGGCCCGGTGCGTATAAGGCCGAAGTGCCGTATTTGTTAAGCGGGAAGCTGTTCTGCGGCCTGTGCGGCGCGCCTATGACAGGCACCGCGGGAACCAGCCATACAGGGGCGCGGCACTATTACTATATTTGCAATAACCGCCGCGCGAAGACGTGCAAAAAGAAAAACGTGCGCCTGGACCTCATAGAAAACGCCGTCCTGCAATCCGCGCTTGATATTCTCACAGATGAAAATATAGCCTACATTTCCACCGAAGTGGAAAGACGGTGCGCCGAAAACAGCGAAAGCGCCGCACTTCTTGCCAGCTTAAACGCCCAGCTGGAAGAAGTACAGCGCCGGTTAAAAAATATAGGTAATGCTATTGCGCAGGGAATTATAACGGAAACCACAAAGGAACTGCTGGAAGCCGCCGAAGCGGACCGCACGGCCCTGCGCCAACAGATAGACAAAGCCAAAGTGCAGGCTGCCCTTGTCGTTAAGGCCGAAGCCGTGGCCTGTTGGCTTGATGGGTTCCGCCGGGGTGATAGGACGGATCCAGACTTCCGCCGCCAGGTGTTTGGTGCGTTGGTTCACTCGGTTTTTGTGTATGACGACTACTTGAAGATAATTTTTAATGTGGACAGTGCCGGGGCCGCGGTCGTTCCCTTTGAAGCTGCCCAGGCCGCCACACCTTCGGAAGCCCCCAAAGGTTCGTATTTGGACACGAAAGGGGCACCACAAAATACCTCGCACGAAGCTGCGGGGTATTTTTTATTGCTTGTTTTTGAGGGAACTGCTGTTTCCGTGCAGCAGCGGGGACGAGAATGGCTTGCTGTGGAGGCGACCGCCGCCTGCGGCGGTAACCGCAAGTCCGTAGGCCCACGGTACGTCCCGGCCAGAAAAAATGCCCCAGTGGGGCATTTTTAGAGCGCGGGAGAGTCCCCGATGCCTAAAAAGAGCCTTTTATTGAGTGCGGGCCCCTTTTGCTGCTTGCTTATAAAAAGGCACAACATGTGATGTTTACATAAAAATAGTCCGTTTTACATATAGTTATGATTGCGCTATACCCTGCGCAGGCGCAAGTACAAAAATAACGTGCCGTGCCTCTTGCAAATCGCTGTAGATTTGTTACAATAAAGGCAGCAGAACGGGTGGCTTGTGGAGCGGCCCGCAGAAGGAGGAAACCTTTATGAAACAGATCATCACGATCGGACGAGAATTTGGTGCAGGCGGCGGCGAACTGGGACGCCGTCTGGCACGGGAGCTGGGTATCGCCTACTATGACCGCGACATCATCCTGCGCACGGCCAAGGTCAGCGCCCATTTGACGCCGGAACAGGTGCGCCGCTGGGACGAGCGTGTGCCTCACGAGTTCGGCTTTACACAAAGCCTGTTCAACTTTTACGAGCGCCCGCTGAGCGAGGAACTGTGGGACGCTCAGGTGCGGGCCATCCGCGAGATTGCCGACAAGGAAAGCTGCGTTATCGTTGGCCGCAATGCGGACTACATCCTACGCGAGTTCGACCACTGCCTGCGCGTGTTTGTGCATGCCGACCGTAACTGGCGCCTGCTGCACATGCGCAAGCTGATGCCGGACACCCCCTTTGACCAGCTGGAAGTTGACATGGACAAGGCCGACCGCGCCCGCAAAAATTACTGCGTCAAGCATACCGGCCGTGTGTATGGCGACAGCCGCAACTACGATTTGACGCTGTGCACCAGCAAGTTGGGCATTGATAAGGCGCTGGAAATTTTGCTTTGTGCGGCGAAGGACATTTGAGATTTGAGTGGACCGGGAGAGGGGTATCTGCCCCTCTTTTTGCATTTTTATGCCGAAAATCATACTTTCTTTTGCGAGAAATCAAAAAGGCTTAATTTTATTAACCTAATAACGCGGATTCGGCTTGACTTTTAAGGAAAGGATGATATAATATTCACATACGGTTTAAAAACTATCAAGGGCGATAGCGGCACCAGTTGGGCCCTATTGCCCTTTTCTGTTTTTAAGCGGTTGCCCGCTGCGCGGCAGTGGAGCATTTTATGGAGTGGAAAGGAACGTATCAACATGAAAAAACTATTTGCTTTCGGCATGGCTGCTGCCATGACCCTCTCTCTGGCTGCCTGCGGCGGCGCTGCTTCCAGCGCTGCACCGTCTGAAGCCGCTTCCGAAGCTTCTTCTGAGGCGGCTTCCAGCGAAGCCGCTGCAGAGTCCACCGATGCCACCGGCAAAACCTGGGTCATCGCTACCGACACCGTCTTTAAGCCCTTTGAGTACACCGATGCTTCCGGCAACTTTGTCGGCATTGATGTTGATATTGTCGCGGCCATCGCCGAGGACCAGGGCTTTGACTACGAGATGAAGAGCCTGGGCTGGGATGCTGCTATCGCTGCCTGCCAGGCTGGCCAGGCCGACGGTATGATCGCTGGCGCTTCCATCACCGACGAACGCAAGGCCTCCGGCTGGACTTTCTCTGACGGCTACTACGATGCCACCCAGACCATGACCGTGGCGGAGGACTCCGACATTGCCGGCTTTGCTGACCTGAACGGCCAAACCGTTGCTGTCAAGACTGGCACCCAGGGCGCGACTTATGCCGAAAGCCTGAAGGACGAGTACGGCTTCAACATCACCTACTTTGAGGATTCCCCCACAATGTACCAGGCTGTTCTGGGCGGCCAGTGCGTGGCCTGCTTCGAGGATACCCCCATCATGAAGGCTTCCATCAAGGACGGCGGCCTGGCCCTGAAGGTTCTGGACGATACCGCCAGTGACCCCGCCCCCTACGGTTTTGCAATCTTCAGCGCAGACAGCCAGGAACTGCTGGATATGTTCAACGCTGGCCTGGCCGATATCAAGGCCAACGGCAAGTATGACGAGATCCTGGCCAAGTACCTGGGCTAAGATCTGCGCCATAAACAACTGAACCAAGTTTGCGCGGGGACGCCTGTTTTCGCAGGAGGTCCCCGCATTTTTGCGATAGGGAAAAGGAGCGTGCTGCCACTTGGCCAGAATCATTACCAACTATGGCGGACTGTTGCTGGCGGCAATGGGGCAAACCTTGCTGCTGGCGCTGTGCGGTCTGTTCTTTGCCTGTATTCTGGGCTTGGTGTTCGGCATTTTAAGTGTGCTGAAAAACCGGGCCTGCAACATCATTGCCACCGTGTTTGTGGATATCATCCGCGGTGTGCCAATGATCGTGTTGGCGTTTTATGTATATTTTGCCGTGCCGATGCTGCTGAACAATATCCTGCACCTGAATACGATGCTGGGCATGAAAGGGCAGATCACCTTCTCGGCACTACAGGCGGGCACCATCTGCCTGGCGCTGAACTGCGGCGCTTATATGGCAGAGATCATCCGTGCCGGTATTGAAAGTGTGGACAAAGGCCAGATGGAGGCAGCCCGCAGCCTGGGCCTGCCCTATTGGCGCGCCATGTACCGCGTGGTGCTGCCGCAGGCAATCCGTACGATGATTCCCTCGATCATCAACCAGTTTATCATTACCCTGAAAGACACCTCGATCCTGTCGGTCATCGGTTTCCCCGAGCTGGTCAACACCGCCAAAAACGTGGTTGCGAACACGATGAGCGCGTTCCAGGTATGGACGATTGTTGCTGTGATGTACCTGGTGGTCATTACGCTGCTGTCCCGTCTGGCCAAAAAGGTAGAGAGGAGGCTCAACCGTGGGCGTCAATAAAAACAATGTTAAAATTCACGTTGAGCATCTGAAGAAAAACTTCGGCAAACTGGAAGTGCTGAAAGATGTCTCGACCGATATTTATGAGGGTGAGGTCGTCGTTATCCTCGGTCCCTCCGGCAGCGGCAAGTCCACCTTTTTGCGCTGCCTGAACCGGCTGGAAGAGATCACCGGCGGTGATGTCATCGTGGATGGCCACGACCTGACCGACAAAAAGACTGACCTGAATAAAGTGCGTGAGAACGTCGGTATGGTGTTCCAGCACTTCAACCTGTTCAACAACCTGAACGTCATGGGCAATATGATGCTGGCCCCGGTGGAACTGAAAAAGGCATCGAAATCCGAGGCCAAGGAGCGTGCGCTGCACCTGCTGGACCGCGTGGGGCTGGCCGAAAAGGCCGAAGCCTACCCGGCACAGCTTTCCGGCGGCCAGAAGCAGCGTGTGGCAATCGCCCGCGCGCTGGCGATGAACCCCGACATCATGCTGTTTGACGAGCCGACCTCGGCGCTGGACCCGGAGATGGTCGGCGAGGTTTTGCAGGTCATGAAGCAGATGGCGGCGGACGGCATGACGATGGTCGTCGTCACCCATGAGATCGGCTTTGCCCGCGAGGTAGCCAGCCGCGTGATCTTTATGGAGGGCGGCTACATCGTGGAGGAGGGCACCCCCGAAGAGGTTATCGACCACCCGAAACAACCACGTACCATCGACTTTTTGAGCAAGGTCCTGTAAGGGACTGCGGCCTCTGGCGCAAAGCCGGAGGCCCTTTGTTTAAAGGAGGCAAAATCATGAATTACGCAGAACTGCTGCAGGCCGCCCGCGGGCAGATGGGCCCCTGCCGCGCCTGCCCCGTATGCAACGGCCGCGCCTGCGGCGGCAACATCCCCGGCCCCGGCGCCAAGGGCAGCGGCACCGTGGCCATTTGCAACTTTGACGCCTGGCGCAATGTGCGGCTGAATATGGACACCATCCACGAGAATTTTACCCCCGATACCAGCTTGCAGCTGTTTGGCCGTACGTTTAAATACCCATTTTTTGCCGGGCCGGTGGGCGCGATGACGCTGCACTACGGCGACAAGTACAATGACATGGATTATAATGCCATCCTGGTCCCTGCCTGCGCGGCTGCGGGCATTGCCGCCTTTACCGGCGACGGCACCAACCCCAAGGTGATGGAGGGGGCCACCGCGGCCATTGCGGCCAATGGCGGCTTCGGTATCCCCACGGTCAAACCGTGGGATAACGCCACCGTTGCAAAGAAAATGGCGATGGCACGGGAGTCCGGCTGCTTTGCGCTGGCCATGGACATTGATGCGGCGGGCTTGCCCTTTTTGCAGAACTTGACCCCGCCGGCGGGCAGCAAGACGGTGGAGCAGCTGCAGGAGATCGCCCGGGAGGCGGGCGTTCCCTTTATTTTGAAGGGCATCATGACCGCCAAGGGCGCCGAAAAGGCTGTGCAGGCCGGTGCGGCGGGCATCGTGGTGTCTAACCACGGTGGCCGCGTGTTGGACGATTGCCCGGCCACCGAGGAAGTGCTGCCGGAGATCGTGGAAGCCGTGGCAGGCCGTGCCAAAGTGTTTGTGGATGGCGGCATCCGCACCGGCGGCGATGTGTTCAAGGCGCTGGCGCTGGGCGCAGACGCCGTGCTGGTTGCCCGCCCCTACGTTACGGCGGTGTATGGCGGCGGTGCCGAGGGCGTTGCCTGCCTGACCGAGAAGCTGGGGGCCGAGCTGGCTGACACCATGCGGCTGTGCGGTGCGGCTGCACTTAAGGATATTTCCCGGGATATGGTACGGGTCTGATTGCATTTTGGGCGCATTACCCGCCGATTTATCCGCCTTTTTGCATTTTAAACTTGCATAAAATTACAGTTTGCGGTAAAATTGTAGCATACGCTTGCTTTATCACCCTGAATCGATAAAGCAAGCGCGAGAGGGAACTGTGCAAAGTATTTTGAGGAGGTCACAACTATGAAAAAACTCATCAGCATGGCGCTGGCTGCCGGTATGGCGGTCAGCCTGGCCGCTTGCGGCGGTGCCGCTTCGTCGTCTGCCCCGGCAGCTGATTCTGCCGCTGCTTCCACCACCGAGGCCGCTGCCGACAGCGACCTGGCCTACATCCAGGGTAAGGGCAAGATGACCATCGGTTACACCGTCTACGAGCCGATGAACTACACCGACGCCGACGGCAACTTTACCGGCTTTGACACCGAGCTGGCCACCGCCGTCTGCGAAAAGCTGGGTGTGGAGCCGGACTTTGTGGAGATCAACTGGGATACCAAGATCGTCGAGCTGGACGCCAAGAGCATCGATTGCATCTGGAACGGCATGACCTTGACCGATGAGATCCAGGCCAACGCCGCCTGCACCAAGGCTTATGCCAAAAATGCGCAGGTCGTCGTGATGAAGTCCGACGCTGACTACAGCTCCACTGCTGACCTGGTGGGCAAGACCGTGGTAGCCGAGGCTGGTTCTGCCGGCGAGAGCGCCATCCAGGATGACGAGAGCCTGTCCCAGGCTGACTATGTGAGCAAGAGCGTCCAGACCGATTGCCTGATGGAAGTGGCTGCCGGCACCGCCGACGCCGCTGTGCTGGATCTGACCCTGGCTACCGCCATGATCGGTGAGGGTACCGATTACGCCAACCTGGCCATCAAGGACGAGCTGAACGCCGAGGAATACGGTGTGGCTTTCCGTAAGGGCAGCGATGTAGCCGAGGCTGTCAACGCTGCGTTTGATGAGTTGAAAGCTGACGGTACCATGCAGAAATTGGCTGACAAGTACAGCCTGACCCTGGCCGAGTGATGGGCGAGGCGGCTGTTATCTGGGGGCGCCTGACCGAATCTTTCTGGCTGAACTGCCAGCTGTTCGGGCTGACGCTGCTGTTTGCGATCCCGCTGGGACTGGTGGTGGCGTTTGGCTCGATGAGCCGTTTTGCCCCGTTGCGCGGTGTGGTAAAAACCTTTGTCTGGGCGATCCGCGGCACACCGCTGATGCTGCAGATTCTGGTCATCTACTTAGGCCCCGGCCTGATGGGCTTTACCAACCCGTGGCCATCGGGCAGCAGCGGCCGTCTGGTGGCGGCTGTGGTGGCCTTTGCCATCAACTACGCCTGCTATTTCTCGGAAATTTACCGCGGCGGCATCGAGGCTGTGCCCAAGGGCCAGACCGAGGCCGGGCAGGTGCTGGGCATGACCCGCAGCCAGATCTTTTTCAAGGTCACGCTGCTGCAGGTGGTCAAGCGCATTTTGCCGCCCATGGGCAACGAGATCATCACCCTGGTCAAGGATACCTCCCTGGCCAACGTCATCGCCAACAAGGACATCATCATGATGGCCAAGGAGTACAGTGCCAAGGGCCTGATCTGGCCGTTGTTCTCCACGGCTGTCTTCTTCCTGATATTTGTTGGCGTACTGACGCTGTTTTTTGGCTGGCTGGAAAAACGGCTGGACTATTTCCGCTAAGGGGGCACGGCTATGGCATTGTTGGAAGTTGCCGGTATCGGCAAAAGTTTCGGCAGCACCGCCGTGCTGCGGGATATTTCGTTTGACTTGCAAAAAGGTGAGGCGCTGGCCATTATCGGGTCCTCCGGCTCCGGTAAAACAACGTTGCTGCGCTGTTTGAATTTTTTGGAGACTGCCGACACGGGCTCTATCACCGTGGCGGGCGAAACGCTGTGGAGCGCGGACGATGCCCGTACCCAGAGCGAGGCCGTGCTGCGCAAAAAGCGGCTGCACTTCGGGCTGGTGTTCCAGAATTTCAACCTTTTTCCGCAGTATACGGCGCTGCAAAATGTGATGCTGGCGGGCGAACTGCTGGCGAAAGAGCGCCCGGACTACAAGCAGAACCGCAAGCAGATCCACGACGAGCTGGAAGCGCATGCCCGGGAACTGCTGGCCCAGATGGGGCTTTCCGACCGGGCGGGGCATTACCCGCATCAGCTTTCCGGCGGGCAGCAGCAGCGCGTGGCCATTGCCCGCGCCCTGGCCCTGCAGCCGGACATCCTCTGCTTTGACGAGCCGACCTCGGCCCTCGACCCCGAACTGACGGGCGAGGTGCTGCGGGTCCTGCGCGATCTGGCCGAGCACAAGACCACCATGATCATCGTGACGCATGAGATGAAGTTTGCCCGCGATGTAGCTGACCGCATCCTGTTTATGGATGGCGGTGTGGTGGTGGAACAGGGCGACGCCAAGCAGGTTATCGACCACCCACAGGAGGAACGCACCCGAAAATTTTTGGCCAGTTACGGAAAATAAGCAAAATTATGGCAGGCCCTCCCGCTGAACTGCACCCCATTTGTTAGACAGTATGATATACTATCTAACAAGGGGGTGT
>ERZ1026874.194-NODE-194-length-42294-cov-9.246384_pt1 | contig 42294 bp, 29 predicted proteins | sample MGYA00380167_ERZ1026874 | MGnify/ENA primary metagenome ERZ1026874 (study PRJEB33269, sample SAMEA4719803) | human gut metagenome | biome: human-associated habitat; feature: organic feature; material: feces | place: Cameroon | collected 2013-10 ...
CAATTAACTACATGACAAAAGGTGTAAAACTTACAGCAGCTGCCTTGCTCATGGCTACGGGTGCTTGGGCACAAGCTCCTGCCGACAGCTTGAGCCTTGACAACTCGGACTTCACATTTACCGAGTCGCAGCTCGATGACGATAATGATGCCTCGCAAGCGGTTTCTACTATCGTTGGTGCCAAGAGTGAGCCTTACAACTCGGAGGTGGGCTATTTGTTTAGCCCTATGCGCTTCCGTGTGCGCGGTTACGACAACATGTATAGCAACTACTACATCAATGGGTTGCAGCTTAACGACCTTGAACTGGGAAGGTTTGGCTACAGCATGATTGGTGGTATGAACGATGCTACGCGTAACCAAGAGGGTGTAACTGCTTACGACTTTAACCGCTTTGGTGTGGCTGGCATTGGTGGTGCTACAAGTGTGAATGCACGTGCCAGCCAGTTTGCTGCAGGTAACAAATTGACGCTTTCGGGCTGTAACCGCAATTATGTGGCTCGTGGTATGTTTACGCATGCCACTGGTTTGCTCCCCTCGGGATGGGCATTTGCTGCTTTGGTGGGTTATCGTTGGGCTAACGAGGGTGTTATTGAGGGTACTTTCTACAACTCGCTCTCTTACTTCCTTTCTGCCGAAAAACGCTTTGGTAAGAAGCATGCACTTTCGCTCGTTACCTTTGGTTCGCCTACTGAACGTGGACAGCAAGGAGCCTCGACTGAGGAGGCTTACTGGCTTGCTAACTCGCACTATTACAACCCGAACTGGGGTTACCAAAATGGCGAGAAGCGTAACTCGCGCGTGGTGAACGATTTTGAGCCTACTGCCATCCTTACTTGGGACTGGAAGATGAACGATAAGAAGAAGCTTACTACGGCTGCAGGTTTTAAGTATTCTATGTATAGCTCAACCGCATTGGGTTGGAACGGCAATGCCTACGACCCACGTCCTGACTATTACAAGAACTTGCCCAGTTCTATCTTCAACGTGTATGACAGTGACATGAACAATCCTACCTTCTTGAATAGTCCCGAAGGTGCTTGGGCGTTGGAGGGTTGGAACAAGCTTTATGACCATTGGACTGCAAGCAAGGCTAACCGCCAGATTGACTGGGACCGCATGTATGCGGTTAACCGCTCGGCTGCTGAACAAGGCGACGAAACACTTTACTACCAAGAACGTCGCCACAACAACCAAATGGTTGCAACGTTTAACACCATTTTTAACCAAGAAATTAACAAGCACAACAAGTATGCCCTTGGTTTGCAATATAACTTCACCAAGGGTATGCACTACAAAACGCTTGCCGACATGCTTGGGGGCAACTCATTTACTGACTACGACAAGTTTGCTGCCAATGAATATGGACGGGACAGCCAAGAGGCGCAGAACGACTTGAACAATCCAAACCGCAAGATTGGTGTGGATGATAAGTTTGGCTATAACTACAACATTCTGGTTAACAAGGCTCGCGCTTATGGCTTGTATCAGTTGAGTGGCAACCACTGGCAATGGAACGTGCAAGGTTTTGCCGAAGGTACGACGATGCAGCGCGAAGGCTTGATGAAGAATGGTCGTGCTGCCAACAACTCGTTTGGCAAGAGTGGCACGGCTAAGTTCTTGGGCGGTGGTGGACGTATGGGCGTGAACTATCGTCCGAATGGTGCACACACGCTGGCTCTGAGCATTGGTGCTGAAAGCAATGCGCCCTTGGCTCGCAACTCGTTTGTGGCTCCGCGTATGCAAAATGACTTTGTGAACAATTTGACGAACGAGGATATCTACCACACTGACCTCTCTTATACTTTCCGTTTTGGCAACTTCTCGGGTAAGGTGAGCGGTTACTATGCACGCTTTAATAACGGCGTAGAGCAAACTGCTTTCTATAACGACGATGAGTCGCGCTTTACTTACCTCACTATGACCAATGTGGAACGTGAGCACTATGGCGTTGAAGCTGCCTTCAACTACCAAATCACGTCGAACTTCTCAGTGAAGTTGGTGGGTACTTATGGCGAGGCTAAGTATGTAAACAACCCCAATGCGCAGGTAGCTTACGAAGGTTCAAACGCTGCTACACTTCAGCAGCTTAACTCATGGACTAACCCTGTTACAAACAAGACTGAAGCTACACCTATCTTTGTGCTTGCTAACGGCATGCGCGAAAGTGGTTCGCCTATGGGTGTTGTGAGCCTTGGCTTTAACTATAACGTGAATGGTTGGTTCCTCAGTGCTAACTTGAACTACTACGATCGCGTGTACATTGATTTCTCTGAATATCGCCGACTCTCTAAGTCAGAAGGTGTAGGCAAATACACTCCGAAAATCGATGCGAATGGTAACGCTACTTGGGATGCCAAGATGGAAGACCTGAACGCTAAGGGTGGTATCTTCTATGATGCACAGGGTAACATCATCGACACTTACAGTGCAAAGCAAGAGAAAGCTAAGGGTGGCTTTATGCTCGATGCCTCTATCGGTAAATATATCCGTTTAAAGAAGGGTAAGAGCGTGAGCATCAACCTCTCGGTTCAGAACATCACCAATAACCGCAACCTCAAGACTGGTGGTTATGAACAGAACCGTTCTGACAACTACAACACAGGTAACACCAAGGCTTATAGCTTCTCGAAGAACTCGAAGTACTACTATGCCAACGCCATTAACGGCTTCTTGAACATTGGCTTTAAGTTCTGATAAAAACTTACACTACAATGAAATTTAAATATTTATCAATCATAGCTGTTGCGGCTTTGGGTTTGTTCAGTACCACTGCGTGTATGGACGATTTTGATAAGCCCAACACCGACAACTACATTGTGACAAGCCCCACCGACATTGGTGTGGTGAACGCTACAATTTATGATGTCAAGCAAAAGTATTGTGCCGACAATACAACTGCCGACTACTCGCGCAACTCGTCGAACTGGTATAGCAAGGTGAACGAGGATGTGATTATCGAAGGTGTGGTTTGTGCCAACGACATCAGTGGCAACCTCTATCAGACTTTGCTTATCCGTAACATCGACGACTCAAAGGCTGCCACAGACCCTGCGCACGACCAGTGCATCATCTTGGCTGTAAAGAGCACTGCGCTCTATCCTTACTTCGCCTTAGGTCAGCGCATCAAAATCAATCTTAAGGGTCTTTATGCGGGTGCATATAGCAAGACTCCGCGCATTGGTACTCCTTACAAGACATCGTCGAACAACATAAACTTGGGCCCGATGCTCTTTGAGGATCTTAAAAACAATGTGCAACTCGTTGGCACTCCCAACCCCAATGCGCCTGAACTCACACCGATTGACAAGACCGATGAGGAAGGCAAAGCATGGTTACGTGCTTCTGCCAATAAGAACTTCGAGAACTGTCCCATGTTAGCAACTGTGCGTGGCGACATTAAGGAGGCTTCTGAAGAAAATCGTAATAAGTTCGACAAAGGTTCTGATGCTACCTTCAAGGATGTGTATGGCAAAACCGAAACGCTCTCGGCTAACGGCAAAAAGATTTTTGGTCCCTACGAACTTCACGATGCAGGCTATGGTGTAGAACGTAACCTTGCCCTTGGCAATGGTTCTACCGTAGCTATCCGCACCTCAACTAAAAACCGTGTTTCGTTCATCGAACTGCCCGAGAATACCCGTTCATATACTGGTATCTTGAGCTACTACACAAACTGGCAGATTCAGTTGCGCGACACAACCGATATTTCAGCTAACTAATTACAATTAAAAAGCAAAAATAATTTTTATGAACAAGTATATTTTCTGCCTTGCAGCAGCAGCCCTCTCATTAGGCTTTACGGCTTGCGAGGATATCCCTGCTCCTTACGGAATTAACAAGGATAACATCACCAACCCTGATACTCCCTCTGAAGAAGGCACTATTATCAGTGAGGCTTTCAGCAAAAATTTGGGTAGCTTTACCGCAATCAGCACCGTAGGTAACTATCCCTTTGCTATCGATGGTAGCTATGGTTACGTAAAAGTTACTTCATACGACGGTACAAATAACAATGCAGCCGAAAGTTGGTTGGTTTCTCCACACTTCTCATTGAAGAATGTAGAAAAGGCGCATGTTACCTTTGACTATATCTTGCGTTATGCCACAGCTAACGAACTTAAGACCAACTACCTGGTTCGTTTTAGCGATAACTACAGCGGTGACCCTGCTACTGCCACTTGGAAGGACGTTCACTTCAGCCCTATTCAAGCTGCAGATTGGAACACTTGGACAACAGCTGATGTTGACGTACCCGCAGAATTCATTGGTAAAGAGAATCTTACAGTTGCTCTCTACTACAAGGCTGATGCAAAGTCTGCTACATGGGAATTGAAGAACTTTAAGCTTGCTGTTGGTTCTGCTACAAGTGAAGGCGAAGACCAAAGTGTACGCAACTTGCCTTATACCGAGGCTTTTGCTACTTCAATGGGCGGATTTAAGAACTACACGACAAGCGGTAGTGGCGAATGGATTATCGACTATAGCACCGCAAAGGCTACGGGTTGGAATGGTTCAACAACAACTGCAGGTACTTACTACTTGGTAAGTCCCGAAATTTCACTTGAAGGTCAAACTGCAGCTCACGTATCATACGAATACATTCTTCGTTACAACAAGGCTAACGAGAACCAACAACTCTACATTACCACTAACTTCAACTCTGCTGCTCCTACAGAAGGTTGGACTCCCCTTGTAACTACCCACAAGGAAGGTACTGATTGGGCTACTTTCGAGAAGGAAGATGTTGCTATTCCTGCTGAATACATGGGCAAGAAGATTCGTTTGGCTTTCCGTTATGAAACCAACAGCGAAAGCGGTTCTACTTGGGAAGTTAAGAATTTTGCCATTGCAGCTGGAAAACCTGGTTCTTCTGTAACTCTTGATAAACCCGATACTCCTGATCAACCGATTGAAGGCAACAGCATTACCATCAATGCTAAAGACTTTGGCGTTGAAAATGGTGTTGAAGTACCTACAATCACACTTACAGATGGTACCACTTTAGCATTTGCTGCTGGTGGCAATAACAACGCTCCTAAATACTACGTTAATGGTACGAACGTGCGTATGTATCCCAAGAACACCATTACTGTTACAGCAAGTAAGAAGATTAAGAAAATCATTATTAACTGCGATACTTATAATGGTGTCATCTGCAACGCAAGTGGCGATGTAGCAGCAGAACCTGGTTCTGTAAACGTAAGCGATGCTGTTATCACGATTTCAGATGTTAATGCGCTCTCCACTGTAATCAGCAATACATCAAGCGTGACAGGAGCTGCAAGCCAAATCCGTTTTAAGTCCATTACTATTGTATACGCTGACTAATCTCATCTGAGATTCTTTTTACTATTTATTGCAGACCGTTGTTGCCAATGAAAAAAGCAATTAGCAGCAACGGTCTGCTTTTATCTTTTAAATAATTACATGAAACTTCACAAATACCTACTGTTTCTCGTTGCAACTTTGTTTGTTATCTCCTGCGGTGACGATGATAATCACCCATGGAATCAACCCAACGCTGGTGGTAACACTGGCGGTAACGCTGGGGGTAACGCTGGGGGTAACGCTGGGGGTAACAGCAACAATACGGCGAACACACAGATCACCTCGCGCATGGAAACACCGCGCGTACTCAACGATGGCACGACCCTACTCATTTCGCACGATGTGAGCATCAATGGAAAAAAGGTAAACAACTATATGTTAGAGTATGACATTACCAAATATCACTCACGTTGGGTAGCCTTCCGTTTCGATGGTGATACACGCAAACAATATACAGGTCGTTCAGACGAGCCCTTTACAGACGACCCAAGTCTTAGCAGCACCTACCACATTGGTAGCCGTGGATTTGGAAGCGGTTATGACCGTGGACACCTTTGTGCATCTGCTGACCGTGTGTATAACAGCACAGCCAACGAACAAACATTTTACATGACAAATATGTCGCCGCAAATGTCTTCGTTCAACCAAGGCTATTGGGTAACACTCGAAGGGTTAGTGCAAAAGTGTGGTCGAAATGCTTCGTTTGCCGACACGCTCTATGTTGTAAAAGGTGGTACCATTAAACCTGACCAAATTTCAGACTATATTACACGTGCTAATGGTAAAAAGGTGGCAGTGCCTAAGTACTACTACATGGCTTTGCTTAAGGTAAAGAACAATGCATATAGCTCAATTGGTTTTTGGATAGAACACAAGGAGTATGGCTACGACTACAAGAACAAGGCACCGCTTAGCGAAATTGCCAAAAATGCAGTTACAGTCAATAAACTCGAAGAACTTACAGGCATTGACTTCTTCCCCAACTTGCCCGATGCAGCCGAAGAAAAAATTGAGTCACGATGCAATCCTACAGAATGGGGAGCGAAGTGATAATGAATAATGAATAATGAATAATTGAGCATGCCTTACACATTTTACATTATTCATTATACATTATACAAAGGGTTCATTCGTCTTGCTTAAAGACAAATGAACCCTTGTTTTTTTACATTCATCGTGTTACAACGTTAAGCAAGGTGCTTAATTCGTTGCAGTAGATGTTGTTTTTGTTTTTACTAAACGAGAAGCGCTGACGCTCAAATTTTTTGGTATCGTAAAGATATATGGTATACCCTTCAATGCGATAGGCAAAGTTGCCTTCGTGAATAAAGGTTGGTTCGAGTGACTTTATGAAGTCGGTTGTTTCCTCGTCCTTAGTCATAGCCTTAGCTTTGTAGCTGAGTACACATCGGTTAGAAGTTACAAACGACACGGTGAGCCACAACTGTACTTTTTTAGCAAATGTGGCAGCATCCTCTTCATCACTCAGTTTTACCTGACCACTAAACTTTTTGCCCTTTACTGCACCCAAAATAACAGGACACTGGGCATTGGCAATAGAAAGACTATCGTCTGAGAATTGCAAGCGACGTTCAGCAAGTTTGGCATCTTCAACCTTCAACTCCTTTTCGCGCTTAATGGCTTGTTCCTCGGTCAAGCTGTCTTTTTCAACAGCCAACACTAACTCTTCTCTCATCAATTCCAACAAACGGGCATGGCGATGGGTGAACGATTCACCATTTATCCATTTTTCGTCAACTCCTTCGGATGTGAACACACCATTATTATACTTGAAGTTGGGATGGTCTGTACCTCTTCGGGCTAAGTCTTGCAAGGTATTGCGCTTCAGCGTACCTACGTAAGAGTCGCCATTTTTAAAGTCTATTTTAAAGAGGTCGGCATTGTCCTTGCTGATGTGTGTGCCATCGGCATAAGTCATTGCACCTGTCCAGTCGTTGTTGGCAAGACGTACAATGTCACCATCGGTAAACTTTAACTCGTCTTTGCTAAATGTTGCACCATCGCTAAAAACAAAATGTCCGTCTTCTGTGCAATTTACCAAAACCTCGTTAATCGTAAAATCGGCAAAGAAACCTTTAATTTTCTCAGGTGAATAGCCGAGCAAATCAAGATTACGTGGCAAAGGCATGTTAGGAACTATAGCTTGGAAACCGATGCTTTGAGCTGCATTCGGCCCATAACCTATGGCCCAATTCTCTGATTGTTTGGTTGCCGACACATTGATAAGCAGGTCGGTAATGGTGATGTTGCGAATTTTGCGGTACTTATATTCAATATCATCGTGAAAAAGGTTGCCCTTGCCCAGATGGAACACAATTTCCATTGCCTTACCCTTCTCGCCCTTAGGTTCGAAAGTCATATCGCCCTCAAACTCCAAGGCATTGAAATCAGTGGCATTGAAATTCGCATTTGTGATTGTCTTGTCTTTAAAAGTACCAGTTATGGAGATGAATGCTGTGCCCTTGTCCTTAAGACGTGTAACCACTAAGGTTCCTTGTCCATTGGGGACATCATCTTCAATCTCACCCTCGTAAAAGATGTATTTTCCATATTTCACCTTACCATCTTTTGCCTCAACAGTAATGTTAAAGCTGAATAAGGTGAGTGCCAGAATAAGTAAAACTAATTTTTTCATTGAAAACTCCATACTTTTCAGAAAATTGAGTGAACTTCAATACATAAACTGGAGTCCACTCAATATTCTGTATTCATCTATAGCTCTAACTCAGGTTAAAGCTATACGTGGCAATAGTAATTCTTGGTTAAGGTTCGTGGTGGCTTAGAAGCTCATGTCGCGCCAAGTGTCAGCGATACTCTCTGTGGCGTGAGCACTGGGAGTTTGAGGTTTCTGAAGCTTCAGTGTAACAGCCTTGCGGCTTACGTTGCGCTGAATGCTATCTGCCAAGTCACCGAAGGAAATAATGCCACCGTTTTCACGGATTTCCTTAATCAAGTAGTAAGTGAACAAGCCATGACCTTGTTCCTGGAAGCCCTGAGCTGTTTCGTTGCCTTGCGCTGCAGAGAATACAACCACATTACCCTCGCCGAGTGTACCTTCTTCGGCAGCGATTTCAGTACCACGCATACCCTCGTTCACACTCTCGTTGTCACGGTTGATACCGCTGAAACAAGCATCGAGGAAGACAGCAGTCTGTTCGAAAGCCAAATCGCCGATACGACCATAGAAGTCGTTAAGCGAAATACCATTTTGAGGCTTTGTACCACGCACGTCGGTAGGCAACATGTAAGCCTTGTTGCGGTCTTTTGTATCGGGCACACCATGACCAGCGTAGTAAACGATAAGCTTTTTGTTCTCGCGGTTGCTGATATTCTCAAGCCACTGGAACTCTTCTTCGTTAATCATTGCCTTTGTACCGTCCTCAACAAGGTGGATGTTTTCAGAAGGGATGCCAAGTGTCTTTTCGCAATATTCCTTGAAGATGCGAGCATCGTGGATGGCGTAAGGCACACCTGGAACAAAGCGGTAGTTTTGGTTACCAATAACGAGTGCATAAGTATCGTTGTTGATGGCATACGAAGTCGGGATGAGCGAGTCGATTTCTGAAGTCATGTAGTCGTAGTCAACGAGAACATTTGCTGAAGCGTTACCACCGAAGTACTTATCAATAGCATCCTTTGAGAAACCATAAGTGTGGCAGTTGCCAACGTTGATGTAGGCAGGCAAACGACGAATTTCGCCAGCGTAGAGTGTGTGACGGATTTTGCCACCAATCTTAATTTCGTTAGCAAATACATACTGACCGATTGTGGCAGTAGGACTTACCTCGATGGTCTTGATTTCAGGACAATTTACATAAGCTTGGTCTTGAACTGTGCATTGATCGGGAATCTTAACCGAGGGAAGTGAAATACAGTTGGCAAAAGCTACGGTCTCAACCTTCTTAACGGTAGTGGGCAAAGAAATGGTTCTGAGACGTGAGCAGTTGAGGAAAGCACCCCAACCAATTTCCTGGATGCTTGTACCTTCGAAAGTCACTTCAGTAATATCGCGGCAGTTAGCAAAAGCACACGAGCCGATACGATCGATGCCACGACCAATGATTACGCTCTTAACAGGATATTTTTTCTTAACCCAAGGAGAAACTTGCTTTAGATCGTAGTCGGGAATACTTGCAATGAGACCTGTCTTATCGAGTTCGACATTTGTAAGCGTCAAGGTTTTACCATCGAACGTCCATTTGATTTTATCATTCAAAGAACCCTCACGCGTACCAGTTGTGTATTGTGCCATAACGTTTGCAGCACATACAAAGACCATAATGGCCATAAGAATATATTTTTTCATAATCTTATCTTGATAATTTAAAGGATTGGTGTTTACTTTTATGCGAACCTTTTACAACTTTGCTTAAGTGCGGATTGTAAGATAAATTCGACTATACTCGTTGGTAAACTTGGTTTTATCCCTACCGAAATCACCGGTGTTGAAGTTCTTGTACTTAAACGTACCCGTAGTGCGTTCGTAGCCAATACCCACACGCTTCCAGAAGATGTTGAAACCGAAGGTTGAAGTCATACCATGTCCCCACTGCAACTTCAAGTTGTCCTTCATCGTATTGTAGTCCTTATATGCATCGACATTACTTTGAGGGGGATCTTGGTTTTTATCAAATTCCTCCTTATTCAACGTATACAAGAACGAGGCACTGTAACCAATGTGGTAGTAAGCCTGGATTTTCAAGTAGTCGAGTTGCTTAACCCCTAAAGGCACAAATGGCGCAATGGTAATTGAAGGACCAAGTGTCATTCCGTAGTTAGCTTCGTACTTTTCGAGATTCCAAGGGTATACATAGTATTCATCTGTTTTACCAGTTGATACATCAGTTTTTACATTTCTGTCTGTACTATTATAAAGGTACTTTCCGTCAATGCCTTTTTCTGACTTTGGATCTTCCGCCTTAATGTGATTCACGTTAAGATTCAACCATGAATAGTCAAGCGCAATGTTAATCATCTTCGCAATAGGCTTCTTGTGAAGACGATAGTTGGTACCCGACTGGAGTGTAACGCCCCAATCGCTCTTGAAATCTAACCCTCTAAGGTTCTCATCATTATCCTGCTTACACTTCATTTTCGATTCAGTCCAACTCATGTTGAAGAATGAACGTCTTTTCCACACGTTCTGAAAGTGTTTACCTGCTTGTTTGTTCGAGAGAACTTCTTGCTGCATTTTAACGATATCGCTAACAGAGGCAACTCCAGTAGAATCCTCCTCCAAGTCGAGGTTAGGGATAGAGTTGATATCCTGCGCCTGTGCAGTGCATGCACAAGCCATAGATGCAGCGATAATAAAAGCCTTGAATTTCATATGCTATAGGATTTTAATTGTTATTTTTTGCTTTGTCATTAACAATGGTGATCCATTGCGTTTGGTCAACCACCATGTCCTTGTCATTCTTTCTTGCCTTGCGGAGCCATTTTTCAAAGTCGGCAATGCTGAGCGAGTTAGCGTGCTTGTAGTCACCCATGTTGTCATTGCACTTTGTAAAGGGATTCGGCGAGAAGATGAGCACCACCTTATCCATTTCAATGGGCTGCTTTGTCACCATTCTGTAAGGCGAAGCATAGGGGTCTGTTGCTTTATCAAAAAGCACATATTCCTTACCTGCCACAATGGGGAAGTAGCCCGAGGTGTTTGAGCGATAGGGCAACCAGCAACTTGCCTCCTTATTGGTAGAGTCGAGCACATAGATTGCCAAGTAGCCAGGAACAGGTGACTTAAACTTGATGAATACGCGATCGCGATTGTTAAACTTATTGCTTTGGTAACTATCGGTGGTACCGCCACAAAGAATTTTCCAATCAAAGTCAATGGACTGTTGAACGATTTCGCGAGCCTCACCCCACACCTCAGCGGTGAAGGTGAGCACATTGCCCTCATATTTTACGGTGATTTCGGGTGCTTGGGTATCGCCAAGCCATTCGGCAGCAGCATTTACATCAATTTCCTCAACAAACTGCGAGATTGCTTCGCCATTGATGTTAGCATCTACCATGTTGGTTCTTGCCGAAATGTTCTCGTTGAACTTTTCTTTAATTGCCTCGTTTTGCGCTCTAAGGATACATCTTTGCTTCATTTCAGCGAAGGTGAAAGCCTCATTGTCGCCCACCGTATAAGAGTAGATGCCATGTACTTTCTCAACGCGTTGAGCCATTGCAGTGAAAGCACAGAGCAAGAGCAAAAATGCTGTTACTATTTTCTGCATAGGTTGTGTTTATTTATTTATAGGTATAAGTTTCACACCACTATCGTTTAACCCTGGCATCTGCATACCTACTGGCGCATTGATAAAGGTGGGGTCGCACACGGTGTAATCTTTACCATTGAGTGTGTAGAACGTTCCCGACGTTTCGTTGGTAAAGTGAATGGCACATGCCAAATGTCCGGGATAGTACACAAGCACACAGTCTAAACCGAGAAGGTCGCGCACAAGACGTGTAAGCAGGATGGCACGGTCTTCGCAGTCGCAGAAGGGATAATAAAGAGTTTCTTCTGCAAAGAATGCGCGGTCATATCCCCAAACGTCATCGTCGTAAGCGTAGGCAAAACCTGTTTGCACAAAGTTCAGCAAACGGCTAACTGCATCATACTCAGACAGGCCTTGAATTTTCTGCTTCAATGTAGGATAAATCTGCTCCTTCACATTCTCGTTCATCGGTGTCTCAGCATACACAATCCAACGGCTGAATTGGTCGGGCTTGAATGAAGTGGGATAAACATTGTAGAAGTCGATAAGGCTGCGGTTTACAGCAACCTTTACGCTTACGTCTGGATATCGCTTTGATGTAACTACACGTTCGTCCTCTTCAATGAGGTCTAAACGCATCGGACTATTGATGTGGAGAGACAGCACCTTTTCGTTCGGGAACTTTGCCGTACAGATAATCAAGTCCTTGTTCACTTCCTCCAAAGGATAGAATCTCTCGCCTGCAATGGTGTAAGATGCTTTTCCAAAAATCACATAGTCGCAAGCCACAAGTAAATAAAGGTGCTTGTCTTCGTCGTAAGCATAACGCACTTTATAGCCCGATTGACAATAGAGGTAACCAAGGAGTACAATAGATTCGTTGGTATCGGCCCCACAGAATTGGTCTGCCACCTCTTTCAACATGAGCAAATATGCCCAGTCGCACAAATTGTGCTGTTTGCGGAGTGCCAAGCAGTCGTAGAGCAAATTGTCGTACTCTTGTCCACTAAGATGCAGCAATACATCGGCAATGCGATCGGGAGTAATTTCGCCAAGGTTTAAACGCTTGGTTTCGTCCAAACGTACGGTGTATTCATTGCCATAGAATATAAATGGCATTGAGCCGTACTCTCTCTCCTGAGCACTCTGCGCCACTTGCTTAACCTCCTCAATGGGTTGTGGTTGTTTGGCTCTGGCAGGCAAGGTGTCGCGTTCCACCACATCGGCCTTTTTCTTTTTGCGTCCAAAGAACAAGAATCTTGAAGTAGACACCGTATCGTCATAAACCACAGGTTGCACTTTAGGTTCAACAGGCTTTTCAACAGGAGGTTCAACGCCAATTTTTGCCCATGCCTTACGCACAAAGTCAGTGTATTTTCTGTTACATTCCTGACGATAGCTTAGGAACTTGGCTTGTGTGCTCTTTTTAAACTTATTGAAGCGAGCCATCATGGGGTCTTCAGCCTTTTTCGGTTCCACCTCCAAAGAGTCAACCTTTCTTGTTACAGTGGCAAAGTCTGAATAACGCTCTTTCGAGGTCAAACCTTTGTTCGTTAGCTGCTTCTTAACATAAGCCACATATTTCACCGAAAGTTCGCTCACGCTGTTACCTTCTGAAGCCGACAACTGTGCAATGCTGCCACGGCCTGGTTTCTTAATGATGATGCGTTTGCGACTTTTTTCGTCAAGCAATTCCACCTTTCCCCCATACGGCACACTGATGCTTGTGTTGGCAGTTACAGGCGTATTCATTACCAAAGGTTTCATTGCCCCTTTGGCATTATACGTTACCTTTCCCACCACATGATAGACAAGCAACGACTGTCCCTGCACCTGTACAGAAAGGAGGAATATCAGGGTTAATAAAAAGTATTTTGCCCTTGTCATAGGTTTATTTTTTTTAATACCTTATATTTGTCTTTCATTGAGTCGGCGTAGTCTTTGATTGCAGCATACATGCTGCGCGACGTTCCGAGGAAGGCTATAACCGACAATGCCCAAGCAAGGTTAAAGCTGATGCAGAACAATGAGAATACAAAGAAACTAATGCCTAAGAACACCGATGTGAACAAAAAGGTAAGTATGCTCAACACATAAGACGAGCCTATAACATACTTCACAAACATATTCTTAGACTCACTGGTCTTTTTGAGGTAAGATGCTTGCATCACCTGCACAACAAATATTAAGAGTAGCGAAATGATGCAGAACGGAACAACAGGCACATCCTTAATTTCTTTTTGAGTAATAAGCGTTTGAATGCTGTATGCCAAGAGTTCTACTCCTGCAATTTTACCAACAGGTGCCCAGTGCATGTCTGAATCCTCATACATGGCTCCAAACAACACAATTTGTCCATTGATAAGTTCGGGATGCTCCTTCACTTCTTCAGGCTGAAGCACACGGAACGCGGTACGTCTAAAGTTAATGTTAATATCTTCAGTACGTCCCCTTGCCATATCCTTGCCTGCATATTCATTGGCTATCTGCACAACAAGCGAGGGGTAGCGCTTGCCATTATACTTTTCAGAGAGGGGCAATTTACGCTTCATGCTGTCATACAAACTGCGTGGCATGTTGCTTGTGCCTTCTTTTATATCTACAAAATCTTGAAAGAATGAATGAATAACCTTGGTGTAGCCCACACTATCATTCGCCCAATCAAGCATTTTTTCTGAAAAGATAATGTTTTTGTATGTCTCGGCAACCTTAATAATAGAGTCGTTGCCTTCAAAGTCTTCACCCTCATTGTCGAACACACAGTCTAAACCAACAACCTTGGGATTTGCCTTTTCAATATCCGTCAGCACTCGTGCAATTTCACCTCTTGCCGTTACCTTGGTTAGGTCAACAATGGTAATGAACCGACAAGTGTCTGCCGAACCTTGAATCTCGTAATAAACGTCGGTAAAAGAGAAGTCCGAAATAGCTCTCTTAATCGGATCGAGAGGTTTTGCCAGCACCGTTATAAGGGCAAAGAAGCCCATAATGGCAACAGCGAGCAGTGTCACCATTATGTGCTGTGCAAACGACACGCCTTTTTTAGGTACTTTCTTGTCCTTTTCTTCTTCAGGCTTTCTGTCTTCTTTATCTCTCATATCCATAGCTCTCTTAACAGGGTCGAGAGGCTTAGTTAACACAGCAACAAAAGCAAAGATTGCCATCAGGATGAGCGCAAAAGTTGTCGCCACCACATTCTTTACAATCGATGCGTGTTTCTTTGGTTCATCGTTTGGAATGTCGCCTTCTTTCACGCCTTATTAGTTACCGAGCATTTCTAATACCTTCTGCTTCATTTCTTCGCTATCAAAGATATTCAGCAGCAAACTCTTAGCCTGCGAACCACTGTAGCTAACAGCCACACGTTCTTCAGTCTTACCATTCACCTCGCGAATAATGTCGAACACCACCTCGGTGCGGCCAAGGCTCTGTTGGAGCATGGACTGACTTGAATCTACCATCTTGGCAATAGTTTCAACCTCGCCCGATGACAATTCAATGTTAGTATCAGTTTCTTCAGTAAGAGCAGCTACTTCCAACTTTATTTGGCTTGCCACATCCACACGCGCACGTGTCAAAGCTTGCTTGCGAGCAAGAGCCGCACTGGTGCTTGACGCTGATGAGCGACCAATAATATACTTAGGGAAGTTACCCTCATAAGTATGCTCAAGGATGTAGAGTTCTGTAAGCTGCTTCTCGAGCGAGAGTGTACCCGGTGCAGACTTCCAACCTTGTTTGGTCAGCTGCTTTGCCTGTTTCTTGGCATCCTTTGTTGCTTTCTGCTCAATCAGCGCCTTTGCCAACTTAGCTGCTTGACGGCGAGCCTTTACTACTTGCTCTGGAGTGGGAGCAGAGGGGTCAACATCCTTATTTGACTGTGCAAAAGAGGTAGCACTGCTAAACAGCGCTAAAATCGTCATGACAACAACTTTTTTCATAGGTAGGGTATGTTTAAGTGAGTTGAATATTATTTTTTTATTCGTAAAACTTTAAAGATTTCTTACTGTACAAAAAAGGATTTTATTCATCGCATAGATACATCTGTTTAATGCCATCTCATCACTTTATCTCTTACTATAAATCCATTATTTATACATTATGTTACAAAGTTAGTAATTATTTTAATAACTAAAAAAGGATTTCTTGACAAAAAAAGAAAAAAAACGGAGTTTGAGTCAACACCTGAGTCTGCACCCTTATCCCCCTTAGCAAAATTATCATTATTATTGGTGAGGAAGTTTTTTGAAGCAAAAGGCTATATTTTTTATCATGACGCACTTGTTGTTTTTTAATAAAAGGAACTCATGCTCAAAAAGTGACAAGAAATGTTCACTTCTCTCACTTAGTAACAGTAAAAAACAACTTGGTACAAAATACTAAGCAGATTTGCACCAAACAACATACTTCTGGAAGAGTTTAGACGACTTCTATAAAAACCTTACATTCGTCAAGAAAACATCCTACTTTTCATCCCTTTCAATCCGAAAAGAAGAAAATCTGTCCTATCAGCAAAATCTGTATTCAATATACTCTTTTCGAGTCTATCAATTAACACGTACGAGTTAATCAATAGAAAAGGCAAAGTTAATCAATTAACTTGGTCGAGTTAATCAATTAACTTGGTCGAGTTAATCAATAGACTTTTTGGAGACAGATTGCATGGAATTTATATCTCATCTATGGCAATTTATGACCTTTAACCATGTGTTGCTTTATAAAAGGGACACTAAAATGTACCAAGTTATTTTTTACCATCACTTAATCGGTAAAAAGGAAGAAAGGTAAAAATGCCGTTAGTAATAAAAACTTGAAAAAAGCACACAGAAAGACAGCTTTTGGTAAAAAGCATAACAATCAAACGCAATCAAACGCAATTTTGCTTCAAAAAAAATCACAAACTTTGCTTTGCTCACTTAGCAGAAAAAACTAAATTTGCTGCGCCTTCACTTGTACCCACATGGACAATAGAGGCAAAACTACTGCCAATAGCAAACATTATAATACCAACTATAAACAAAAAATATGAGTCTGAAAATTGTTGTGCTTGCAAAGCAAGTACCCGATACCCGCAATGTGGGTAAAGATGCGATGACTCCTGAGGGCACCGTAAACCGTGCCGCTCTGCCTGCCATCTTCAATCCTGAAGACTTGAACGCACTTGAACAAGCATTGCGCCTGAAAGAGCAGAATCTTGGCTCTACCGTTCATATCCTCACAATGGGTCCTCCCCGTGCTACCGAAGTTATTCGCGAAGGTCTTTATCGCGGTGCTGATGGTGGCTATTTGCTTACCGACCGTGCCTTTGCGGGTGCCGATACTTTGGCAACAAGCTACGCTTTGGCACAAGCTATCAAAAAGATTGGTGTACCCGACATTGTGTTGGGTGGACGTCAAGCCATTGATGGCGACACGGCACAGGTGGGCCCGCAAGTGGCTCAAAAGCTCGACCTTAACCAGGTTACCTACGTTACAAGTGTAGATGAGGTGAAGGATGGTAAAGTGGTTGTTACACGCCACATTGATGGTGGTATTGAACGTGTTGAAGCTCCCATGCCCATTTTGCTTACCGTGAATGGCAATGCCGCTCCTTGTCGTCCGCGCAATGCCAAATTGGTAATGAAATACAAGCGTGCCTCTGCTCCCATGGAACGCCCTGCTGAGGGTTTGGCTTATGCTGAGGAATACGACAAGAAGCCCTACCTCACCATTGCACAATGGAGCGTGGCTGACGTTGACGGCGATTTAAACCAATGTGGCTTAGCAGGCTCACCTACCAAGGTAAAGGCAGTGCAAAACATTGTGTTTAAAGCCAAAGAGAGCAAACGCCTTACCGGTGCCGACACCGATGTGGAGGGCTTGATTAAAGAATTGTTAGACAGCCACACAATTGGTTAATAGACGAACGTGTTGAGAGTTTTTTGCGAATGCTCTTTTTGTAATGAGATTGCCTAAAAGAGAAAATTACATACGCATTTTAAGAAAAAAGTCTGCAACACATCGTCTCATTAAAATATTAGCAAAAACATCGCTATGAACAACGTATTTGTATATTGCGAAATAGATAAGACCCAGGTTGAGGAAGTTTCTTACGAACTCCTTACCAAAGGTCGCAAACTCGCCAACCAACTTGGCGTAGAGCTCGAAGCCATTGTGGCAGGATCGGGCATTAAGGGCAAGGTTGAAAAAGAAATTCTCTCTTATGGTGTCGACAAACTTCATGTGTTCGATGCTGAGGGTCTTTTCCCCTACACTTCTAAGCCTCACACCAGCATTCTTGTTAACTTGTTTAAACAAGAGCAACCGCAAATTTGCTTAATGGGTGCTACCGTTATTGGTCGCGACTTAGGACCACGCGTGTCTTCTTCGCTCACCAGCGGACTGACTGCCGACTGCACAGCACTCGAAATTGGTGACTTTGACGATAAGAAGAACAAAAAGCACTACGATAATTTGCTCTATCAAATTCGTCCTGCATTTGGCGGTAACATTGTTGCAACGATTGTCAATCCCGACCATCGTCCCCAAATGGCTACGGTGCGCTCAGGCGTAATGAAGGCTGAGAAGGTTGACGATAACTACCAGGGAGAGGTGGTATATGAAGATGTAGCTAAGTTTGTTCCTGAAACTGACTATGTTGTTAAGGTGCTTGAACGTCACGTTGAAAAAGCGCAGAATAACTTGAAGGGTGCTCCGATCGTTGTGGCTGGTGGCTACGGTGTAGGCAGTAAGGAAGGCTTTGACTTGCTTCGCAAATTGGCTGAAGAACTTCATGGTGAAGTGGGTGCCAGCCGTGCGGCTGTTGATGCTGGGTTCTGCGAACACGACTTGCAAATTGGTCAAACAGGTGTTACGGTTCGTCCCAAAGTATATATTGCCTGTGGCATCAGCGGTGCCATTCAGCACGTTGCGGGTATGAAGGAGAGTGGCATCATCATCTCTATCAACACCGACCCCGAAGCTCCCATCAACCAAATTGCCGACTACATTATCACTGGTTCAGTGGAAGAAGTGGTTCCCAAGATGATTAAGTATTACAAAGCAAATAGCAAGTAAACAATGGCAAACAATTATACTGACCACGCAGAATTACGCTTCGAGCTGAACCATCCGCTCATGAAGCACATCGTGGAACTAAAAGAGCGCAACTTCCGCGACAAAGACGAATTTGACTATGCACCACTCGACTTTGAGGATGCTATGGACAACTACGACCGTGTGCTCGACATCACTGGCGAATTGGCTGGAACTACGATTGCCGACAATGCTGAGGGTGTAGACCTTGAAGGACCACACCATGAGGGCGACCGCGTGTATTATGCAAGCGGCACAGCCGAAAATCTTGATGCAATGGTTAAGGCTGGTTTGAATGGCATGACTATGCCACGCAAATATGGCGGTCTGAACTTCCCCATCACTCCCTACACCATGTGTGCCGAATTGGTAGCTGCAAGCGATGCTGGCTTTGGCAACATTTGGAGTTTGCAGGACTGCATTGAAACGCTTTATGAATTTGGCAACGAAGATCAGCATAGCCGTTTCATCCCTCGCATTTGCGCTGGCGAAACCATGTCGATGGACTTAACTGAACCCGATGCGGGTTCTGACTTGCAGCACGTGATGCTCAAGGCCACTTACAGCGAAGAAGAGGGTTGCTGGCTGCTGAATGGTGTGAAGCGTTTTATCACCAATGGTGATGCCGACCTGCATTTAGTGTTGGCTCGCTCTGAAGAAGGCACAACAGATGGTCGTGGTTTGTCGATGTTTATCTACGACAAGAACCAAGGGGGTGTAAATGTGCGCCGCATCGAAAACAAGTTGGGCATACACGGCAGTCCCACATGCGAACTCGTTTATAAGAACGCACATGCCGAACTCTGTGGCGACCGCAAGTTAGGTCTTATTAAATATGTAATGGCACTAATGAACGGTGCCCGTTTGGGCATTGCCGCACAGAGTGTGGGTATCTCACAAGCTGCCTACAACGAGGCATTAGCTTATGCACGCGACCGTGAACAGTTTGGCAAAGCCATTATCAAATTCCCTGCTGTTTACGATATGCTTTCATTGATGAAGGCTAAACTTGATGCAGGACGTGCCTTGCTCTACCAGTGCTCACGCTACGTAGATATCTATAAAGCGCTCGACGACATCGCTCGCGAACGCAAACTGGAACCCGAGGAACGCAAAGAGCAGAAGAAGTATGCTAAATTGGCAGACTCTCTCACACCGCTTGCCAAGGGTATGAACTCTGAATATTGCAACCAAAATGCATACGATGGCTTGCAAATTCATGGTGGTTCGGGCTTCATGATGGAATATCCCATCCAACGCTACTATCGCGATGCACGCATCACCTCTATCTACGAAGGTACCACCCAGTTACAAGTTGTAGCAGCCATTCGTTACGTTACCAATGGTTCGTACTTAGCACAGATGCGCGAGTTTGAGGAGGCTGTGGTTAGCGATGAACTCCAATCAATCCAAGCACGCGCCAAGGCTATGGCTGATAAGTTCGAAGAGGCAACAAACCGTGTAAAAGAAGCTGCCGACCCTGCATTCCACGATCTTTGCGCACGCCACCTCGTGGAAATGGCTGCCAGCATAATTATGCTTCACTTGTTGCTGCACAATGCAAACGAAAATGCCGAACTCTTTGGCAAGAGCGTTCGTGTGTATGCCAACTTTGTGGAAGCTGAAATTGCCAAGCACCACACCTTCGTAATGAATCTCTCACCCGAAGATGTTGCTACTTACGTTCAGGCATAACACGCTCCTAACTACAAACTAATAATCCCTTGCACAAAGCTTTTTGCTAAGTGCAAGGGATTTCTTTATCACTTCGTTTTCAATCACAATAAGGCTGCACAATAAAACTTTGAGCAGGAGCCGCAGCATCTTGTGGCGCATCTTGGGTATTATAATATGTACCTTGCAACACTGGATAGCCCGATGGACTTAAGGTGCTGATGGGATTAACAGGTTGCGTTGGGAGAACGTATTGCGGAGCTTGCGCTTTACCCACAAAATAGACTAACGGCCCCCACTGCAAGGTTGCACGACCTTGAATGGGAGCTTGCAAGCGTTCGGGGGGTGTGGCAGCTGGCAAAACATATTGGGCACGCAAGGGAAAATCAATATAAATCTCCTCGAGCGAACGCCAAACACGGTCTATCACCACATAACCTTTATCGTCTACTTGTAATGGATCTATCTCATGTCCGTTGACAAACACCGTGGGATGTTGTGCTTCAACTCCTACATAGGTATAAGGCGTGCCCTTACGCATGCCCGTCCACTCAGGCATGCGCAAATGCACCTTAAAGCGCAACCCCTTATTGCCCATGCCATTAAAACGAAATTTCACAGCGCCCGAAATAGGCATATCGGTGATTTGGTCGAGCGAGAAAGTTGTGTCACCCCAACGAATGTTTGATGTTGCATTGGCATAAAGATTAACATACAAGTCTGTTGTCCCTTGCGTGGCATACATCCAAGCTGGGGCCGTTAACAGTTGGGATGCTGCTATTTTACGATCGATGCTCCCTGCCAACTCTGTTGAATCTTGTGCCGTATGCATCACCGCATTAAATAGCGCACGTTCCATACAATCGATGTATGCAGCATCGCCTTGCATTAAGTAGAGCCACTGAGCTTGTTCCACCCAACGAGCAGCAGCCATGCCCTGACTCTCGGTCTGCTCATCGCCCACACCTCCCACAAGGTTACGTTGGTCTGCCGTTTTTTGCCAATGGGTGTAGGTAGCTTTGCGTTTGTTCCAAGCATCGCGTGTTAGCCTTATGGGAAAAGCCTGTGCGGTAGGGTTGGTTGTGAGGGCTGTACGTCTGAAGTCGCGTCCATCATATCCCCAAGTTATCACACTGTCGCCCTCAACAAAACGCAAGGGCTTTTTCAACCAAGGCGTACCTGCATGTAGGCAAGCACAAACAAGCCACAAGGCACTGATGACGAGGCCTATTTTTTTATTCATATCTAATTCTTTTTTCAATATACACCTACTTACTTGAACGCAAAAATAGAAATTTAAATTCTACTTTGCCTTATTTAATAGCTTTTTTATGCAGTCATTCGCTTTTTCTACCTACATTTGCAGCATAACTCTAAGATTTTTTGACAATGACTAAATTTGTGCCATACATTCTCTTAAGCTTATTTGCCTTATCCACTTGCTTAAGAATGCAAGCCCAAACAGACAATAAAGTGCAACACCGCGAATGGAACGATGCTTTCATGCAAATGCACCGCGACTCATTGTGTGATGCTCATGCGGATAGTCTTTCGCTTGCAGGCAAAAAGGCAAACGAACTGTCCTTGCCTTGGAACACGCCCATGGTGAGCATGGGCGGTTATGGGTTGGGAGGCTATGCACCTTATGTGGGAGGTGACTTTGGATGGCGACTGCATGAGGGGTTTAATGCGCAGTTTGGCATGAGCCTTACAGCTGGATTGGGCAAGCATGCCCCACGCGGTGTAGGTTTTGGACAGTCGGCTGCCTTTGCCTATGTGTGGCCTCTCAGCAAGAAACTATCATTTGCAGCAGGCATCACTGCCACAAATTTCGATTGGGCTAGTTGGCGACGCACGGATGTGGGAATTGGCGGGGTCTTGGCTTACAAGGTTAATGATAGAATGAATGTGTATGCTTACGGACAGAAGTCGTTCCTCCCCAAACAAAACTCGCTTTTCACTTGGCGACGCGATCCCTTTCCCGTCTTTTTTGATATTCCACGCGACCGCATTGGCGCAGCTGCCGAATTTAAAATTGGCGAAAAAGCCATGATTGGTGTCAGCGTGGAACACGTTAGCTACTAAATTTTAATGGGGGCTAATATATTTATTTTAGGGTGGTTCTAATAAAATATTTTTTTTAGAACCACCCTAAAGCCAATCTTCAAGAAACAAAAATTATGAAACATAACATCCCCATTGGGCGACAAATTGAGTTGCTCAAAATGGAATATGAATGCGAGAAAAAGGCTTTTCAACGCGACACAGAACTGATGGGCGTTGATAGGAAAGTGAAACGTGGCGATTGTTGGTTTCCCGTAAGCACAGGACGCGGTTATTACAACTCGCTCGATCGCTTTGTGGTAGAGATTATGCGCACTCCCGACTCAGACATTGACCATAACTTTGAATACGGACGCCCCGTGTGCTTTTTTTCGCAAGATGGCACGGGTATGCTTCATTACCTCCCTTTTCAAGGCACCGTGAGTTTTTCTGAAACCGACCGCATGGTGGTAGAATTACCAGGCGAAGCTGCTTTGGCACAACTTCAATCGGTTGAAAAACTTGGCGTACAACTCCATTTCGATGACTATTCTTATCGCGTTATGCTCGATGCACTCCACCATGTGGCAGAAGCTAAGGGAAATAGATTAGCAACACTACGCGATATTTTTCATACTGCCACTCCCCTATCTTGGGCTGCCCCAAGTGCCATGCCCTTGCGTCTGCCTTGGCTCAATGCTTCGCAAGAAGAAGCTGTGCGCGATGTGCTCCGAGCCAAAGACGTGCTTATTGTGCATGGTCCTCCTGGAACAGGCAAAACCACCACTTTGGTTGAAGCTGTGAGCGAAGTGTTGCGCCGCGAACCTCAAGTGTTGGTTTGTGCACAAAGTAACACAGCCGTAGACTGGATGTGTGCCCAACTCAGTCAACGTGGCATTTCGGTGTTACGCATAGGTAATCCGAACCGCGTTACACCCGAGATGCTTGCCAACACCTACGAGCACCGCTTTGAGTCGCACCCCGATTATCCTGACCTTTGGCAAATTCGCCGCAACATTCGTCAACTTTATAGTCAACCCCACAAATCGCGTAGCGAGAATTTTCACCAAAAAATAAGCCGACTGCGTGAACGTGCCGATGAACTTGAAATGCGCATTCGCCACAACCTTTTCGACCAAAGTCGTGTCATTGCTTGCACACTCACAGGAGCAGCGCACCAATTACTCATGGGGCAACATTTCCACACGCTGTTTATTGACGAGGCTGCTCAAGCCCTTGAAGCCGCTTGTTGGATTGCTTTGCAAAAAGCCGACCGCGTAATTTTTGCTGGTGATCACCAACAGCTCCCACCCACCATTAAATGCGTAGAGGCAGCACGCGGTGGTTTGGCTGTTACCTTAATGGAACAAATTGCCGACAACAAACCCGAGTGTGTGCGCTTGCTACAAGTGCAATATCGCATGAACGAGGAACTCATGCGCTTTTCGTCCGACTGGTTCTATAACGGACTGTTACAAGCAGCTCCCGAAGTGAAGCATCGTTCTTTGCTTGATGACATCGATGATGCTTTAGTGTGGATTGACACTGCCGAATGTTTGGACGACAACCACGAACAATTTGTGGGTAGCTCTTACGGACGCATCAATAAAGCCGAAGCCCAACTCACGCTGCAAGCTTTGCACGATTATGCCCAACGTTTTGGCAGACATCGTTTGCTTGAAGAGCGCATTGACTTTGGCATCATCTCGCCTTATCGTGCACAAGTGCAATATTTGCGCAGCCTCATCAAACGAGATGATTATCTGCGTCCACTGCGCAAACAAATCACCGTAAACACGGTGGATGCTTTTCAAGGACAAGAGCGCGATGTGGTATTGGTTAGTTTGGTTCGCGCCAATGATGAGGGACAAATTGGTTTTCTTAACGACCTTCGGCGTATGAATGTAGCCATTACCCGTGCTCGCTACAAACTCATCATCCTTGGCTCAGCAACCACATTGTGCAAACACAAGTTCTATAAAAAGCTTTTTGACTGTTGTAAGCACCATTGACACATGCTTTTTTGTCTCGACAAGCTAAGACTTGAAGGTATTGGATAAGTGACAAGTAAACTTTTGTTTCACTGACATTCAGTAGATTCATTTACAAAACATACTACAAAGGTTAGAAGATGCCACTTTATCCCATAAACTACAGAAAATCAATAAGAAAACATAAAATAACAGAGAAAAGATTTGCCATACACACAAAAAGTCGTAAATTTGCACCGCTTTTCCACTCAGCCGCTGTCGGGATGCAGTGTTCCCCGTTAAGCTGGGTCGGGACGGACAACAATACATTTAATTACCCATCAAAGAAATGGCAGATTTAATTAAGATTGCTGAAGAAGCTTTTGCTACTGGCAAACAGTTCCCCAAGTTCAAAGCTGGTGACACCATTACCGTAGCATACAAAATCGTCGAAGGTAACAAGGAGCGTATCCAGTTGTATCGCGGCGTTGTTATCAAAATCAATGGTCACCAGGAGAAGAAGCGCTTCACAGTGCGCAAGATGTCTGGTACTATCGGTGTAGAACGTATTTTCCCCATTGAATCACCGAACATCGAAAGCATCGAGGTGAACAAGGTAGGTAAGGTACGTCGCGCTAAGCTCTACTACCTCCGTGCCCTCACCGGCAAGAAGGCTCGTATCAAAGAAAAGCGCACCGCTGTTAACGCATAATTCATTGCGAACAGTGCACCGCACTTTAGGGTATCTTCACACAAGATTCCGAAATAAAAAGAGGTTTCCCCAAGCACAAGTTTCGGGAAATCTCTTTTTACGTTTTTAGACGCTTTCATCTTGATTCGATTTTTTAGAATAAGGGTGGTTCTAATAATTTTGATAAGTTGATTTGTGCCCTATCGTATGTGTATTTTGGTTAGTGAACGAAGGAGCATAGCGGGCTATGTGACTGAGCGAACTGACGAAAAGACACATGCGAGAGGGTGCAAAGCAACTATCAGAATTTTAAAATTTCAAAATCAGAATTTTTAGAACCACCCATAACTCTTTTTAAAGTAAACAATTATGTCAAACGGCTATCCTGAAAATAAAGGTCACAAGGGCATTGTTTACCCCTCACCTATCTTTGGTCCCATTCACAGTCGCCGCTTGGGCGTTTCGTTAGGCATTAACTTGATGCCTTCCGATGGCAAGGTGTGTACCTTTGACTGTGTGTATTGCGAATGCGGCTTCAATCGCGACCATCGCCCCACTAAACAGCGCCCTACACGCCAAGAAGTGGCAACAGCTCTTGAAAAGCAATTACAAAAAATGGCTGCCGAAGGTCCACAACCCGATGTTCTCACTTTTGCAGGCAATGGTGAACCTACGGCTCACCCTGACTTTGCAGGAATTATTGACGATACGATTGCCCTGCGTAATCAGTATTTTCCACAAGCTAAGGTGAGTGTTCTTAGTAACTCCACCATGGCTATTCGTCCTGAGGTGCATGCAGCCTTGATGAAGGTGGACAACAATATTTTGAAACTCGACACCGTGGATGCAGACTACATTCAACGTGTTGATCGACCCACAGGACACTATGATGTGGCACAAATCATTGAAACTCTGCACTCATTCCAAGGACATGTCATTATTCAGTCACTCTTCATGAAGGGTTATAGCCAAGGCGTGAGTGTTGACAATACCACTGATGCTTATGTAAATCCTTGGCTCGAGGCTGTAAAACGCATCGGTCCGCAACAAGTAATGGTATACACCATCGACCGCGAAACACCCGACCCCGATTTGCGCAAGGCTACTCACGAGGAACTCGACCGCATTGCACAAAAGGTACGCGAAGCAGGCTTCAACGTGGAAGTTGCTTATTAAATATATCTTCTCAACCCTCTCATCTATGGCAAAATACATTGTAGCCCTTTCAGGCGGAGCTGACTCTGTATGTTTGTTGCTTTGGCTACATGCTCAAGGCGAAGTAGCTGCCGCAGCACATTGCAATTTTCACTTACGCGGTGAAGAAAGCAACCGCGACGAACAATTTGTGCGTGACTTATGCAAACAACTAAACATTGTGCTTTATGTCAACCACTTTAACACTACCGAAGAAGCTAAAAAAACAGGCGAAAGCATTGAAATGGCTGCCCGTCGCCTGCGTTACACTTGGTTTAAAAGTTTGGTGACGCAAACAAGTGCACATGCCATTGCCGTGGGACACCATCAAGAAGATAATGCTGAAACAATTTTGCTGAACCTTGTGCGTGGCACAGGATTGCAGGGACTCACAGGAATGCAAACACGCAGCCACAAACAAGGCTTTACCATTTACAGGCCATTGCTATCGTGGACCAAGGGGGACATTCTTCAATACTTGGAGGCACATCATCAAACTTATGTAACCGATAGCACCAATGCGGATGTGCAATATCGGCGCAATAGCATTCGGCATGAGGTATTGCCTTTGCTGCAACAACTCAACCCAAAGGCAGTACAGGCTATCAACCAAATGGCACAACATCTCACTGAGACGCAGTGTGTGTATGCCGATGCCATAGAGCAACTTTGTAAACGCTGCGATATGCAAAAGGGAAAAGGAACACAAAGTGCCTACACTTTTTTGGCATGGAACAAGCTCCAAGCATTGTCGCATCCACACGCTGTGTTACACGAACTACTCACCCCTCTTGCTTTTACAGAGACGCAAATACAAGCTGCCTTGCAAATGCGTGTGGGAGGCATTATGGAGTCGAACCATTCGCTTGTTACACGTAGCGAGCAACATTTGGTGTTTGGACCTAAGCCAAAGCCGTTTTCACCTCAAAGTGTAGTTTTGCCTCAGCATGTAGGCGAAAGCACCACTACCAATCTGCCCCATGCCCAACTTGTGGCTGAAAGACTGCGAATAGATGACCTGCCCTCGCTAAAATGTCCGCAACAAACCGTTTTGCTTGATGCTAACAAATTGCAGGGCGATTTGCAAATAAGAAAGCCCTTTCAAGGCGAACGTTTCTGCCCCTTTGGCATGAAAGGTAGCCAACTCTTGAGCGATTACATGACCAACCACCACTTTTCACGCATTGACAAAGCATTGACTCTTGTGGTGGCAGATGCTGTGGGCACTGTGTGGTTAATTGGCGAACGTGCTGATAATCGTTTGCGCATTGACAAGAGTACAAACCAGGTTTTACGACTGACTATTCACAACATCATCTCATGAAACACCTTATATATATTATAGCTTCCTTAAGCCTTTTAGCACAACTGTTTTGCGCTTGTGGCGAAGACCGCAGCGGTGAACAACCTTTTGCTCCCACTGTTCACACAGGCATTGCTACGCAAGATGGCGACTCTGTTTGGCTCACGGGCAATGTCAGCGCATCGCCCAATAGTTCGTTGCGCGAATGTGGCTTTAACTATGGCAACGATACGCTGCAGGCAAAAGCTGTGGCAGACTCAGCCTCTGCTTCGTTTACTGCACACACTGATTCTTTGGGAAAAGGCTCTTATTATGCCGTGGCATACGCACGCAATGGCGTTGGAACAAGTCATGGAGATACAATTTATTTTACAGTAAAATAGGTTTTATAGCCATTAAACGCTCTTTTTTTTGCACATCACACTTAAATATCATTAAAAGTAATGAAGTGTAGTTTTGCGGTACTCGCTATATTTGTGCCGTCAACTTTATTAACACTTAGCAGCAGAAGTTCCATACGCCTTAAATTGTGAAAGCTTGCTGTTAGAAAATTAAAAACATTACTTTATGAAATTGTTTAAGTACATGGCAATGATTATTGCCGCCCTTTGCATGATGGGAACTTTTGTATCGTGCGAAGAAAAAGAAGAAGAAGTACAAGAGGAAAGTGCAGATAATAATCTCTTTCCAAGGTATTTTAAAACTACCATCGAAAGTTGTGAACGCGTAGGCAATGTGCTCATTGTAGACTTGACTATTACTAACAAATCGGGCAAAGATGTGCAAGATTTGACTTTTGGAACCGATAGTTATAGTTATCTTGGCAATTCGCGTGATGATTTGAATAATGATTTGCGCCACAGCATGATGTTCTCGCTTAATGGCGGCAGTTACAAGTACTCCTTAAGTGATGTCTCTATACTGGCAGGAGAATCAATTAAGTTGAAAATCCGTGTAAGCAGTTTCGACAAAACGAATAGTGCACACAATGTATGGCTTTATGTTAATACACCCTCGGATATGCTTAAGATGGGGCGATATAGTGGTTTGAAACTCGAAAAACTGAAAGTAACCGACAACCGCGTATTGAGCAAAGGCGTACAGACCAACGACCGCAAGCTGTCGTATACCTTCATCAAGGCACAGCGCGATGAAAACAATAACGATGTGTACATGTACTTCAAGTTGAAGAACAATACAGGCATGCACTTGAGAAACATTAAAATCGAAAGCCACTATCTAGATTTTACTGACAACTTGGGCAATAGTTACTATATGTATTTTGGTGCTGATAAAAATTATATATCAAGTAGCTATACAACCGACCTTGAAGTGGGTGCCGAGATGGAGTTCATTGTTAAGGTAAGTGACGTTGCAGTCCAAGCCACTCGTTTTAGCGGACACTTTGATGTGAGTGCTGAAAACTACGTGATGGATGACAATGTGCTCAACTTCTTCAATCTTGGTTTTGCATTGAATAATTAACGAAATGTGCGGTTGACGCATCTTGCAGCGTTTCAATGCGCATGCGTTGCTTGTGCAAGATCCATCTTTATAAGGCAAAATAAAAAAGTAGCCAAGTACGAAAGTTCGGATTTTATCCAAACTCTCATACTTGGCTACTTTTTTATTATTCTTTTTAAGAACCTAAGTTAGTCTTAATACTTAATACTTAAAAATGTCTTGTAGGAGCACCGATACCCATTGGACGCATAGGCATGCCACCAGGACCACGCATATCAGGAGGACCAGGACGATCGCCCTTTCTGTCATCATCACGGTCATCCTTCTTCGAACTGCTTCCACCAGGGAAGATGTTCAACTTGTAGATGAAGTGAACCATGAAATAAGAGTTGATGGCGTTACTCCATGAGTCGGTGCGCTGCGTTGCGGTGAGCGAACGACTGATGTTGCTTTGTTTCTGCAAAATGTCGTAGAACTGCAAGCTAATGGTTGCAGCCTTCTTTTTGAGGAACGATTGAGCAATCTGAGCATTCCACAACAACTCATTGGTGTTCATTGAAGCATCTGTGTAACCACGACGCGAACTCATGCTGATGTCTGTTGAAATGCTCAAACCAAAGTCGAAAATCAAATTTGCATTGGCACCATACGAGAAATTCCAAGTGTCCATGTTGGCATTGTTCTGCACAGTGGCACGAGCATGCTGATAATTGAGTTTACCCAACAAACCAACATCGAACCATGATTTGCGATAAGAGAGATTTAAATTCTCGCTCACACCCAAGGTGCGTGTGGTATTCTTTTCGGAAGCTGAAGCTGCTGAGTTAAAGATGTTATTATAATAAGCGTAGTCGCGATTAACAGTTGCTGTAGCAGTAGCATCTGCCAAAGGCATCAAGTTGCCATAAGGCATTGCCAATGTAGCTGCATTTGACGAACGGCTGCTTACATATCCCACCGAATTGTCGTAGCTCAAGCTGGTATTGGTGCTGATGTTAAATAGTTTTTCTTTGCCAATGGCTGAGTTAAACATAAACATACCTCTACCATTCCAGTTACCATTGATGTTTTCAGGACGCAGATAGCGCACACCCGTTGTTTCGTCATAAACCATACGATTTGAAATGGCATTGCGCGTAAGCGAACCATCGATACCCATCATAATGCCTTGCTGACGTGTGGCGTTGTAACCATTGTAGTTTATGCGGAAATTATCGTTCCACGAAGGTTTCAAACCAGGGTTACCCATTGAAATGCTCAAAGGATTGGAGTCGTCAACTACAGCCAAGAGGTCGGTCATAGAAGGCTGTGACGATGAACCGCGATAATTGATGTCTAAGTTCTGAGTTTTAGAGAACTTATAGCGGAAACGTACTTGCGGTGACACATTAAAGACACTACGTGTTACCAACGTATCGAGCTGACTGGGACGGTTATACGCCATTGTGGTGTGCTCAGGGTTGAAATCAACACCAGCATTAAAGCGGATGGTTTGCGAATTATAGCGCACACCAAGTGTTGCCGAGTGATTTGAATATTTATAGGTGGCATATTGCGAGTTATTAGCATCGCGCACCAAGTTAAGAATGTCATTAACACTCAAGTTGCCGTATGCCAAAGGCAAAGAGCCTAATTCGGGATAATCAGTAAGACTACCAAACTTTTGGTTATACGGACCAACGAGGTCAACATCTTGCAACAACAGTTCGTTGAGGTTGTAGCGCGAGCGGTCACTCTTATTATATTTGTAGCTATATTCATAGCGTACCTCACCAAACCAATTCTTACCCAATGGCTCAACATAGCCCAAACGTGCACTGATGTTGTAGTTTTTACCTGGGGTAGTGCTGTATTGATTAAGATTACTACCAGGGTTCGTTGGGTTAGTTAGCGTGTTATAGCGTATATCGGAGATTGAGTAAGAGTTATTTTCGCTTTTGGTGTAACCACCGCTTGTACGCAACGACACGTTACGACCATTCGATGATAAACGACGCACAATATTTAAGTTGGCACTGATGGCATGCGACTTACTATCACCCATCGACAAGCGTTTGTTGGTGTTGACCATCATGCCATAAAGCGCAGTATTGTAACGCTCGGCAGCCACTTGAGCAAAAATGCTGTCAAGGGGATTAACCATGCCCTCTAATTCGTAGGGGTTCTGGTTGAAGGTTGCCGAACTTGAGGTTCCGCTGTTGTGCGATTCTACATAGTTGTAGCGTGGTTGAAAGTTGATGTTGGTCATTGAGTCGGGACTCCACTCTAAGCGGAAACGAGACATTACGCTGGTGCGATGCGAACCGCTAAAGCTATAGCTATTGGCAAACGATGAGTTTTTGCCTGTGTTGAGAAAGGTCTCTGAGTTCGAGGTGCTCACAGCATCGGTACCCGAGTGGGTGTACAAACCAAAGCCGCCCAACTGCAAGCGTCCTGCTTCGCGCTTTTTCTTATCATTTTCCCATGAGAAGTCCAAACCTACTGTCTTTGATGCCGTAAGTCCACCACCTCCGCCACCAAAGCCACGCGGACCACCAAAGCCACGGTCGGCAGTATTGTTTAACGAACCAAAGGTTGTGACACGCGTTTTGTCAGTGAAACGTGAACCAAAGAAACGTGTGGCATAACGATCGTGGTTACCATAAGCCAAGTCAAGGTTCGACACCCACGATTCGTTGAGTTCGCGCTTAGTAGCAATGTCAAGCACAGTGGTTTCTTCACCATCGTCAATGCCCGTTTGTTCTGTATAGTCGCTTTTTTTATCGTAAGCTTTAATTTTGCTCACCAACTCTGTGGGCAAATTCTTCATAGCGGTTTTAGTGTCGCCTTTAAAAAAGTCCTTACCATTGATAAGGAACTCTTGCACCGTTTTACCATTCCACTTAATACCACCATTATCATCCACCTCAACACCAGGCAACTGTTTTACAAGTGCCTCGAGTGTTGAGCCTGTTGGAACGCGGTAAGCCGAAGCCGAGAACATGGTTGTATCGCCTTTTTGTTCTACACGCGATGCTGTGGCAGTTACGGTTGCAGAGCCTAACACACGGTCATTGCTCTGCATAAGCAGTTTGCCCAATGCTATGCTGTCTTGTTCGGCAGTTAGTTTCACATTACGCGTAAAGGGTTTAAAACCTACATACGAAATCTTAACTATGTAGTTTCCAGCCTCTTTGCTCTGCAATTTAAAGGCACCATTTTCGTCAGTAGTTGCCGCCATCACAGCGGTGCTATCGGGGCGCATCAGCACAGCCGAAGCAAAGTCTACTGGATTCTTGGTCTTGCCATCTACGGCAATTCCTGTCAACACCCATTGTTGTGCCATTGCCCCAAGGCTTATGACAAACGAGAGGATGAAGAGAGAAAGTTTTCTTTTCATTTATCGGTTTGTTATGTGTTTGTTTTTTGTTTCTAAGGAGTGTACGCGCTACGCCTAAATACTGTTTCTTTGGGCTGGCTTACGTAATATGAGATGCAAAATTACCGAGAAGGTTTAATTAAAACGTACATTTTGGCTTTTAAAGTAGACGAACTCCCCATTTTACTCGACAAAGATTGTTTTTTAACAAAACGACTTCGGTAATTGGGGGCATTAGCCAAGGAGTTTAAAACATTTTCTTCAAAATTTGCACGTTTGCCAAATAGTAGCTATTTTTGTGGAAACATTAAAAGAATCTGCCATGATTAAATTTGCCAATTACATCAATAAAATTGAAATATCAAGCCTTTGGAGCGGACACAAGCACATTGTGTGGCAACTACGCCCTGATGTGAATGTGCTGAGCGGACATAACGGCGCGGGTAAAAGTACTATTCTGAACAGATTGGTGCAACACTTACGCACGGTGCCTACTACAGGCGACTTGCAAGGTACTGGGCGATTGGGCGTAAAAATTGACTTTGACCCAAGCGATGCTACGGGCATTCATTATGATGTTATTCGCAGTTTCGACCGCCAAATGGTGAACTTTGAAAACTCGGGTTCTATTACCGATGCTCGCATTGTAACGGAGCTTGACTGGCAGCTTTATCTTATTCAGCGCCGCTATCTTGACTATCAAGTTAATGTGGGTAACCGCATGATTGCACTGCTCACGAGTGGAGACCCTGAAGCACGCGAAAAAGCTACGGAGGCTGCTAACTTAAAAACTCGTTTTCAAGACATGGTCGACGAGTTGTTTGCCGAAACAGGTAAACGCATTGACCGCCAAAGCAACGAGTTGCAATTTATACAATACAACGAGAAACTTCCTCCTTATTTATTGTCGAGTGGTGAAAAACAAATTTTGCTGATTTTGCTCACTGCGCTCACTGAAGACCAAGAGCACTATGTGTTATTTATGGACGAGCCCGAAGCCAGTTTGCATTTTGAATGGCAAAAACGCCTCATCTCCTTGGTGCGCGAGCTCAACCCCAATGCACAAATTATGCTCACCACACACTCACCAGCACTGATTATGGATGGTTGGGAAGACGCTGTGACTGAGGTTGGAGATATTACAGTGTAATTTTTGAGAAGAAGGTTTGCAAAAGTTTCTTCTACCTCCCCTCTCTAACTTCTTCTAATTCCTTCCCCAAAAACTCCTTCTAAAAATGCGTACCAAAGAATATAAAAAGCTCAAGGAAGAGCGACTTTATAAGAAAGAGCATCGTCAGCGCAAAACTACAGAACGGGGCTATTATGGTTCTTCATCGCATCTGGCTCAAAAAACAGAGGATGAAGTTAAAAAACATGGACCATTAACATCATACATCAACTCCTCATACATTAGTGCCATGAACCGATTGGGCGGACGGAAGTCCCGACAACGCATTGTGGCATATGTGGAGAGCTACGACGATGTGTTTTTTTGGAGTAACTTGCTACGACCACTCGAAACAGAGCAATATTTCTTTGAAGTAATGCTACCTTCGCACACCTCGCTCTGTAAGGGTAAAAAAATAGCATTAGCTAACGACTTAGGCGCACGATTGGGTAAGTGCATGATTGCTTGCGTAGATGCTGACTACGACTACTTGATGCAAGGGGTCACACTTTCCTCAGCCGAAGTGTGCAACAATCCTTACGTTTTCCACACCTATGTCTATGCCATCGAGAATTTTCAGTGTTATGCCCCAGCCTTGCAAACCGTATGCGTAATGGCTACGCTCAACGACCGACATTTGTTTAACTTCGAAATTTTTTTAAGAGACTATTCCATTATTATTTGGCCCTTGTTTGTGTGGAATGTATGGTGTTATCGTTATGGCACGTACAAACAGTTTTCAATGCTCGACTTTTTCCACATCGTGCAACTGCAAAAAATAAACTTTTATCACCCCGAACAAACGCTTGAACATCTACGCCATGTGGTAAATTCTAAAATCAATCGTTTGCAAAAACAATATCCTCAAGGACGCCAAACCTATAAACCCTTGCGCGAAGAGCTGTTGCGATTAGGACTGACACCCGAAACTACTTATTTATATATGCGTGGTCACGACTTGTTTGATGGCATTGTTTTTCCACTCCTTACGGAAGTGTGCGAACAACTACGCCGCGAACGTGAACGCGAAATCAAGCGGTTAGCTGAACACAATGTGCAGATGCAAAACGAGCTTTCGGCATATCAAAACGCTACGGGAAGCATTGAGGAAATGATGCGCAAACACACCGTGTATACCAACTGCCCACAATATGTGCAGGTGCAAAACGATGTAAAAGCACTGCTCCATCAACTTTCACAAACTGAAACCGACACGACTCCAACAGACGCTAACGCACCCCATCATCATGCTGAAAACTCTGAACAAGCCATCTCCACCTTGTCCCCCAACAACGAACAAGGCAACACTCCCACACACGCATAAGGGCATCGTGCTCACTGTAGCAAACTTTATGCAACGTCATTTGCGTCTCATAACAGCATTATTGGCTTTAGTTGCAGGCATCGCGCTCTATTACTTCAACCCTTCTGACTATGTGTTGGCACCTAAGTGCATGATGAAGTCACTCACAGGATGGGACTGTCCTGGCTGTGGCATTCAGCGTGCTTTTCATGCAGCATCACATGGAAACTGGACAGAAGCCGTTGGCTATAACCTGTTTTTAGTATATTCCCTACCCTATTTTCTGTGCATTGCCCTTACTGAATGGGTGATGTGGGGAAAATGGCAAAAACACTGCCGAAGGGTATTTGAAAGTCGCGAAGCAGGAATTCTTTACATCATATTATTTGTGGTGTGGGGCATTGCACGCAACATTTGGAACATTTAAAGGGAGAAGACGACTTCTAAATCTAATCTTCGTCAGAAAAGTTTAGACGACTTCACTATTTTCCTGTCAAAAAGCGTTGCATATTAACTAAAATAATTACATTTGCAACACATTTCTATTTTTTACAATATGAACAATTACTTTTATCTTGATAAAAATAATCAGCAACAAGGTCCCATCTCTCCTCAACAGTTCATTGCCTATGGTGTAACTGCTGACACCTTAGTATGGTGCAACGGTATGGATAATTGGACACGTGCTGGAAACATTAGCGAACTCAATGAGTTTGTTTCTACACAAAACACAAACACACCTCCCCCTCCCCACCAACCCAACATGGGCAATAATAACCATTCACAACCTCCTCTTTACAATATGAATGTTGGTCATCAAGGTGCTACCCCACCCTGCCCCGACACTAACATGGTGTGGGCTATTCTCTCAACCATTTGCTGCTGTCTGCCTTGTGGCATCGTGTCGATTGTGTATGCAAGCAAGGTGAACAGCCGTTATCTTACTGGCGATTACTTAGGAGCTGTTGAAGCATCGAGCAAAGCCAAAACTTGGGCTATCGTTAGCTTGGTTTTGGGACTTGTTTGGAGCACCATCTACGGCATTATTTATTCTATACAATTAGGAGCAATGGGAGCAAGCCTCCTCTAAAATGCAAAGTAGTTGAAATAATTAAATAAGGAAATTCGTAAATTCGAAAAGCTCGAATTTACGAATTTCTTGGTATACAACACATCTTCACTTTTCTAACACAAAAATTTATCCCCTCCAAAAAAATGACTATTTCTGCTTGGTTTATGTTGGCAACATTGTTGGCGTACTTCTTCATACTTTTAGTTATTTCACGCCACAGCTCTACACAAGGTGCCCAAGGCAACAATGCCTTTTTTCGTGCAGGACGCCAATCACCCTGGTGGATGGTAGCCTTTGGCATGATTGGCGCAAGCATCTCGGGCGTTACCTTTATTTCTGTACCAGGTTGGGCTGCCAACACGGGCATGACCTATTTGCAAATGTGCTTAGGTTTTATTGTGGGCTACGTGGTAGTTGCCATAGTATTGCTTCCTTTATATTATAGACTAAAACTCACCAGCATTTACGCCTATCTGGGTACACGCTTTGGCAAACGCACCCACCGCACAGGTGCCTTATTCTTTGTGCTGAGCAAACTCACAGGAGCTGCTGCACGCCTTTACTTGGTTTGTGTAGTATTGGCACAATTTGTGACAACCCCACTTTTGGGAGACGGCATTGTGCCTTTTGCCCTAACCGCCTGCGCTGTACTCTTACTCATTTGGCTCTATACGCACCAAAGTGGCATACAAACAGTGGTGCGAACTGATGCCTTGCAAACAGCTTGTTTGCTTTTAGCTGCTGTGGGCATTGTGGTAGCCGCTATGCACACCATGCAGTTAAATTGGCAAGGAGCAATAACCACCATTGCCGAGAGTCCGATGTGTCGCATGTGGGAATGGGATGTCACAAGCAAACAAGCATTTTGGCGACAATTTCTAAGCGGTGTTTTTATTGTGGTGGTAATGACAGGACTTGACCAGGACATGATGCAAAAAAACCTCACTTGCCGCAACTTGCGCGAGGCACAAAAGGACATGTGCTGCTATGGTTTGGCTTTTCTGCCCGTCAATGCACTCTTCTTGGGCATGGGCATTCTGCTTTATTCACTCTGTGCTCAACAAGGCATTACACCTCCTGCCACTGGCGATGAACTATTACCCTGGTTGGTTAGCTCGGGCACCTTAGGTCAATGGGTAATTATCCCCTTTACCATTGGTATTGTAGCAGCAGCTTTTTCGAGTGCCGACTCTGCCATGACAGCACTTACCACAACAATTTGTGTGGATTTGCTTGGCATTTCTGAAGAAAATGAGCAACAAACACATGCCGAAACATTACGACGCCTTGTCCATATAGCAGTGGCTGTTGCTTTTGCACTTTGCATTTTAATATTTAAGGTGGTAGGCAACGACAACATTTTAAATGCTATTTATGTTATGGCTTCCTACACTTATGGACCTTTGCTCGGTTTATATGCCTTCGGACTTTTTACGAAACGACGCATAGACGACCGCTTTACACCCTACATTTGTTTAGCAGCTCCCCTAATTTGTGGTTTGCTCGATCATTATGCACCCCTTTGGTGGGGCTATTCTTTTGGCTACGAACTGCTCATGTTAAATGGACTGATTACCTTTGGTGCATTATGGGTAAATAAATGCCGATTGGGTTTAAGCCAATAGCCTGTTTCACTTCTTGTGGGTCATCACTTGCCATAAGTAAGTCTTGATTGAGAAGGATTCTGCCCCCCTAAAACGCCCCTAAAAACTTTGCTCGTTATTCTTTTGGCGGTTACACCGCTAACAAGTAACTTTGTAACGGCATTGCAAAAAGCCATTCTTCGCTGCATGCTTTGCCCTCTCCCCCCAAAAAACATTCTTGGTCATGAAGAAATTGCTTTCACTGCCCCCCAACGTGGTAGGGGCATTCCATCATATAACGGGACTTTCCCCGAAAGAATATTTTTGCACCTCCGACCCTGCCGACCATAAGTTGGGTTCGGGAGGCGGCACGGCTTGGCTACTGAATGCAGCACATGCTGACGAGGCTTCCCACCAAGACTTTAACACTTGGTTGGCACAAGAAAAACGCATCCTGCTGCATGCGGGTGGACAAAGTCGACGCTTACCTGCCTATGCACCAAGTGGTAAGGTGCTTACCCCCATCCCTGTGTTTCGTTGGGCACGCGGTCAACAAATTGACCAAACGCTACTCGACTTACAACTGCCTCTTTACAGCGAAATTATGGGCAAGGCTCCTCAATCGCTCCACACATTGGTGGCGAGTGGCGACGTATTACTCAGAGCTACCGAACCCTTGCAAGAAATTCCCGAAGCCGATGTGGTTTGTTATGGTTTGTGGGCAGACCCAGCACAAGCTTCGCACCATGGGGTATTCATGATGAACCGTCAATCTCCCACCTCGCTCGACTTTATGTTGCAAAAGCCCAGTACCGACGAACAGGCACAACTCATGCAAACGCACTTGATGCTTATGGATATTGGCGTGTGGCTACTAAGTGATAAAGCGGTGGAACGACTGATGCAGAAAACACAAAACCAAGTTTGCTACGATCTTTACAGCGAATTTGGTTGTGCCTTGGGCGAACACCCTTCACGTCCCGATGCGTTATTGGCAGACTTAAAGGTGGCTATTCTTCCCCTTCCAGGTGGAGAATTTTATCATTATGGCACAGGCAACGATATGATTGCATCGTCTGTAGCTATTCAGAATTTGGTAAAAGACCAACGCTATATTTTGCAAAAGGGCATTAAACCACAAACCTCGGTCTTTACACAAAACGCACTAATTGCCAACCGTCCTACACCCGATACACACAACGTGTGGATTGAAAATGCTTATTTAGGTAAGGGATGGCACTACACATCGAACAATATTGTAACGGGCGTTCCACAAAACAACTGGACGATATACTTACCCAAGGGTGTGTGTGTTGACATTGTGCCGATTGGCGAAAAAGCATTTGCTGTGCGTCCCTATGGATTTAACGATGCCTTCCGCGGCGATACTACACAAGCTACGACGCTCTTTATGGAACGTCCCTTAACTGAGTGGTTTAAAAAACGTGGCATTGCAGCCAATGAACTGCAAAACACCACCGACCTGCAAGCAGCTAAACTCTTTCCCGTTACGGAGAATGTTGACGAGTTGGGAGAACTTATCAACTGGTTTATTGCTGACAACTTGCAAGCTGCGCAAGGAAATTCTGAAATCGAGAATGTCCCTTCGCTTAACGCTGAAGACTTTAAACGAATTACAGAAAAATGGCGCAGTCTTCCGCGTTATTCGGCAGACGAGTTGTCTATCCACGCCAATCTCTCGCGTCTTTTTGAACAACGTCGTGCTTTACAAGCGCAAACTTTGCCCATTGTGGCAAAAAATTGGCAGCGCAGTGTGTTCTATCAGGTAAACCTGAAGGACATGGCACAAAAATTTAGCGCAAGCCAATGGTCTCTGCCTGCCAACTTACCCGAAAGTGCGCCCCTAATGACACGCATTCACGATGCCATGTTCCGCTCTGAATGCTTGCGAGCTACAGATGCCCCTCAAGCTGCACAGTTCGAAGATAAAGCTTTTAGTTTGTTGCGCGAGGGACTTACCGAAAATGTACTCCGCCACAAAAGTTCTCCCCGAATGACTACCTATGCCGACCAAATTGTGTGGGCACGAAGCAGTGTGCGCATTGATGTGGCAGGAGGTTGGACTGATACCCCTCCCTATAGCCTCATCTCAGGTGGGAATGTAGTGAACCTTGCCATTAACCTCAACGGACAACCCCCATTGCAGGTTTATGTCAAACCATGTAAAGAACCTGTGATTATTTGCCGTTCCATTGATTTAGGTGCAATGGAGCGCATCGAAACCTACGATGAGCTGAAGCTATATAATAAGGTAGGGTCACCCTTCTCTATTCCCAAAGCAGCACTCACCCTAGCTGGTTTCTTGCCTGGATTTAGTGAGGAGTCATTTCCCACACTGCGCCAACAACTCGAAGCTTTTGGTTGTGGCATGGAAATCACTTTGCTCGCTGCCATTCCTGCAGGCTCTGGCTTAGGCACCAGCAGTGTGTTGGCAGCTACGGTGTTAGCTGCATTGAGCGATTTCTGCGGATTAAATTGGGATAAAAACGAAATTTGCAACCGCACGCTTGTGCTCGAACAATTACTTACTACAGGAGGAGGGTGGCAAGACCAATATGGAGGTGTATTGCCAGGTGTAAAACTTCTGCAAACCTCCACAGGCTTCGACCAAAATGCAGTAGCACGTTGGTTGCCCGACACGCTCTTTACCGACGATGCTATGTGTCCTTGCCATTTGCTCTACTACACAGGCATTACGCGCACCGCTAAAAATATTTTGGCTGAAATCGTACGTGGCATGTTCCTCAACAACACGCGACACTTGCGTTTGCTTAATGGCATGAAGCAACACGCCCTCACCATGTTCGATGCCATGCAGACCAACAACCTCGAAAAGTTTGGACGCATGGTACGCACTACATGGGAACAGAACAAAGCGCTTGACGCTGGCACAAACCCCGAGGTTATTGAAACCTTGTGCCAACGTGTTGACGACTTATGCTATGGCTACAAACTTCCAGGTGCTGGCGGGGGTGGCTTTATGTATATGGTGGCTAAAGATGCCGAGGCTGCACGACGCATCAAGCAAATACTCACAGAAAATCCACTTACCCCCAATTCTCGCTTTGTTGACATGAGCATCTCTACCAAGGGTTTGCAAGTAAGTCGTAGCTAAGTTCGCTTTTCTCCTCAAACACAAACTTCTCGCTAAACAAAAAAACATATATGAAACAGTTTCGCAAAGCTCTGTTGCTCGCTACGCTTAGCCTTAGTGCTGTGTGTCATGCGCAACAACAAATAGCTATATTCTCCATCAACGACTTTCATGGTGCCTTTGTGCGCAACGATGAAAAGGGCATTGTGGGAGCACCTTCGGTGTGGCAAACACTCGACTCACTCAAAACCGTTTATCCTTGCAACATCACAGTTTCGGCTGGCGACAATTTTGGTGGTAGCTATTTCTACAATGCCACAAAGGGAGTATTGCTGCCTGTGTTCTTCAACGACTTGGGCATACGCATTTCGGCATTGGGTAACCACGAGTTTGATGATGGTCAACGCTCTTTGGCTGAAAAATGGAATAACTCTCCCTTACGCCCTAAAAATTGGGACATTACTTATGTATGCTCAAATGTACGACGCACCGATACGGGTGCAGTACCCGATTTTGCGCAACCTGTGGCAAGTGTTCCGCTCACACTTCCCAATGGCAGTCCCTTCCGTGTTGCTTTCGTGGGCTTAATTGCTTCGTCAACTCCCCAACAAGCCAGTGTGCGCAAACTTGCTGGACTTTCGTTTGATGGCAACTATCCCGCTGTGCTCGACTCGGTCATGCAACTGCCCGAAGCGAACCTCGTTGCTGATGCCAATCTGCGTTTGCTGCTCACACACAATGGTACTTGTACCAATGAAAACGGACAGCCTGCTTGGGATGATAAAGACAAAGATAATCTTTACAAACTCAACAATCCCCTGTGGCATGGCATCCTTTCATCGCACAGCCATCAGCGCGTGTGCGGTTACATCAATCAGGCTCACTATCCTGTAGTGCAAGGACGTTGGCACGGCGACTACATCAGCATGTTGCTTTGCACCATCGACAATCAAACACTTAAGGTAACAAAGGTTGAACCGCATAGCATTCGTGTTACACCGAAGGCTCACCTTAACGAAGGTCCTGCCCGTTTGCAAGCGCAAATCGACTCGCTGCTACAACACACCGTTACTAAAGGCGGCACGCCCATTGGCACAATTCTGACTACAGCCCAACACGACATGCCTCACGACCGCGACCACAAATATCGCCAAAGCGAAGTGGGCACCTTGGTATGCAAGGCATACGCCGAAGCTTATCGCACTGCAGCACAGCTAAAGGATGAAACGCCCATCATCGGTTGCAGTCACTTTGGTAGCATACGTGCTGGATTTAGCAAAGGCAAAGTGAGTGTGCTCGATGTGGGCGAAGCTCTTCCCTTCTCTAATGCACTCAAGGTTTATCAGCTCACAGGCAAACAAATTAAAAGTCTTGTGCAGTTTGGTCTGCATAACCAACGCTATGGCTGGTTGCAAACTGCCTACTTGGATATAGAAAAAGATGCAGGGGGAAATGTCAAACAGCTCACTTACGTAAGTCCTCAAGGCAAACGCATCGTGCTGCAACCTAAAAAGAAGTACTACTTGGTGGCAGATGAGTTTATCACCAATGGTGGCGATGGTTATGCACCCTCCTTTTTCCCAACCCGACAAGAGATTAAGGTGGCAAATCTCCCTCTTACCACCGACGCATTTATTAACTACTTAAAGCAACAACACTCTATTTAAGTATTAAGTATTAAGTATTAAGTATTACATTCTATTGAGGTTTTCATGCGCCAGCCCA